>Ga0180432_10001781_pt1 | contig 33385 bp, 30 predicted proteins | sample SS_ome_10_FD_132414 | JGI IMG/M metagenome (GOLD analysis project Ga0180432, IMG submission 132414) | Hypersaline lake sediment archaeal communities from the Salton Sea, California, USA - SS_1_MS_2 metaG | ecosystem: Environmental > Aquatic > Non-marine Saline and Alkaline > Hypersaline >... | reverse complement strand
AGGACGTGAGCTAGACCATCGGGCACAGGGATCGCAGGTTCCTGACGTAGGCGACACTGCCGACCGGGTTAACCTTGCCATCGCGTGTGATACCCGCCAGACCGAAGCTCTCGATCTTCAAGCTCTCCAAGGCCTGCTGGACGGAGACGATGATAAACGGCATCCGGGCCAGCGGCCGGCCCTCGGCGCTCAAGCGGAACTCCCAGCGGCCGAGCTTGCGGGCGATGTCGTCACCGGCGATGGGTCGGCTGACGGAGCAGAACTCCATCCTGCCGTCAGCCATCTCCAGCGGGAACTCCTGGCTCTCGACCTCGTCCCGCTTGTCGGCGTTCACCAGGTCCAGCCGGAGCTGCATACCCGCGAACTTGGACGGGTGGAAGGTCTTCGGCCTGATAATGGCCGTGGGCACAACGGCCTCCACTTCATCCGGGAACACCGCCTTCGCTGGCTCGGTGCGGTCTCCCTTGACGGCCAGCAGCGCGACGCCGGTGGCCTTCAGGTCCGCGACCAGATCGGCGTGGCTGACGACCGTAAACGCCGTGGCCGCAAGACGCTTACCTGTGTTCCGCAGGATCAGCCGGGAATTCCATGTACCGGAGTGCCCCAGCAGCTCGCCGATCTGGTCGAGCTGGAACCAGAAGGTCACCCGTTCCGCTTGTGGAGCCTCGATCTTCTCCCGAAGCGTCCGCCAGACGGCGCCGTCCGGGCGAGCGACTTCAAGCTCCAGGTGCAGCGGGTAGACGTCGCTCCGCTCGGGGAGTTCGAGGTCAGCCTTGATCGACATGCTCTCGGAGTCAGGGTAGGCTCTTCCGTCGGGCTGGTACTGGCCATCGCGGCACTGCACGCGGTGGGTCAGACTGACGGCGCGCACGCCCCGGAACTGCATCCGGAATCGCCACCCGCGCCACGCCCGGACCAGCTGCTTAATCAGCCAGACCAGCAGGAAGACCGCCAGCAGCCCGCCGAAGAGGTACGCGGCGTATGGCAGACTGAACTGCACCAGGGCGCGAAGCCGGGCACGCTTGAGGTTTGCCTCGATTTCGTCACCAGCATCGGGCAGCAGCATCGCTTCGGCGTAGGCCTCGGCGGCATCATCGAACCGCCCCGAGCGTTCCAGGGCCGAGCCGAGGTTGTTGTAGCCCTCGGCCGTCGGATCATCGGTGACGGCCTGGCGGTACATCTCGACAGCGCGCGCCGCATCGCCCGAGGCGAGCGTCTGGGCGGCTTCATCCAGCGGATGCTCCGCCCGGCAGGCTGAGGCGGCCGCCAGCACGGCCAGAAGCATCAGGATGGCTGTCGAGTTCTTCATCTTGGCGTTTCTCAGTTCGTCTGGCAGACCGCCTTGGCCAGGATGTCCTCGGCGGCCGCATCCACATCGGCTTCCGACATGCCGGCGGCCCCGCACACCAGGCAGCCGGCGTCGCGCGGGATCTCCCAGATGTCGCTGGAGAGCATCCGCGGGAACAGCCCTTCAACGGCCCGATTGCCGAAGAGGACGTAATTGCCCTGCAAGTCGGCGGCCTTGTCGTGCCGGCCGAGCATGGTCAGCAGGCCCACGCGGGCCTGGATCAGCGTGATCTGGGCGATGTCCAGGTTCAGGGCGGCCGTGGACTTCTCCGGGCCGTCGGGGTTCGTGTAGTCGAAGGTCTCCGGGGCCTGCTGCTCATCGAACTTGCCCGAACGGTTCAGGTACGTGGCCATGCAGGCGTAGCAGGCCCCACCCCTGGTCACGCGGCCGACCTCGCCGCCGCAGCCGCCGTCGAAGACGCCGGCGAAGATCAGCGTCACGCCGGCTTTGACGGCCTCGTCGTTCGTGACGTGCTTGCTCCGCTCGTTGTCGGTGCAGAGGTGGACCTGCGTGGATCGGCGGATGATCTCAGCCAACCGCTGGCGGTCCTTGACCACGTCCAGCGATACGGTTTCGACCTTGCACTCCGGGTTGATGTTCAGAAGGTGGTCGCGAAGGGCCTCAATCTTCAGACGCCCAAGGTCCCGGTAGCCCAGAACGTGGCGGATGACGTTGTGCTCTTCGAGCTTCTCGCCCGGGCGGTCGACCAGGATGATCGTCCCGACGCCAAAGCGGGCGGCCTCCTCGGCGACCCGGGCACCGCCGGAGCCGACACCGATGAAGGCCCAGGTCTCCTGGCGGGCGATCTCCGGCTTCAGGATCGCCTCGGTCCTCTTGAACAGTTCTTCGCGGTTCATAGCTCTTCTCCGAAGGTCAGGGGGTGGTTTCCAGGACGGCCGGCGTCTTCCACGAGTCGGCGCCAACGTCCCGATTGGTGTCCTTCGGCGCGGGCGTCTCCTCGGATCGTTTTGCAACGCCGTCGGCGGGCTTGTTGACCAGCATCCCGTTGACCAGGATGGCCAGCGTGCTGCCCAGGACGCAGCCCATCGTCCGCTCCGCGCCGATGATCAGCAGGGACAGGCCCGCGACCGAGATGAGGATGATCGTTCGATTCATGCGCCCTTCCTTCGAATAGGCCGCAACGAGGCGGCCTGACTGACGGCCGCAGTCGCACAGCGGGCGTGGGAGTCGAACCCACCGCGACCGGCGCATGAGGCCGGCGAGCCCGCCGGGGCTCCTGCCCGCGGTGTGGTGCCCGGAGCGATCTCCGGGCACAGACCGGTCAGGCGCTTAGGGCGTCGGGCACAGGCCACTTCCCGATGCTCAGCCAGACCAGGAATGCGTAGAACCATCGCTGCGCTACGCCCACGCACATGGCGGCGGTGTCCTTGCTGGGGCACCACATGTTGCGGTTCCGCTTGTTCTCGCCGGGGTAGTACCAGCACATTCGGTTGCCCATCAGCAGGTGCGGCGTTCCCGCCGGCAGCGAGCCGCGGACCACGATGTTCGGCGGGCTGGCCGGATAGTCGCCCGGATACTCAATCCTGATCGGCAGCCGGTTGCCGCCCTCGGCCTTCAGGTCGATCTCCCACCACAGCTTCATGCCGGAGGAGTCCCGGCACAGCCGGGGCTGGAGCGCCGACCACCGCTCCATCATCGCCGCGTGTTCCAGAACCAGTCGTTTCCTGTCCATGCTCTTGTCCTCCCGGCCGCCCGGGGCGAACCTGCTCGCCCCGAGCGGCTCGGCCTTGCTTCAGTTGGCGTAGTGCGTGTCGTACTTGCCGATGACATTCCTGCGGTCATCCGGCGACGAACTGACCGGGGCCGTGCCCAGGCAGTCGCCCGTCTCGCTGAAGGCCACGCCTTCACTTCCGGACCGGCTGCGGGACATCACCTGACGGATCTGTTCTGCCCGGTCCTTGCTCAATGGCTGAAAGCTTCCCATGACTATCTCCAATCCTCGGTCCGGGGACTTCTGCCCCGGCGTGCGCGGACCGCCCGCCCGCCGGTGTTGCCGTATCCTTGCCGGCGGCGGCACTGTGCCGGCCGGTCAACTCACGTTCGATATCCAGGACGATCGGCGTGAACCAGACCACCGAGGTCCAGCCGCCGTTGAGGTATGCCGGCTGGAACTGAGCCATCTGGGCGCCCGTGTCCACCAGCACCTCGGGGCGCTTGCGGGGATCGCCCGAGAAGGCGATCAGCGTCCGGAAGCCCCTTGTCTTGTGCGTCATCTCGATACAGGGCCTGCGGGTTCCGTCCTCCCCCGGCAGTTCGCTGACGGTCATCGTGTAGTCCGTCAGCCGCCGGAGGTTGTCGAAGTCCAGGCGGGCCCGCACCGGGTCGGCCTCGATGAACCGCCGCAGCGGCTCGGACGCCGACAGCGCTTCGCCCTCGACGACCTCAGGCCGGAAACGGCGGTACTCGTAGCCAGACGCCTTGCCGAGGTAATAGAAGTTCAGCTTGAGCCCGGCGTGGCAGAGGCCGCCTTCAGACTGCCCGCCCCAGTGCGAAGAAGCGGCGGTGGCGATCACGAAGACCATCTCCTGGCTGCGGCTGGCCCGGACGTTGCCGGTGTCGGTGCGATGGTCGCCGCCTGAGCAGGTATCCATGCTGCCGGGGTGCAGGTGGGCGTCGCCGATGTGCATCAGGTCGGGGTCCGCCAACTGAAGCAGGCAAAGTTCATCCTGCTGATAGGTGCGGTCAGCCTTGTGGTGCCCGCCGGAACGCGCCGCGTTGGGCCCCTCGTCGATCAGGCCGCTGACGGTGATAATGCGGGATGCGCCGTCGTCGGTGATCTTGCCCACCAGGGCGTAGCCGGTCTCCACGTCGCCGCGCCGACGGCGGGACTCGTTGATCCCGGCCACCAGGCGGTCGATCAAGCCGGCCAAAACCTGCACGCGGGGGACGCCGGCGCCCATCATTGGCCGGGTGGGAGCTGCGGCATCTGTACGGCCCGCGGCCGAAGGCGCGGTTGCCGCGACCGTGGAGGCCGCCTTCCCCGGCTGGGCGTCAACCGGCGATTCCAGGCACGCCTGGAGCCGGTCGCACTTCGCCGCCATCTGGGCGAGACACACCCACAGGTATGCGATACTCCCGCCGATCAGCAGCATCAATCCGGCCACGAAGTACTGGGTTCTCGTCAGAGTGGTGTCCAGTGCGGCTTCCTGCCGGCCGACCCGCCGGTCCAGTTCATCCAGCCAATCCTGGGTCGTGAAGGCCCGCGGCGTACTCGCAGCCGGAGCGGGCGCCTTGGCGAGCTGGGCCGTGCGGGCAGGCGTTTCATATCCGCTGTCGCCCCAGTCGTCAGTGGGCCTGCCATAGGACGACGGGTAGGTCGTATCGGCGTGGCCGTAGTCGCGTTCGCCGGAAGCCACCGTTTGCCCATGTGCTGCGGCAGCAGCGATGGTTGCCGCCAGGGCCGCTACTCCGATGATTATCAGTGTGGTGCGATTCATGGTTGTTTCCTTTGCGTTCAGTTGGTGTTCGCCGCCTCGCGGATGATCCGCCCGTACCGGACCTCGGCGGAATCTTCGCCCGTCTCGGCCCGAAGCTGGTCGGCAGGGCCCGAAGGCTCCACCGGATCAGTCAGGCTCACGCCGTTGTCGGTAGCGATCCGCCGGGCCTCCAGCCGGGCAAGCTGCCGTTCCAATTCCGTCAGATGCCGCCCGGTCTCGGCCTGCCTGCGATCCTCGGCGTCGATGGACCGCACCAGGGCGAAGGCGACCGGGTTGTCGCTCTGGAGGCGAGTCGCATCGTCCGTTCCATTCTGCTTGTCGAGCCGCTGCCTCAGCTGCCCGGCCAGTTCTTGTCGCTTGCGGCTGGAGGCTTCCATTGACTCGGTCGTCTCGGCAATCTGCCGCCTGACCGCCGCCAGACGGGTCTCCAGATCGGCCGCGTGAGCTTCGGCCGGCGATGGTCGCCGGGGCAGGACGGTCCGGGGCCAGCACTTCGCCCACAGCGGCTCCGTCCATCCCCAGCGGTCCGCCAGGGCCAGCAGGCACCACAGGCCCGCCAGGATGCAGATCAGTTTGGCCGTCACGCGGATCATCTCGGTGACCTCCTCGGGGCGGATGGCGGACAAGCCGCCACCCGCCCGGAGTCAGAGGTTCCTCAGCCCTGGCCGTCCTGGAGCGCCTCGGCCGCGGCGGGCCGCTTCGCCGGCGCCGGAGGAACGGTCGTCTCTTGCGGGGTCTCGCCCAGCATCTGCCCGATCTCGGAAGAGGCGTCCTGTGTGACCATCGCGGCCGAGTAATCGATGCGGAACTGGCCGTTGCTGGCGTTCAGGCGGCTCTCCGCGCGGCGTTCCTTCTGGCCGACCCGGCGGTCGTAATTGCGGACCGCCTTCTCCAGCTCGCTCTCGGCCGACAGGGGCGCCCCGGCGATGGAGTTGGTCAGCTTGGCTACCTCCAGTCGAACGTCCGCGTTCGCGTTGCGGGCCTCCATGCGGGTCACGCCGCTCTTGAGCTCGACCAGCCGCTTGCGGGCCTCGCCCAGACTGCCGCGGCCCTGCTTGACGGCGGTGTCGAGGTCGGCAATGAGGGTTTCGTTGAACGCGATGCCCTCCTGCATCCGCTTGACCGCCTCCAGACGCTCCAGGGCGTCGGCGTTCACCTCGGCATAGGTGTAGGTGTTGCGGCCGATGGTGTACTTGTCCCGCTTCTCGTCCAGCAGGGCCTTGATCCGCTTGAGCAGGTCCATCTCGGCTGCCAGCTTCCTGTTGGCCTCGGCGATGGACCTGGCGGTGGCGTCTCGACGCGCCTCCAGATCGCAGATCCTGTCCTCATAGCTGAGGACGGTCTCGTTCTCCTTCTGAATGAGGGCGGTGATCCGGGCGCTCTCCAGCTTCATGGGCGTCCGGTCATCGGCCTCGTCGTTGAGGACCTGCTGGGTGCCCTTGACGTAGGACCAGGACTTTTCCCAGCCGAACACCAGGAGCATCAGCACGAAGATGACTCCCACAGCGATAATGACTTTCTTCAACATGATCCGTTCCTTTCTTGTGACCGTTGTTGCATTGTTCCACAGACACTCGTGTATGTCAGATCGCCGGTTTCAGGCCGCCGTCGCCCCAGTCGGCGCCATGGCGGAGCCGGCGCTTCATTTCGCTCATCTCGCCCGCCGAGATCGCATCCTCGGCCAGATGCGACAGAAGCTGACCCAGCACCCCGTCAGCCAGGCGAACCCGTGCGGTCAGGCGAGCCATCTCGTCATGCTCTCCCCGCGCGACCACGCCCATGTCTTCCAGCCGGTCTACGGCATCCAGAACCTCGCTGAAGTTGCCCGGAAAGACCTCGGGCGACAGCATCTGAGCCAGGGACCGGACAGACAGGCCACCGAAGGGATGAGCGCTGAGGCCGTAGAGCTGGTCGACCAGCACGCCCTCGCACACGCCGCGCTGGACCTCGTCCAGGTCGTCGGCGAGCGGGGCCAGCGGGTCGTACTTCACGGGAGAGGACTCGGCCTTCGAGCGGTTGGCGACGGCCACGCGTGCGGCCGTGTCCAGCACGTTCTCGGCCGAGCAGGGCTTGCGGTAATCGTCATCCTCGAATGCGCCCGAATACCCGCAGGCCTGGGCGGCGCTCCGGCGAAGCACCCACTCGGTGCGAAGGTCGGCCAGCCAGTCCCGCCGGCTGGCGTACAAGCGGGGCCGAGCGCCGCCAGTGTTGCGGCGGCGCCCGGGCACCCGATCAGTCCCCCCGGCCTTGTCCAGCAGCGACTTGACGCGAACGGGCGGATTGCGGAGGACCGCGTCCAGCAGCGCCTCCAGCGTGACGGCCTTGCCGCCCCGGCCGAGCCGGCGGACCAGCGCCGCCAGTTCCTTCGTCACCGGCATGCGGTCGCTCTCGGCCCGGAAGCCTTCCGGCGGGGTGACGAAGTCCCACATCGCATCGGACCAGGCGCCGCCGGCGTCGCGGACGTGCAGGGCGACCTCTTCGGGGAAGGCGAGCAGGGCGGCCTTGAACACGTGAACCGTGTCCAGACGCCTGTCGCCTTCGCCGCGGGCCACGGCCTTCCCCAGCCCGACGGCCTTGACGGCCTTCTCATCCAGATTGACGTTGAGGTGTGCCATGATCGTTTCCTGATGCTCTATAGACCGGCGCGGGTGCAGCAGGCTGACAGACGCTGTTCCCATCTGGCCTACAACGTGTCCTCGCCGTCGCCATCTGCCTTCTCCTGGCGGAACTGGTCGACGAACTGCTTGGCCACCGCCTCCGGCACGCCGGCGTCGACCATGCCCCAGTAGGTCGTCAATATGACCACGTGATGGGCCATATCCATCGCGGTCTCCACCAAGCGGCCAAAGACCTCCTGGCCGGGGTCGTCCTCCGCCCCGTCCACACACGCATGGCAGACTTCGAAGCGGACCTCCCCGTCCTGATCCACGCCGACCTTGCCCAGCAGCATGTCGTAGTTCAGATGGCTCAGGACGCGGAACAGCTCCCCGTTGGACTTGGCCTTGGCTAGGTGCGGCACGACCACCTTGAGCACCTGCTTCTCGGCGACCGGATGGACGACGAGGTCGTGGGGCTCCTTGGGATTCAGGCGGCTGGCGAACTTGGCGTAGAGGAACTCGTCGCGTACTACCTCGACGTGCTCAACACCGCCATGCTTCTCCAGAAGCTCCTTGCACTGGTCGAGTGTCTTCATGATGCGGTTCCTTTCCTTGACCAGCCGGATTGCGGGCCGACCGGGGGTTGGTGTCTCGCCGATTCGTTCCAACACCCACGCATAGGAAGGGAAGGACAGGCGGGACTGACGGGCTTCGGACAGGTAGTCACGAATCGGCGGTCGGAGAATCCCCCGGGGTGGGCACAGCGATGCTACGGCACGCGTCAGATATGAATACTCAGGGCGAAGCCGAGCCGGCTGACAGGAAGCTGACAGCGCGGGCGAAGCTTCGGTTGGCGGTGAGCCGTTCAGTCGCCCTTGGGCTTGATATAGCGGGCCACAATATGCTTCTGCATCTCAGTCATGGGGCGGATGCTCTTGGCCAACTCGTCGGCCGGGGCGTGCGCAGATATCAGCCGGGCCACACGAGCAGCCGATCGGATATTCATCGGGAACCGGATGTCATACAGGCTCGACCAGTCCAGCTTCTCGAACACAGGGCGAGGGTTCCGCGCATCATCCAGGAGCAGCTCCCAGGCCCCGGCGCAGCCGAGGACGTCCTCAACAGGCACCGGCGCATGGCCGCCGGTTGGAGCGTCCGACCAGAGCTTGCCTCCGCTCAGCTTGTCCATGAGCAGCGCGTAGCCGGCCAGTTCACGCATGCCTCCCTGATCCAGGAGTCTCAGCAGCGCCTCTCTCAGGACGGCGGCAGTCTCGCCGTCGGACCTGCGAAGCAGACCGGCCAGTCTCGCGGCAAACCCCGACAGGTCGACACCATAGGCCCTGAGCGCGTCCGTGCAGTTGTCGCTGCCCATGAGCGCCCCAATCGCCTCAATGTTAGGGCATTCAGCATCCATCCACTTCCATAGCCAGTGGAGGATGAAAGGGAGCGTGGGCAACGACTCACCCGATCGGCCTGACTTGGGGAAGCAGGAAACCGGCTTTCCGCTGTCCAGGTCGCGATAGGCCGTGAACAACCGGCACGCGGTGTCCAGACGTTCCTTCTGATTGGGCAGATTGCCCTGGGCGGGAGCCAGAAGCTCCGTCGCCGTTTCCTCACCCTCCGAGGCAAGAAGCGCCAGGATGCTCGCCGATTCGGCAGGCGCAGCCAGCGCCGTCTTGCGGATGAAGTCGCGGTACTTTCCCCCGGACCGGAGGGACAGGGCCAGCAGGGCTGACGGATCGTTCTCCGACGCGCCCCTCAGATAGGCCGCTGCTCGGGGCCCGGGGCTCTTCATGGCGACGATGACGGCCGCCATCGAAGCGTATCGGTCCGCTTGGTGCAAGTACTCGCAAGCCTCATCTACCCTTGTTGCGATTCTCTCGATATGGGAACGCTTCAGCGCATCTGGACACGCCGGTGCCCACTGGGCAATGAAGCATCGTCCGTTTGACCCATTGGAGTCCGAGAGCAGCGTCTTAAGCACCGCCGCCTGCGGCAGGGCCTTGCCAAGGGCAGAGACCATCCCGTCGGCAACCAGAAGCTGTCGGTAGTCCACGTCGCACGGTCCTGGTCCCATCAGGGCCTCGAACAGTGCATTGGCCGAATCGTCGGAGTCCGCGGCCGCATGTGGCAACCAAAGAGGATCAACGGCCCTCCATTGGCGGACGGCCAGCTTCATGAAGAGCTGCCAGGCCTTCTTCGAGCCGACGCAACGGAGGACTTCCATCGCGCGTTCGGCCTGATCCGATCCGCGCTTGCCGAGGGAGAAGACGTGCTCGACCATCTCGTCGGTCTTCCCGACAAGAGCAACGGACGTCATCGCTTCGAGCTGCCCGCCGGGTGTCGTCGCGTTCTGGAACACAACGCGGGCCAGTTCGCCATCATTTTTGGCCCGGGCCAGGACCGCGAGGGACTCCTCGGCAAGGCCGGGCGCATCTGCAAGGTCGGCGGCAGATTCGCCGCCGGCGGGCGGCCATATCCCGAGTTCCGAGAGCAGTTGGACGCATGCATCCCGCCGGGATTCCAGGGCCGCGGCCACTTGCGGCATGAGGCCCGCTCCGATGCTTGCGGCAAGCTCAAGTTCTCCGGCTGAGTCGGCCCACGCGCGCATGGCGCTCGCCGACCAGGACACTACGCCGTCGTCGTACCAGAACAACCGCGACAGTTTGGCCGGGGTCCCCGAGAACCCCAGCGGCAACCCCACACGTCGGGCCCATCGGCCGCAGAAGGCGTCCACCAGCGCAGCGATCCCTTCTCTTCGCGCCTTCGTGAGGGACTCGTCGGCGGCAACGTACGTCCTGTACCCGACCAGATGGAAGTTCGTGCTGATGCAGACCAGCTTCCTGGCCAGAACCTTTCCTTCGGCGCCCAGGGCGAAGACGACGGCCTTGTTGGCGTCGTAGGCGTTCGCCAGGACCGAGTCCTTGTTGAAATCGTCCAGACTCAGGCAGGTTCCGAAGTAGGTGCCCATAAGGAGCGCCCTGAACGGGTCCGGGGCGACGCACACCGTGACGGGCAAGCCGTCAACGGCGACCTCCATCGGGTCGGGCGAGAACCAGGCGTCATGACCGATATGATCGGCAGATGCCTTCGTCCAAGCCGCATTGAGCGACAGCTGCCCGCGGTATGCCGCGCCGGACTCGCGCCAGACTTCCAGCAGTTCCTGAAGACACTTGAGCGGTGTCTTGTCGAGACCGGTCGCCCAAGCGGCAATGGCGGTGATCTCCTCGTCCGTCAAATGCGCCTGCGGCTCGCAACCGAACAGATGCGCCCAGACACGGCGCCCCTCCCGGCGGGACAGATACCTGACCGCCTCCAACGCAGCGTGCGCACAGACTTCCTGCAACTGTTTCAGAATACGAGGCTCAGGTATTCCCCGGCTGTGCGGGCCACGGTCTTCGAGCAGCGCAAGGCGTGCGGCCATCCGCTCGCTGAGCCGGCCGTCAGACCTGGCCTTGCGGAGGTACTGAAGTTCCTGGGCCTCCCGGTCCCCGGGATCGAGCATCTTCGTCACTGACTCCGGCAAGGCGGGTTGCTGACCGCACATTCGCTGGTAGAAGCCGAGCTTCGACGACCACACGCGGGCCTCGGGAGACAGGACCGCAGCCTCCGAGTCGTCCTTCTCAGCGGAAACGGGCGGATCAGCCCATCTCCCCAGCAGGTCCCGCAGGGCAGGGCTCGCGCCTTCCAGGACCAGCAGCTGGCAGAGGCAGTTCCAGGCCCACTTCGCCAGATTGGCGTCCAGTGCGGCCGGGCCCAGCGATGAGAGCCACAGGGCAAAGGCCTCGACGATGTCCGCACTGCCTCTTTCGGCCACCTTCTCGACGACGTCGTCCAGATCGGTCTCGCCGGGCCCCATGTCCAGCACCTTGAGCCCGGTCCGTGCCAGGATGGCCGCGAGAGTCCGGAACGGCTGCGGAGACAAGCCCTTTGCGGCAAGATCCCTCATGCGCCAAGACATAACCTTGAGCGCCCACGTGATGTCGCTCGCCTCGACGCCGGCTGCAAGGAACCTCCGTATTGCTGGGAGGTCTCCCCTTGAGACATTGCGCATGCCGGCCAGGGCCCGCAGCAGCGGGTCGTATCCCGTCTCAGCGCGTTCCTCGAACAGGCCGACGAACACATCCGTCCTGGCGTCAACTGCCTCCCCGCCGCATGGCGTCAGAAGCCAAGCGGGTACAGGAGCCGCCGCTCCGTCGGCCGCGCACAGGGCTGCAGCCGAACCGACCAAGGGCACTGGCGGCAGCAGTCTCGCCGCAACGGCCCGTTCCAGGGCCGAGACAACGCGATCAATCTGGGACTCGCTCGGCCGCTGCGGAAGCTGAAGCCCGAAATTATCCCGAAGCTCCTCCGGAATGCCGGCGAGCGCATCCCGGACGGCGGCCGCCATTTCCGCCTTCGGCGGACGCTTCTGGAGGCCCTGAATCGCCTGCACGCGGCGAAGAGCTGCGGCAAAGTGATCACGGCTACGGTCGTCTGCAGGGCTTTCCACCAGAGGACGCAGCGATTCGCGGAAGCGCAGGCCCGCCGAGGGCCCGGCGATCCAGACGACAAGCCGTTCGAGCCAGCGACACAACGGTTCGATCATCCGGGCTTGGGCTGTCTGCGCGCCCGGCCCGGCGACCCCGGCAGCATCCTCCGAAGCATACGGCGCCCCCGGAATCGGCCGCCCGCCTTCCCACAGACGAAGCGTCTGCCAGAGATGTTCCAGTGTATGCGAAAGCCGGTCGATCTCGTCCTTCCACCGCCGGTACTTGTGGCGGCGTTCAGAGGTCTTCTGTCGGGGCTTCTCGTAGTCGTTCAGTATCTTCCGCCACTTCTGCAATCCCCGCCCCCAGGCCGTGAGACGCTCCCCGGTCAGGGGTGTGACCTGACCGGGTGCAAAGCCCAGGTCCATCGGCGTGGGAGCGGCTGACGCCCCGGGCGGCTCTGAGAGACTCGCAAGGCAGTGGCGAAGCTTCCTGAACGCCGGCATTCCACTGACGAGGTAGACGCCGTCCCGCGAAACGAAAAGCCGCCCGCTGACCTGGCGGGCCAGGTCCATCGCCCTTCGGGCGATCTCCTCGTCACTCGGCTGGATTCTCTTCTTCGCCATGGCGGCCCCGTTGAAACGGACTACTCTCACGGGCACGAGCGGTCCGCCAGGCATCCGCTCCTCGCGGAAAACCTCCGCCGGTCACTTCTCGCCCGATTGGCTTCCCAGTATCTCCATCAGTCGTTCATAACGCGACCTCGCGGAGTGCCCCTTTGTGGACAACAACGCCATTGTGTCCTTGTCGCGCCGCGAGATTGACATAATTACAAGCCACTTTCCCAAGTGCTCGGATACAACGTCGCTCGGCAGCCGCAACGTTGGCTCTCGTGGAAGATCGCCCAGGTTGGGGTCTTTCGCATCCAGCCGCATCCAGAAGTCCGCCCAATCCAGGAAGCAAGGCAACCGCATGTCTTGCGCCTCAAGTCCCTGCCTTACTGCACATGTTCCATTCACATAAGCCGCACATCCCTGCGTGCATATATCCCATTCCGGCCATTCGGGCTCCTCGATGTTTGAGGGCTTGGAAGGCCTAGTTCGCCGCTTGTAATCGGGGATCGGCAGCTCCTTTTCATTCTCATCCGCTCTCCAATTAGGCGACGGACCCGGCTCGAACCCCCACTGTCGCAGTCGATGATCCGCAGCCCTCCGCTGCTCCACATCGCCCCTCGACATCTTCAGCAGGGCTGCAATGTCAGCACGCACCCCATACAGAAGAAAAGTCAGCCAGCCTTCATCCAAGCTCCTTCCCGATGCTTTGCCCGACTGGCGTGCCGCGCTGAAGCTCCCGAGCACTGATCGCCGTCGCATCGTCTCCGAGGCCGCGCTGGCAACTTGAGCCCAGTCGAGATTATCAAGTCCATCCCTGGCATTGCGTTGAGACCATAAGCCCTCGATGACCTTCTTCAGGGCCGGCGCCAGGACCTTCCGGCATGCGGTGCTCATGAGGTCGTCAGGTAGCGGGGCACTCAAGAACAAGTCTATCTCTCGCGATACCCTTGCAGAGACATCAAGGCCCCTGGCAAGCCACTCATCAAGCTGTGGCCGGCATTTGTCGTCAGGGCGCGAAATCGCAGCTCGCAGCACGGCAACACATTTGCATTGCACGCATGTCAGTTGGGCGAACAGCGGCTCATCCAGACCCGCCGGCTGGCTGCAACTCAAACGGCATGAGTAGTCCTCCACGGCGTACTGAAGCGGACAGTACTCACTGTAGTTGAGCCTGCCCCGGTCAGCGCCCGCCAGGAATACGGCACGCAGCTTCTGCAGGACAGGGGCAGGCAGCCCCAACTGCCGAATCGCGGTGACCAGCTCGCTGAAGGGCATCTTCCACCGGACGATATGCGGAGCGTCGCTCATGATGAGGTCACCTTCGAGGGCCTCAGTTCCTTCAGGCGGGCCAACACCCAGTCGCCATCGGCAACCTGCTCTTTCAGAGCAATATGCCGCGCGTATAGGCGCAAGTGCTCGCATCCTTGGGCGCGGTATCCATCCCTGAGAAAGCCGACCATCGGAAATCCCAGCCTGTCAGTCATCTGGAGTCCGCCAACCAGATCACATGCGCCATGGCGAACAGCCCACGGAACGATAACGCTGTTTGGCCGAGGGCACAGAGCCATCCCCCAGTCCAATGTTGACAGCCCGGCTGGAATGACGCCCTCCCCGCTTCGCACTCCCGCGGCAATTAGCTTGACCAGACGGCACAGAATCACAACCGCTGCCCATTGATTCACATGCCTTTGCGTGGGTGATGTCGGGCGGGGGAGCTCGGCGACAGGCCACTTGCAGCTATCCCCCTCTATCGTGTAGCGATCCCCCTGTGGATGCGGCGTGACTTGTACGCCTCCGAAATCGGAGGCCACCTTGTTGAACGCGGTCTCAAGCTCGCTGGTCCATGTCGAGGTGGCATTGCGCTTCCGATCCGCCAGGAAGGACAACTCACACCGCCTGTGCCAAGCAGGCACGTTGATGAACGCTTCCCAAACATGATCCGCGAGCAGGTAGCCCTCGTCGCGGATGCTCAGGAGCGTTGATACCCCGCTCTCCTGTTGCGGCCGAGCAGCGGCCATAGACGGGCCTAACACCTTCTCCTCGACCCATGCCTTGGCCGCGTCTTTCCAATCCGCCCCGGAATCAAGGAAGAGACCCTCGAGAGGCAGTTGTCGCGTGCAGTATCTGCTGCGCATCTCCAGCGCATCGGTCTGGCCGTTTCGGATATCGCGGAGACTCTCAAGAGGCATTTCGATTCGCCAGTCCAGATACAGCGACTCGATCCGATGCCTCAGCGCCTTGACGGCCACTGGCAGTACATTGCGCCAGCTCCTGTCGCCTCCGGACAGGATGAAGTTGGAGAATTCGATGCCCATGATCCGCTGGTAAAGCTGGTGGAGAGTCTTCACGACAGCATTCTGGGCAAGCGAGGAATAGGACGTCATGGGGACGACGCCGGCTGGGTGAAACGAAGTCATGGCGGCGTAGAAGGTGCCCAGGATCAGGCCTTCGTATCCGTAGTACCCACCGTCGCCTACGTTCTGATCCTCATTCGAGTTATCGCCCGGTTCCGGTGCCCCTACGGTCCTGTGCCGTCCGGATTCTCTGCACTGCAGGGCCGGTCGGTGGAGCGGATTCTCACTGCCAACCGGGATGGTGGTGTCGGACGGCGGGGCGTACTTCGACAGGTTGTAATCCACCGCGACGACTTCGACGGGCAGGTAGTCGCTTGTGGCCTGCTCGTGGAACGGGATGTAGCAGTCCAGAAAGTCGTCGGTGGTGGGCGCAGAGGAAGGCAGTTCGGGGTTGTGCCGAACGATCTCGAAGAACGGCTGAAACTCCGGGGGCAAGACCAGCTCCGGGAAGCAGGCCTGGCGCTCATACCCTTCGCAGTCATCGATCCAGAGAATCCGCAACTTGTTCATGGCTGTCTCTCTTACATCGCGGTCAGCTTACCTTCAGCACTCATCTATTCGACGACCATCCCATCCAGCCAAACGCCTGTGCAGAACGTCCGCTTCCCGTCGGTTTCGACCCAGGTCTTGTAGTAGAGCCCGCCGATCTTCAACCGTCTCAGGAGATCAACGGCCATGCCGGGGCCGTCGAATTTCCTCGACTCCGGCCATTCGAGCCATTCCTCCGACTCCTGGAACCACTCCGGGAGTTTCTTAGCCTCGACAAATGGCTGCGAATCTGTGGATACGTCGCCGGAACGCTCATCATGGCGGAGGCGCCGCGTACTCGTCTGATTAACCAGGGCTAGAAGCGGCAGGCAATCTGCCCCGCGTCGCACCTTTTCCTCGCGGCACACCCACAGCCTGCAAGCGAGCTTTGCAAGGCCGGTCTCGACGTCGGTGCCAACATTCGTTTTGTGGGAGTAGCGGGCGATGTTTCTGAATAGCTCCCAGAAAAGTTGCCGGTAAAGGCCCTTTACGAGCCTGAACCCGTACCCGGTACAAGCGCCCAATAGGCACGTCTTCACTTCGTAATCGACCTCGGGCTCCAGAATGGCCGATTTGAGCGGGGCGAACTGAATGAGCTGTCTGCCCTGCAACCACTGTGGCACCCAGCGACTGCGCATCTCGTCGAGGATGTCCCAATCCCCTGCGCCCGACACTATTTCAACTGTACGCGACAGCTTATCCGCCGGCATCCGCAGAATGTCGTCCATAACGTCAACCACGTTCAATTCCAGGATATGGCCAATCTCCAGCAGCGACCTGGCAAATGTGACCTGGGTATTGGTTCCGCCCTCCTGCTCCAGGTTCGCGACGAGGCCCTGCGCCCTGTTCTTGAGCGTGTGCCCGTAGTGCCCCAGAGCATTCCTGTACCCCTCCGCTCGCTTCTCCTTGGCCAGAATGCCTGTGGCATTCTGCCCCAGGATCGCTTGGAGCAGGTAGAGCAGGTGGAGCGGCCCCTCGCCAGTCGACGCAGGCCAGTAGACTACGAGAGACGATTCCCAGGCGCCCTGAAGCGTGGGCGCCAGAATGTACGTCATGGCCGAGAAAGCATTGTTCTCCTGGTACAGGGCGATCAGGGCCATGTGCTGGATCGCCTCCTTGAACTTGGCTGACCAGTCCACCTGCCCCGATAGAGTCCGGTCCGACTCCGTGTCAAGCCGACTGTCCAGCTCGCCCTGCGGCCATGTGGCCTCCGCCGCCCACGTCGAGATCTGATCGCGAATCCGCGAAGCTATCGTCGCTCTTCTGTCCGAGGCATCCGAGGCAGCCTGCCGACAGACCTCGTCGCACAGATCCCGCACGGACATTCCGCCGGCAAGGGGCGCAATGATCTGGAAGGCCGGTCCCGAACCTCGGCCCTCGTCTCCGGATACCATCGGGTGGCAGACCAGCCGCACGCCCTCATCGGTCGAACGGATCGTGAATATGTGGGAGCGCCCGACGCGAAGCTGAGCGAATGAGGCCAGGAGCCTGTGGGCGTGATAGTCCTTGTTGAGTTCGAAGATGATCCGATTGACCTCGAGGGAGCCCGGGCGACTCCCCTCGCGAGGAGCAGGCATCTCGTTGGGCTTGGGCTTCTCGCGCGTGGCCCAGAAGACCTGAGCCCCGGCGAAACACGTAACCAGGGAATCCTCCACGATTCGCCGAAAGCGAGCGTGGAGCCGCTCGTAGTAGTCCCATCCCTTGACCTGGCATTCGGCCTCGAGTTCCCGGGCCTCGGACAGGATGCGGCACGCACACCAGAACGACAGGTCCGCCGGGCAGTCGTGATGGTGATGGAGCTGCCCGAGAAGCCCGGGAGGATAGACGTCCCTATAGGGGCACCTGCCCTCCGTCTCCGCCGGGCCGCTGTTGTCCGTAGAAGTCGCCATAGAATGTATCTCGAAGCTCCACAAGTTCATCCGGCGGACACTTACCCCTGACGACCACGTGTTCGCCGTCGTAGTGCGACCAGTCGTCGTCCGCGATCAGGCCCTTCCGGGAATACTCGTCATACAGCTCCGTCCCCGGAAACGGCGTGATGAACGAGACGTACGGCAGGTCCATCCGGATGCCATGATCGTAGTAGAGCCTGCGAAGTCTTTCAAGACCGTAGCGGACGTCGAGGGCCGTCTCGTGCGGAGCGCCGATGATGTAGGCCGGGCAAAGCAGGATGTCGTTCTCGGCCAGATGCTTGCAGAGGTCTTCCGCGCTGCCGCCGTTGGCCTTGTGATAGCTTCGAAGCGTCGCCGGGAGGAACGACTCCAGGCCGATGACCGCCCGGATGTATCCGGAGCGGCGCAGCAGGGGCAGCATCTCCTGTACCTCGGGCTTGCGCAGGTCGGTCAGCTTCATAAAGCTGTGCCACTCGACCGGACTTCCGCGGTCCACGAGGCCCTGGGCGATGGCCCGGACGCGGCGCGGGTCGGAGAAGAAGTCCTCGTCCCAGATTGTGACGGCCTCGGTCCCGCACGGGGAAACCAAGTAGTCCAGCTCTTCAAGAATCTGAGCGACGGTCCGTGACTGCGGCTCCGGGTACCGGCCGGCGGTATGGCAGAAGGTGCAGCGGTAGCGGCAGCCGCGCTGCGTATGCATGGTGGCGTAGCGTCTGCCCGGAAAACCCTCGGAGCTGTACTGCTGCATCGGCAGCCCGTCGCGCGACATCATCGGCAGCCGGGCGGGATGAACGCAGTGCGTCGGCCTTCCGGACAGCCGGTACTGCCCGTCGGCGATCTTCTGCGCCGCGCCGGGGATCATGGCAGGTTCCGCTCCTGATGCGTACTGAAGGAACGACGTCTCGCCGTCGCCGATCACGAAGATGTCGGCGTCAAGAAGCTCTCCCAGGCGGGAAAACAAATCCTCCGTGACGCATTCGCCCCCGACCGCGATCCGGATGTCGGGGAACTCGCGCCTGACCATGTCCAGACAGAGCCGGGACCGGCCCAGGTTGAAGTTCCGGACCGAGAACCCGATGATATCCGGCCTGTATCGCTCGATCTCGCTGCGAAGCTGGGCCTCGGCCGACTCCTCGAACAGATGGCAGAGCCGGCAGTTCAGGCCGTGCTGTCGCAGGACTGCCGCGATGTAGCAGATGCCGATGGGCTCGGAGTGCGACAACCGCGAGGGCCCGCCGGGCGGTTTGTCCAGCTTGACCAGAAGCGATCGGGCGCGCGTCATCTGGCCTGTCCCGCTGAATCCCCGCGGGCCCCCGCAAAGCGGGTCACCCGACCGTCGGTCAGTTCCAGCACCATGTCGCCCCACGCTTCCGCCAGGGCATGATCGTGGGTGACCATCAGCGTCGTAACGTTCTTCCTGCGGACCCAGGCCTTCGTCCAGGTCAGGATCTCCTGCTTGACGGTGGGGTCTAGGCTGGCGACGAATTCATCAAGCAGCAGTACGGTCGGCTCGCGCATCATGGCCATGACGATGGCCAACTGCTGCCGCTGTCCCCCGGAAAGCTCAGACACCGGGGTATTCTCGAAGGTCTCGAACCGTTCAAGCAGGTCGGCTTCGCGAAGGAACTCTTGAATCGACTGGCGATACCGTCGGCCCGGCAACGACCACAGGAAGCCCAGCCCCCGGCCGGATTGGACCAGCGCGAGGTTCTCCAAGGCGGTCATGGAGGGAACGACGCCGATGCTCACGTCCTGGAAGACAGAAACCACCTTCCTGCCGTGATTTGATAGAGAGCCGTTAATGATGACCTGCCCATGGTCGAACGGGAACGCCCCGCGGATGCAGTTCAACAGGGTGGTTTTGCCGGAGCCGTTGTGGCCTACGATGCTCAGGATGCGTCCCCGCTCCTCGATGGAGAAACTCACGTCCGACAGGGCATGAATCTCCCGGCCACCCGGTGTCGTGAAGGTCTTGCTCAAGTTGTCGACGGTCAGGTAGGCCATAGGGTCATCCCGCCTGCATTCGAATCTTCTCGAGGACGTTCTCGCCGAGATGCCCCCTCACCTTGGCGAGGTAGACAAAGACGATCACCAGCACGGACGTTACCAAGTCCAACGACCCGTCCGGCATGCCCAGATTGAGGGCCAGCAGCCGCACGAGTTGAAGGATCAGCGTACCTCCCACACAAGCCAGCATGGCCGACAGCATGGTGCGGTTGGGGAAGATGGTTTCGCCCAGCATGATCGCGGCCAGTGCGTAAATTGCCCCGCCGCGCCCCATGTTGATGCTGCTGTATCCGGATCGCTGCGCGAACAGCGCGGCGCTGAGTCCCACGATCCCGTTGGCCATCGCCAAGCCGACGACGTCCCAGGCCACCAGGGAATGCCGAAGCTCCCGTGTCAGATCGGGATTCTCGCCACGGGCGCGCAGGATGAAGCCGGCACCAGTGCGGAGGAACAGGATCAGAGCGGCGATCACGAGGGCGACCACCGCACCGGCCCCGATGATCCCCCGGGCGATGGGGCTGTCGATCCAACTCAGCAGCGACGCCAGTATCCACCGATCCGGCAGCGTCTGGCTCGGTTGGCCGATGACCAGCAGGCCCACCGAGAAGCACATGATCATCGTCAGGATTGACGCCAGGAGCGTGGGCAGTCGAACGACGTTGGCCAGGATCGCCGTCACAACGCCGGCGAGGGCCCCGGTCGCGACACTGGCGAGCAGTCCCAGCAGGGGCGATCCCGTCGAGATCAGTACCGCGCCGCCGACCATCGCCGCCAGGCCGAAACTGCCCTCGGCCGTCAGGTCAGGAAACCGCAGGACGCGGAAAGATAGGTACACGCCGATGGTCACTATCGAAAAGACCAGCGTCGTCTCCAGCGTGTACAGGAGTTGGACGGTCGTCGGGTTCATTCGCCTACCTTGACTCCCTCCTGCGTCCAGGATTCCGGCACGCTGAGGCCGAGGGCCTGGATCTGTTTGGCGTTGTAGTACAGCGTGGACGTGCCCACCAGCCGGATGGGCATGTCCTGCGGCTTGGACTTGCCGTCCAAGATGGCGACCGCCATGTCGGCCGAGGTCCGTCCTAGGTCCTCGTAGTTGAAGCCCACCGAGAAGATCGCGCCCTTCTGCGCGGTGCCCTCATCGCAGTTGAACACCGGAATCTTCACCTCGTTGGCGACCTTGATCAGCGCGGGAAACGCGCTCTGGACCGTCGCGTCCGTCGGTGCGTAAAGGGCGTCGATCTTTCCGACGAGCGACACCAGCGTCTGCTGAATGTCGTTCGGCGTCGAGATGGTCACAGAGACCGGCATCAGGCCTCTCTGTTCGCACTCACGCGTGAAGTGGGCCAAGATGATCTTGGAATTGTCTTCGGAGGGGTTGTAGATGATCCCGATACGCTTGGCCTGTGGGAGGAGCTCCCGCAGGCGGTCCAGTTGGAGCGCGACGGGGCTCAGATCGCTGGTGCCGGTGATGTTGCGCCCGGGCTTTTCCCAGCTGTCGACCAGCCCGGCCGCCTGAGGGTCGGTGGCCCCGCCCAGCACGATCGGGATCGTTTGGGTCTTCTTGGCCAGCGATTGGGCCAAGTTGGTGCCGATCACGAAGACCAGGTCGTAATCACCGGACGCGAAGCTCTGGGCCATTTGCTCGGTCTTACCGGCGTCGCCTTCGGGGACTTTCACGTCGAACTGGACCTTGCCGGGATACTTGGCGTCCAGGCTGTCCTGGAACGACTTCGCCATCGAATCGAGCACGGGGTGCCGCACGACCTGGAAAATGCCGACGCGATAGGTTTCCTCGGGAGTCTGCCGCATCGTGTTGATCAGGTAGATCAGGCCCACAAGCACGGCCACGAATGCGATTCCGAGTATCCACTTGCCCTTTTTCATCGAACGTTCTCCTATGCCAGGGTGCAGGTCACCAGGTATTCCGAATACGACGGCCCTTCAGGAATCGCCGTGCAAGCGACATCAGTCGCGCCGGCAGCCGTGAGGGCATCTTCAAGCTCGCCGGGCGTGCAGATGTGGCCGAGATTCTCACCGTTAACGCCGGTGCTCAGTTCAAAGAGGTCCAACTGCGACGTATCCGGCACTTCCTCGTTCCTCAGAAACGTGAGGAACGCGGCAGTGCCGCCTGGCCGAATGAAGCCGATCATGCTGCTCAGCCACGCGGGAAGCTCGGGTTGTGAGGCGTACTCGATCAGGTGGCTGCAGAATACGGCGTCGTAACGCTGCGGCGGCGAGTATTCCCGGAAGTCCCCGCCGACCCACTCGAAGCCAGGGGGGCAGCCGTACAGCTTCCGGGCTTCTGCGACAACCGGCGACAAGTCCAGCGCCGTCACGCGGCAGCCACGACTCTCAGCCAGGTAGCGACAGAAAGTCGAGGGCCCTGCGCCGACGTCCAATACCTTCCCGTTCAGCCGACAGTGCTGCTTGAGAAACGCCAGGCTGCGCCGGGCCATGGCGTCCATCGAGCGGAGGTAGGTCCGGGCGAACTCGCTGTCGCTCGCGGCTCGCCTGTGGAAACCCGGCCCATCGACCGTGCCGCCGCAACGTCGGGGCAGGTCCAGCCAGGCCTCGTAGCAGTGGAAGTGGTAACCGCTGAAGGCGCGCAGGGCCTCATCGGCGACGGCCTCTTCGCCGACGCGGGTCAGCTTCCAGCTGTCTGAAGCTCTCTCCACCACACCAAGATCGGCCAGAACGCGCAGCAGGCTGGAGGCCCAGTCCTCACGCATCCTGCATCGCGCGGCGACATCGCCCGTTTTCTCATTGCCTTCATGCACCGCGTCGAGCACGCCTACTGACAGGGCAACCGCCAGCGCACGGCTGCGCTTGTAGGCCCGAATCTCATCGAACAGGTTCTGGCACGCGCGGGTCATGGCCGCTCCCCCATGACGTACATCAGCTTCCATGCCACCGCCCAGACACCCTCGGATACCTGGCGGAGGTCGAGATGGGTGCGGATGTCAGTTCCCAAGCTGTCCACTTCGGCCGTCTTCAGGGCTGATGGGCGGTCGCAAGGCTGTCCGATCCCGAGCAGTTCGCGAACGAACCAGACGGCGTCAGCCTTTGAGGGGAACAGCCAGGGCGTCGGGGCGACGAAGGCCCGGACATGTTCGTATCCCGCCTCCCGGAACATATCAGCCAGCTCCTGGGGCGAATCGAAGCAGGCGACGTGCCCGTAAGGTGACTGCTCGGCGACCACATGATCAAAGAACGCCGAAGGTTCGGGCTGGCCGAGATCAAGTTCGTCGCAACGCGCGGTCAATGCCGCGAGGTAGTCCTCAATACCACGCCTTCGGAGGGCGTCGGCAAGGGGGGCCTCATCGCCCGCAGCGCCGGCGGAGGGCTCTGTCGGCAACAGCCCGCTCGGGTCGCCCGACAGCCACCCAACGTCCGTGCCCGCCAGAGGCACGTCGGCGATCACCAGCCGTCCGCTTGGCGCCAGACGCGACCCCCACAGCCGCAGCGCCTCAAGTCTCTGCCGACGGTGAGAATCCCTGTCCGCAGCCGGGCCGGGGCCAAGCACGTGATGAAATCCGGCCAGACAGACGGCCAAGTCGGCAGCGGGCAGTCCGTCGAAGCTTCCGGCCGACAACGCGCACGCCCGGTGCCGCCGGGAATTGGCGATGGAGGCATCCTCGGCGGCTACGTGTGGTTCCAGCAGGAACGTCCCGCGAAATTCGCTACGGATTGACGCCGATGCAAATCCTGTCCCGGCAAAGAGATCGAACAGGCAGGACCTGCCTTGCGGCAAGAGGTATCGCAGCGGGGCAAGCTCCAGACGTCGGCTGGCTGGAAATCGTGCCATTGCCGCCAGGTGGCGCGCAGAGCCCCCCTCAAATCGGCGGCGCGCATAGACGGCCGCGGCATCTTCAAGATGCCCGCCTTGTTGAATCGCAACTTCTTGCATTCCATAGTCTTGCATCTTGTTTCCTGGGCCAGACCCTTTCCTCCAACAGGCGTCTCCTTAGTCGATAGAGCGAAAGTCTTCAGGCAGTCTGACAAGTCTCTGACAAAGGCCAGACGCCACCCGGGGGCCTCACCAGGATGCGGGAAGGCACGAGTGCCAAGCCCAACGCCAAGCACGGGCATCGACTGGATAACGACCATCCGCCACCTCGGCCTGACAACCTTCTGTCAGAGCCGGGGTGCACCTTCCTCCAGCTATCCAAGGCACGACCGCCGTCGAGGCCGGTAGCCCGGCGTCAGCGGCCCGTCAGTCCAATCCGTCGGGCGGCACTATCAATGGCGTGCAGGCAAGAACTCGAACCCAAACCCGAAGGAGACCAAGATGAACCTGCCCGGCATGATCAGCGGATCGGTCCGCAACACGTTCCCCCACCTGCCCCCGTTCGGCACCCGTCGCGTCGAAGCATCGATTGACCAGTTCGGCAACATCGGCAAGTTCGGCTCGCTGGACCACGTGGGACACCTGGATCAGTTCGGCAACGTCCAGGACAGCATGGGCCGGACCATCGGCCATGTGAACCAGTTCGGCAACATCGAGCCCCACTGACGGGCAGAGACGAGCCCCAACACAGAGGACGCCGGGCGTCCGGCGTCCACCGCGCAACCTCATATAGAGGAGATCGAGCCATGGAACTGACATTCAAGGTCGTATCCGACGCCGCATTCGTGGGCCCCACGAGCATCATGTACTGGATGTAAGCCTGAAATCCGGCAAGGGCGCGGGCATGACGACATGCCCGCGCCCTCGTCGCCTCGCACGGAGCCCCAGGAGATTAAGCCGATGAACCCGAAGTTCTGCGACAACATCGACGCCGGCGTTGACGAGCAACACCAGCTCCACTTCGTGTTCGTCAATGCCCGCCGGCATCTGACCGTTCAGGCTGACCCCGATACCGTCGAGGTGGTTTCGTTGATGGACGGCTCTCGCAACCTCGAGCAGATTCACGCGTCGCTCAACGGCCGCGTCGGACTGCCGCAGATCGAGCAACTGGCCGCGAAGATGGCGGAACTCCGCCTGATCCGTGACGCCAGCCGAGGTCGCCGGCAGTCGCAGGAGGGCCGCTACGTCCGCCAAACCAGCTTCTTCGCGGACTTCACCGACGATCCCGCTGGTGCCCAGGAGCGGCTGAGAGCCGCGACCGTCGCCATCGTTGGCCTCGGGACGATCGGCGGGGCAATCGCCGTTCACCTCGCACGGGCCGGCGTGGGGCGCATCCGCGCGTGCGACACCGACACGATCAGCGACTCGAACCTGCCCCGCAACGCCGTCTACACGAACGCCGATGTCGGCCAGGACAAGGTCGAGGTTGCCGCCAGCCGCCTCCGCGAGGTATCACCCGAGCTCGCGTTCGAGGGAAAGCGTCTGGATGTTCGTTCAGCAACGGACGTCGAAGGGCTCGCGGCCGGTAGCGACCTCGTAATCAACTGCGCCGACCAGCCCAGCGTCGCCCAGACGAGCGAGTGGACCGGCCAGGCGGCAATGGCCCTGGGCCTGCCGCACATCCTGGCCGGCGGATATCGGACTCACCTTGGGTTCGTGGGGCCGACGGTGCTGCCCGGTCGCAGCGCGTGCTGGAAATGCTTCGAAATGGACTACCACCAGAACGACCCGTTCGCCGTCAACGGCTGGAAACCCCTGGCCGCCGGGCGTCCCACCGGCGGGAGCCTGGGCCCGCTGGGAGCGGTGGTGGCGGGCATCCACGCTTGGGAAGCCATCCGCATCCTGACGGGCATTCTCCCGCCAGCGATGACCAACCGTAAGGGCGAGATCGATTTCGTGGACATGAGCGTTTCATATCACGCAGTGGATAGGAATCCGGACTGCCCGGTGTGCGGGCAGAACTGATCCACAACGTCAGGCGCATGTCAGACATCCGGAGGCGTGATCTTCTATGCAGGGGTGAGCGGTTGATCCGCCAGACAGGAACGACGGGGCCGAGATTGGCATCGACTGGCAGGACCGACGACGGCACGATGAGCGTGGTGGCTCGCGGCGGGAAAGAGGCCCTTGAAACGACCGCCGGTTGCCCGAGGAACTGCACAGCACCCGGGTTCGACTCCCGGCGGCTCCGCTCCCTTGCCACCAGGAATCCTTGAGAACGGACAAGCCACAGGCTATAACGCGGCAATAGAGAAGGCCTTGGGAACCCAAGCATTGGGAGTGCCAGAATGGGCTGCGAAGATAACTACTACTTGGCAAGCAACTCGGACAGGCCCGACTGGATGCGCAGAGAGGCCCTATCCAACCTCGTGCGAGATGGCTGCGTGGAGCACCTTGGCAAACTCGTCAACAATCCGGACAGACCTGACTGGATGCGCTACGGGGCACTCGAAGCAATATGCGCTTACGCATGTTTGGGGCCGTCTGTCACCGTCAGGACCTCATCGATCAGCTTTGGCGGCCAGTCCCTGTCCATGTCGTCGCTCTCAGTGGACGTGTCTTTCCTGGCTCCCGCCGCGGCAGATTTCCTTATCCGACTGGCCAACAACACTGACCGGCCAGACAGGATGCGGAAAGCGGCTGTCGAAGCCCTAGTAGCGGGCCGCTGGTCCAAGCAGTGTTTGTCCATAGCGGACAACTCAGACCGGCCTGACTGGATGCGAAAGATGGCTATGAAGGGCCTGTAAGGCGACATGCCGCCATCACCAAGATGGCCATCATGACTTGTTCGGCCCCGGCTGGTCGATCCCTCACCTGAAGTCGTTCAAGAAGCAAGACGGCATCGTCTTCCTTGACGAGGGCAAAGTCACGCTCGACAGCGTGACGGTCGCGGGTGTTTCAGGCACTATCGGCAATCCGAGCGCCCGTTCCGACGAATTGAAGGGGACTTCTGTGAGCGCGTCAAGCGCCTCGCCGCCACCGGGCCGGACATCCGTATGATGCACGACGGCCCGGACGTTCAGGACACTGAGCTACGCGGATCGGCATCCGTCCGCCAGGCCCTGGACACTCCCAGCCGACACTCGTGGTGCGAGGCCATGCGTACTGGCCGACGCGGTTGGCGACGTTGGCGAACGGAACCCAGGTCCTCAATGTGGACTCGCGCGTGGTGGTTCTGGCCAGGCATCAGTGAAGCAGGTCTCTCGGGGGATGCGTGCCCGTGCGACCGACAGTCGTCAGCCGCGTGTCAGGCCCAACGGCGACCTGACCGCTATCAGGTGCATCAGGCAATCGGACCCCACCCACGAAAGGATGACTGCCATGAAAACGTTCGTTGTCTTCGGCATCGAGATTGACGAGTCGGCGGCGGAGTACGTGCAGCTGGTGGTGAAACACTCCAGCTCGGGCGACTGTGACGCCCGACAGGTGCGGAGGCGGGCCCTGAAGAACCTGGCACGCAATGGCTGCCGGCGGGCGTTGATCTACCTGATCGACCGGTATGCCAAGTCCGGCGACTGTGATGAACGCGAGGTCCGGCAGCAGGCCTTCGACTACCTCGAAAGACTCGACGCGGGCGAGTGCATCTGACGCACCGGATACTTCCGACGACATCCGCGTAGCGAACGTGGTCAACGGGAAAGACACCCGCATCATGAGGGCAAACGCCCCGATGCGGGAGGCCGTGGGTTCGAATCCCACCGTTCGCATTCTAGACCGGCTGGCGCTCTGCCGGCCACTACGGCGACAACGCCGACATCTGTAGCTCTGAAGAAGACCGAACAGCACGTTGTGCGCGCTGAAGGCCTTCTTCCATCTGCCCTCTGCACGACATCCGACCCACTGTGCGCTCTTTGACAAGTGCATACAGCCCTGGGTTCCACGGGAGCCCTCTTCTCAATCGCCTGCCCTGCGGGGAGCCACAGGGATTGGGAAGGTCAAGGAGGCCGGTCCAGCCTCCAAAATCCCGCCCGCGCGGTAAGCGGCTTTTCGGTGTCGCGTCGACCCGTCCGCTGCCGCGCTCGTGACTGTTCTTCATAGAAGGAAGGGGAATCGAGATGGAACACGCCAGTATTGAAATGCGATCGGACGAGAACAACCCCAGCCGGCGGCTCCTGGTCTTCAAGGAGCTGACTGACGTCGCCAGGAACCCCGAGCTTGAAAATGTCGTCTTGTTCGGAGTGACGGACTTTCTCCGCTCCCAGTACCGCTACGACCTCGTTTTCCATGCGAAGGTCGGGATCATGAATCCGTTCTGCAAGGTGGGGCCTCGACGGATGATCATCCCTGTGCTCCGGCTTCCTGAAGACGAAGTGGTCGAGGCTATCTACGCCCTGTACCGCAGCTATCCGACGTTCGACCGGTACGCCGTAGCCGACGATGATTCACTCTCGTTCTGGGAAATGACCAGGGGAAAGCTCGGGGTAGCTATCCAAAAGCGACACCTCTACCACACGGCGGAGGAACAGCAGGTGTGGGAGTGCATGGACGACCCGAAGCTTGAGGATCGGGTTAGCTTCATGCGGCGGGCGATTGACCGGAGGTTCAGGCCGGAACGTATCGCGGACGAGTCTGTGCCGGCCATCAAGCGGGAGTCGCTCATTCGGATCTCGGGCCACTGATCGAGGACTACATCCATGAACACCGTAATGATACTGGCCAAGGACATCATCACAGACATCATCGAGGGGGATTGTGAACTGATGGCGTGGTTGCGGGAGAAAGCTCTTGAGCACGAATTAGTCGTGCTCAAGAGCTGCGTCGTGGAGGGTCTGGAGCGGGCCGATCCGGCAACCCCGCCCGGGCTGAGAGCGCTGGCAGCCCTGATCGCCATGTCCCGCTTCCAGACCGCTCCCACGGACGAGCGGCCGACGGTTGACAAGACGGCCGGAAGGACGATCCGTCTGACCGCCGACGTTTTGCTCTCGTGCCTGCTGGGTCGGGTCGGCAGTTCCATCATCCAACGGATGACGGACGATTTCCCCGTCATCATCAACGACGCGCTGCTTGTGGCGGCGGGGCTTTCTGTTCGTGATGAAGACGAGCTTCATCCCGCCAATCTGGCGGCGGCCCTCAGAATCACAACGATGCACCTTGTTGATGTCCCTGACGCCGACCGCACCTGCTGGCCAGAGAACTTCAGCGACGAAGCCATATCACGGCTGCGGACGAAGGCCCTTGTGCAGCCAGATGGGCGGCAGTAGCACGCTTCTGGGAAAGCCCCGAGGACGTGCTTGGCGGCGGTCTGTCAGTGATAGTGGCCAGTGCGGGGCTATGGGAAACGTGGCGGGCCTGCTCCTTCGGGGCATGGCCGTTCGCACAGTCGAGGAGCGACATCATGAGGACATGGGCCTGGATCGTAATCCTGCTGTACGCCGCGATTCTCTCCGGGGTCGCCCTCGCGCTGGCTGCCCTGGCCGTGGAAGACGTGCCGGGCCAGGCCATCGGTGTCATTGTTGTGTCATGGGTGGCCGTCATGGCGGCCTGCCAGGCGGGGCTCTTACTGGTCCCCGTCCGCGTCCACACCCGCAGGCCGGTTACCAAGCGGCACCTGTTCTGGCCCGCTGCAGTCGCCATCCTGTCCTGCATTGCTATGGCAGTGGGCATGTTCCTGGCTGCATGGGAGACTATCGCGCATTCCCATCTTGAGGGCGGGAGGTCCGAGCAGATCCTCTTCTACGCTGGCCTGGGCATTGGCACCATCTGGATCGTGTGGGCGTTCCTCTTCGGCTTCTACACGGGCGGCCGCCAGCCGGCGACGTTCATGAGCCGCACAGCCAAGTTCCTTGTCGCCGGCAGCATCCTGGAACTGCTGGTGGCTGTGCCGACGCATGTGATCGCGAGAGCCAGAGACTACTGCTGTGCCGGATGGTTGACCGTGTGGGGCCTTGGGCTCGGGGCGTCCGTCATGCTCTTCGCGTTCGGGCCGGGCGCCCTTGCCCTGTTCGTCCGAAGGTATCAGGCCGTAAAGAAGCCTGCCGCCGGGAGCGACAACGAACCGACACCGGAGGCGCGAACGGATGTATGATGACGGCCGGCGCTGCGGGCGAACGGCAGCCAGTTCACGGTGATCCGAGCAATGAGAATACTCTCCATCACGGACAACCCGATACACACACTGGCATTCCGAAACGTAGCGCCCGGGCGCGCGGTCATCACGGAGGATTTGGCGGTTCTGCACGCTGCCGTAGACCGGCTTCCCGACGGCCTGCAGGCGATTGTGGCCACGTCCGACCTCCAGGGGCGAGGGCCGGCCACACTGGGTGGCGATCACTCGCCGCTGCTCGGCGAACTCCTGGCCGAGGAGTTGGAGGTTCTGGCCGAACTTGGCGAGATACCTCTCGCTGAAGCTACGGGCGTGATCCTGGCGGGCGATCTGTTCGCCCGACCCGAAATGGACCGCCGCGGCGGTTCCGGCGATGTCCGTGGCGTATGGGAGGCGTTCGTCCGACGCTTCCGCTGGGTCGTTGGCGTGGCCGGCAACCACGACTGGTTCGGCCCGGGCTGGTCCCTGCCGCACTTCGAGACGTTCAAGAAACAGGAGGGCATCTTCTTCCTGGACGGTGGCAGCGTGATGCTCGACAGCCTGCGGATCGGCGGCCTGTCCGGGACCATCGGGAATCCGCGCCGGCCCTATCGAAGGCTGGAGGAAGACTTCTGCGACAACGTGGGACGCCTTGCAGCGGCTGGTCCGGACGTACTGGTCATGCATGACGGTCCCGATGTGATGGGGACTGAGCTTCGCGGATGGCCGTCTGTTCGTCAAGTCCTTGAGCGATCACGTCCGACGGTCGTGATCCGAGGCCATGCGCACTGGAAGACGCCGCTGGCGACACTCTCGAACGGCAGTCAGGTGCTCAACGTCGATTCGCGGGTGGTGGTTCTTCGGCCTGTGAGAGGCTGAGAAGAATTGCTGCTCTCGGCAGCTTCCTGGTGAGCAGCTCTGCCTCGATCTTCTGACGGAACTGCGTCTTCAGAGTTGCGAGGCGCGGAGCAAGTCCCTTGCTGTCCCGTTCCATTGGCATGAACATCGCGGCGCTGCGGCGGAGCCGCCAGCCGCGTTGACGGGCGAAGTAGCTGAGCCAGAGGTCGTCGATGAGACGGTACTTGGCGGGGATGTCGAGGACGGCGGGGTCGGCGAAGAGGGAGATGTCGAAGATGGCGCCCCCGACGCCGCAGTACTCGGCTTCGGCGTGCACCGCCGGGCGGTACCGCTTCCAGTACGACGTGGGCGTCTTGAACCGCCAGGCCCAATCGGAGGTGATCGTACGCGGGGCGGCTTCGGCTACGAGCGTGGCCAGGAAGTCCGGCGGGAGGATCTGGTCGTCATCGATGGTAACGACGTAGCGGTACTGGCCCGTCCGGGCGAGCTCGTGGGCCTGGTGCGCCCGGGCGATGGGGCCGATGTTCTCGGCGTGGTGGTGGAAGATGATGCCGAAGTCGTGCGGGGTCTCGGCGGCGACCTGCTCAAGGCGCTCCCGCAGGTCCGGGTTGTTGTTCCACACGTAGAACGTGAAGTCCTCTGGCGGGAACGTCTGAGCCTGGAGCATCGCCAGCGTCTTGGCGAAGCTCTCGGGCCGCTGCCAGATGCACATGATGACGGGCACGTGGCCGACAGTACCTACCGGTAGGTAGGCCTTGGCGCGGACGTCGCGTTCTGCGGCGCAGGGCTCGGGGAAGCGCGATGCCAGCAGGCGTTCCATGGCGGGCGTCCAGGACTTGTCGCAGTGGTTCAGGAGCAACACGCCGCGCGTCTCGCGGTCGAGCACGTCCAAGCTGGGCTTCGAGCAGGTGCGCCACTGGATGCGGGGGCCGCTCTTCACCTCCCTTGGTGCCGGATCGCGATCCTTGGGCCGGGTGAAGTTGAAGTAGATCGTCTCGCGGAGGAAGTCTTTGTGTCGAAGGCAGTAGCGGCGGGCGACCTCCAAGAACCGCTCCTTGTGGAACCAGTATGGCATGTGCGTGGAGAAGTCCCAGGCCGTGCCGGTCGCGTCGGCGAAGACGCGGAGGGACTTCCGCCGCCTGCGGTCCCACTTGCGGCGCGGGTGCCAGCGCTCCATCTGCGCCCGCGTCCACTTCCGCACGGCCCGCGGCTCGGCGAAGTCCGGCAGGATGACCGGGTTGACGAAGTAGATGTCGTCGTACATCGAGCAGAAGTGCCCGTCGGCGACGCCGACCTCCGGCTCGCGGCAGGCGGCCAGGACCTTCTCCGTGAAGTCGAACGGCCGGCGCGTGCGGCGGTTGCCGCGGCGCCACTGGTAGTCGATGAAGCGAACCTGGGTGCTCGCCCACGTGGGCCGGTCGGCCGGGTCACAGACGATCCAGATGCGCGGGATGCCGTTGAAGTTGGCCATGACGCTACGGACGGAGTACAGCAGCTCGTCACCCTGGGCGGCGGGCGCATAGTAGCCCCACACGAAGTCCACCGGCCCGCCCCATGTCCCGGCCGGGCAGCACGAGGCGAGTACCTGGGGCTTGCGCTCGCGGAGGATCCGCTCTCGCTTGCAGCGCGGTGAGTTGGCCCACGCGCATCTGGCGTGCTGCTCGCACTGCTGGCAGACGGACGCGATGCGCTGGATGCTGGGCGGCATGGGCGGCGGGCCAGGGGGACGGGCCTCGCATGGATCAAGGCCCTGGCAAACGGCGCACACGCCGGGGCTGACGGTCCGTTCGTCCCGCCGGCAGGAGTAGCCTCGGGCGTCGAGGGCCTGGCGGTGCTGGCAGTCGGGCAGTGCGATCATCTCAACTCACCATCGCGCTGGTGATGCAGCCGCAGTTGTTGCCGGGGTGGCCGGCCAGGGGCGTGTACGTGCCGGTCGGGTCGTCGCCGGTGGTCTTGATGCCCCGGAAGACCTCCGCGCCGAAGCCGAGCAAGCTGAGTTCCCAGCGGCCGTTGATCGTGTCGAGCCAGAAGTCCACGGAGCACTCCGGGCACGTGTCGAAGGTGCCGCCCCAGCGGCAGTCGCCTACCTTCGAGACCATCGCCGGCGGGTCGGGGAAGTCGCCGAACAGGCCGGGGCAGTTGGCCGGCGTGCACTGGCCCGTCCAGGTCACGGCGTAGGCGTCGAGCATGGGCGGGTGGCCCGGGCAGGTGGCCGGGACCGACTCGCTGGCCGATGATGCGCTGGACGCGCTGGAGGCCGAGGACTCCGACCCGCAGCAACAGTCGCTGTGGTGGGCGATCCGCCCTTCGCGGCGAAGGATGCGCCCGTCCCATTGCATGACGCGGCCGGGGCTCATGACGCCGACTCCTCGCAGTCGGTGACCTTCGCCTTTTCGCCGTACGCCACGAGCAGGACCAGGCAGTCGTCCGAGCCGGACGCCGAGCCGGAATCGCTGGACTCGTCGTCGTAGCAGGCGAGGCCGTAGTCGCTGTGGTCGGCGTCCTCACCGCCGTACCAGTACTCTGTGAGCGGATACCGCGCGGCCTCGGGCGTCTTCTGCGTGCCGAGGACATCGCCCGCGAGGCTCTTGACGGTATAGGTGTAGGAGCAGTCCTCCGACTCGCTGCCGGCGTAGCCACCGTCCATTTCCACTTTGACGACGAAGGGGCCGACCTCCGGCTCCGCCGTGGGGATGCTCAGCTTCACCAGCGCCCACTTCTCGCCCGTGCCGCCCTGGCGCCAGAGGATGTACGCGCTGCCCCGCTCGGCGCTGTCGAGCTTGGAGCAATCCCCGCCGCGGACATCGGCGTACTCGTGGCCCTCGTCGTGAACGTGGACCTTGACGGGCACGAGGCCGCTGACGCACGCCCGGCCGATCTCACCGGACGCCAGCGGCTCCAACAGCACGACGAACCGGCCGAAGTGCAGCGACGACGACGGCGTGGCGCCCGTCACGGCCGCCTTGTTTTTGAACTCGTCCAGGTTGTCCGTGGGGCCAATGATCGGGCCGCTGACGCCCAGAATGTCGAAGCGCCCCCGGTCGCTGCCCGAGGCGTTCTTGGCCAGGACGATGTCCGGGTCGCGGTAGGCATGGTCGATCCGCCGGCCCGTACCACGCTGGCGCGCGAGGAAGTCCTGTGCCGCGTCGATAAACGTGTTGAACGTCCGCGCGGGAATCTCAAGCGGCTCGCCGGCCTGGACTTTCTTGAGGTGGTCGCCCATCGGTCAGCTTCTCACGTCTGGCCCGGTTGGTCGTGAACGAAGTACAGGTCGAGCTCCCCGGACTTGGCGAGCCGGTAGCCGCGGGCGGTGAGCAGTGTCGACAGTTCGCGCTCGCGGCCGTTGTGCTCGACGGTGATGCAGCGGAAGCGGTAGCTCCAATCGAAGGCT
>Ga0180432_10001780_pt1 | contig 33394 bp, 22 predicted proteins | sample SS_ome_10_FD_132414 | JGI IMG/M metagenome (GOLD analysis project Ga0180432, IMG submission 132414) | Hypersaline lake sediment archaeal communities from the Salton Sea, California, USA - SS_1_MS_2 metaG | ecosystem: Environmental > Aquatic > Non-marine Saline and Alkaline > Hypersaline >... | reverse complement strand
GCGCCGGGCACCCCCCAGCCGGCGGCGGTCTCCGCCATGCGCCTCAGCAGCGGCAGGTCAGCGGGATGCATGGCGATGGGCGCGTCGAGCTGACGCTTGAACTTCGCCAGATCGAAGACGTGGTCGAAGTGCGCGTGGGTCAGCAGGATCAGCCGCGGCTCAAGGTCGTTGTCACGAATCCAGCTGAGCACCTCGTCGCTGGCGATGCCGGGATCGACCACGGCGCACTGGCGCGAGTCGTCGTCGATCAGCAGATAGACGTTGTTCTCCAGCGGGCCACAGACGAAACGCTTGACCTCAAGCATCGCGCGATTATACCCCCGCCGCCGGGCTATAATCGTCCCGTGACCAAGGTCGATCCGCTCAAGGGCCGGACAGGCGCTATGCCGGGCGCGCGGCGCAGGCGGGCCCAGTCCGCGGGCGAGGGCGAGGCGGCCGCCGGGGCGCTGCAGCAGGAGGCCGGCGGGGTGCCGGCGCGGCTGGCGCCGCAGGTCGAGGAGATCGCCGAGGCGGGCGCCGCCCTGCAGCAGGATCCCACCGGCGCGCACCTGGACCGCTACAAGCAGGCGGTGCGCCAGTTCCTCGACGAGGTGGTCCGCGACAGCATGCAGGTCAGCAGCGAGGCGACGGTGGGCTTCAGCCGCAAGGTGTTCTCCACCATCGCGCGGATCGACGTGGCGCTGGCCGACCTGGCCGACGCCGTGCTGGGCCGCCAGCAGGACGTGCTCAAAGCCGGCGAGATCGTCGATCAGATCAAGGGGCTGATCATTGATCTCTACCGCTGACAGCTTCCGCGGCCAGCAGCGCACGCGGCGCCTGCTGGACGGCTACCTGGCGCAGGGGCGGCTGACGGGCACGCTGCTGCTGCTGGGGCAGCGCGGGCTGGGCAAGACCACCCTGGCCACCATCATCGCGCGGGCGCTGACCTGTGAGCGCAACACGGAAAGGCCCCGGCTGTGGTTCTGCGGCGAGTGCTACGCCTGCCGCAGCATCGCGCAAGGCGAGCAGCCGGAGCTGGTGATCGTGCGCCCGCGGGGCCAGGACATCAGCGTCAAGCAGATCGAGGAGGACCACGACGGCTTCCGCAGCGCCCTGCTGCATCCCGCGCTGCTCAGCCACCGCGTGTTCATCATCGACGAGGCGCATCACCTCAACGAGTTCACCGGCAACCAGATGCTCAAGCTGTTCGAGGAAGCGCCGGCGCAGACGGCCTTCATCCTGGTCACGGACAAGCCGGAGCTGCTGCTGCCGACGATCCTCAGCCGCGGCCAGAAGCTGCGCCTGGCCCCCGAGCCCGCGGAGCAGCTGTCGCCGGTGGTGGCGGAGGACGCCACGGTCACGCTGGAGACGGCCCGCGAGGCGGCGCGGATGGCCGCCGGGCGCTACGTCGAGGCGCTGGCGCTGGCGCGCGACGACGATTGGCGCGATGCCGTCCGCCAGCTGGCCGCGCTGCTCTATGGCGGGGCGGGCACCGCGGCCGCCGCCGGCGTGCTGGCGGAGTTCGAGCTGGCGGCGCTGTGGGCGAGGCATCTGGCGGCCAGCGGGCTCGACGCCGCCACCGCCGAGAAGCGCATCCGCCGCGCCAAAGACGACCACGACCGCGCGCTGCGCGTGCGGCGCAACGAGCTGACCCGCGAGGCGCTGATCACGGCCTACGACCGCGCGGCCTGGTGGGCGCTGGCGCAAACCGCGCCGCCGCCGGGTTTCGCCCGGGCACTGTGGGATCTGAAGCTGCGCATCGACCAGAACGTCGACCGGCGGCTGTCCCAGACCGTCTTCGAGCTGACGCTGAGCCGTCCCTAGCGGCGGCCGCCTCGTTACTCGCGCTCCTCGTCGCGACTGGCCCGCGGGTGGGTCTGCTCGTAGGCCCGGCGCAGGTGGGTGCGCGTCACCTGGGTGTAGGTCTGGGTAGTGTTGATGCTGGAATGGCCCAGCAGCTCCTGCACCAGCCGCACGTCGGCCCCGCCCTCCAGCATGTGGGTGGCGCAGGCGTGGCGCAGCTTGTGCGGACTGAGATGCTTGAGCTGGCCGGCCCGCAGCACGGCCTGGTTGAGGATATTGCGCATCGCCCGCGCGCTGAGCCGCCCGCCGCGCGTGTTGAGCCACAGCGCCGCCCCGCTCTGGGGCCCGGCCAGCGCCGGCCGTCCGGCCGAGAGGTAGCGCTCCAGGGCGCGCGCGGCGCCGCCGCCGAACGGGACCAGGCGCTGCCTGCCACCCTTGCCGGTCACCTGCACCAGCCGCTGCTCGGTTTCCACCTGCGGTGTGTCGAGCCCGGCGCACTCGCTGACGCGCAGGCCCGTCGCGTAGGTCAGGTGCAGGATCGCGGCGTTGCGGATCAGCAGCGGCTTGTCGGATGGCGCCCCGTCGAACGCGCAGACGATCGCCCGCACCTCGTCGCTGGAGAAGTAGGCCGGCAGCTGGCGCTGGTAGCGCGGCGGCTTGAGGCCGGCCAGCGGGTTGCCGGCGCAGCGGCCGCGGAAGACCATGTACTGGCCGTAGGCCTTCAGCGCGCTGACGGCCCGGGCCGCCGAGCGGGCCGACAGCTTCGCCGTGCCCGCCGGCTGCTCGGCCCTCGGGCTGAGCCGCTCGACCAAATACAGCCCGGCGCGCTGGCGGGTCAGGGCCTGGTCCAGCCGCCAGCCCTGGCGCCGGCAGAACTCGCGGTAGCCGGCCAGGTCCGTCAGGTAGGCCCGCACCGTCGCGGCGGACTTGCCCCGCACCTGGCTCAGGTATTCCGCGAACCCGTCCGGCTCGCCGCTCCCTTTCATCGAACAAACCCTCTGGCCGCCGCGTTCAGCACACATGCGGCAGGCATGTCACTATAATATCTCGATGCGCGCCTTTTGGCCAACGGTCCTGCTGATGCTCACGCTCGCCGTGGGAACCGTCGGCTGCGCCCACGACACCAGCTGGATGTTCAACGCCGACTACGAGATCGTGGCGGTGGACATCGAGGCGGGCACCTTCACCATCACCGGCGCCATTCGGTCGGACTTCGTCCGGCCGCCCAGCGAGGAACAGGAGCAGGAAGAAGAGCCCGCCGAGCAGTTCTACCAGATCAAGGTGCTCAACTCCCCGCTCAATGACCGCACGTACACCGTCGTCGCCGTCGAAGAAGCGGGCGAGGAACTGGTCATCACCGTGACGGAGGCCATTCCGGACGCGACCGTCGGCGGAGTCGTCCAGCTGATCGAGCCCGAGGGCACCCAGCTGGATCCCAAGGAGGTGCTGCTGTACTTCCGCACCGTCGGCGAGCTCGACTCCGACTATTGGTACTACATCGTCTTCAACCTCTCCAGGGCACCGGAGCTGTACAACCAGGTGGTGCCGGACGACGGCATCCCCTTCAACCAGATCAGCGGCGCCGATCGCGCCCGCAACTGGGAGATGTACGTGTTGCTGCATCCGACCGGCCAGGGCGATACCGAGGCCTACGCGCTGCAGCGGCCCCGGCTGCCGACCACCATCGCCACCGCGCGCGGCCCGATGGACGCGACGACGGGCTACTTCACCGAAGGCGAGATCCTGGAGTCGGGCACGACGATCCCGGTCAGCTTCGAGCTGGACATCGCCGTGGCATGCAGACTGGACGGCAAGGTTCAGCTGATTCAGGGGTTGCAGCCCGACCTGGATGATCCCGTGTATTTCGTGCCAGCGGAGGACATCGCCGCCGGCGACGGACCGGGGCCGATCCGTCTGCACGCCGCGGAGTTCACCGGCGACAACTTCCTGGATTTGCTGGTGCTCTACGAAGGCGCGGAGGCGGCGGGAGCCCTGCGGGTGCTGGCCGGCGACGGCACTGGCGGCTTTACCGCCGCCGGCGCGGATGTTCCGGTGGACGGCACGCCCATCGACTGGCACGTCGCCGACTTCAACGGCGACGGCCGCCTCGACATCGCGGTCCTGACGACCAGTGAAGGCGCGGGCCAGGTCGGCACGTGGCTGTGGGAGGCGGTCGAGGAGCCGGCGGAAGGCGAGGAGTCGTTCACGCTGACCGCCGGAGAGGTGCTGCCCAGTGGTGATGACCCGGTCGCGATGTCCGGTGGGCTGCTGGAAGGCGGCACGGTGGATCTGGTGGTCGCCAACGGCGGTACGGTCGAGGAGGAAGACGGCCAGGTGCGTGTGTTCCTCGGCCCCGGCGACGGCACGTTCACAGCCGGCCCACAGGAGGGCATCAGCGGGCAGGTGCTGGGCGTCGACGTGGGTGAGATGCTCGGCACCCGCGATGACATCGTGGTGACTTACTTCGCGATGGCCGAGATCGACGACGGCGTGCAGGAGCAGCGGGGCTTCGTGTCGCTGCTGCGCAACACCGAAGAGGAGGAACTGGCGTTCGATAGCACCGCGTCGGGCACCATGTACTTCGACGGCGAGCCCCGGCACCCGCTGATTCACGACACGGCCCAGGAACCGGGCAGCCTGACGGGCGTCGTGGTGGTCGACGGCCGCCTGCTGGAGACGCCGGCGGCGCTGCCCAACCAGACGATGTACATCCTGCGCCGCGACCGCGACAGCAGCGAGTTCGCCTGGTACAAGGACGAGCGGAACCGCATCGAGATCATCAACTACCTGACCAGCGGCGCCGAGCCGACGCGGATCCACCTGGCGAATTTCAACGGCGACGAGGTGGTCAATGACTTCGTGATCGTCAACTCGGCGGACGATGACGCCGGCAACCGCATCAGCATCTTCCACGGCCTCGGGCGCCACAACTACACCAGCGCCGATATCTACTGGACCGATGACACTCCTGAGTCCCTGTACGCCCAGGAGTGGTACCTGCGCCACACGGTGGGGCCGAACTCCATCGAGCTGGTGATGGACCCGGACTACATCTACGACCTGGCGTTCCTGCCGGTGGGCAGCTTCACGGTGGACTTCATGACCGGCACGCGGCCGATCGAATACCTCGGCGTGGTCGAGGAGGATGGACTGGTCGAGGACAACCTGGTGCCGCCGGTGGTGGTGCCGATCGTGGTCGATCACGAGGACAACGACCAGTACAACCCGCGGGCCGACGTGTTCGTGACGGATCCCGCCGCCGACATCGTCTGGTGGGACGTGGGGGTGGAGTGATGAGAGGCTGCGTGCAGCGACTGGCCAACTGCGTGTTCGGCGTGGTGCTGGTGGCGGTGGTGGGCCTGCTGCTGGTCTACTACCTGGTGCTGCCCAAGCTGGACGAGATGCTGGCCGACGCCGTCCGGCGCGAGTTCATCCTGCCGCCGTCGAGCACGGTGGGCATCACCCGCGGGTCTCTGCTGGATACCCTGGAGGGTGAGGTCAAGCACTTCCACGTGGCCAGCAGCGAGGCCAAGATCAGCGGGCTGCTGGTGGAGGACGTCGAGTTTCGGGCCGAGGGCATCCGCTTCGATCTGCCCCAGACGCTGATCTCCGGCCAGGCCGAACTGCTGGAGGTCGCCCACGGCGAACTGGTGTTCCGCGTCGCCGAGGAGGCGCTGGAGGATCGCTGGGCGGCGGATCTGCGCAAGCGCGGGCTGAGCGACGTCCAGGTCGAGCTGACCGACGATCAGGTGGCGGTCGACTCCGTGCTGGACCTCAAGCTGACCAAGGTGCGCGTCGGGGCGCGGGGCGAGCTCTACGTCGACGGTACCGAGCGCATCCGCTTCAAGGTGCTGGAACTGGAGCTGGGCGGCGCCAACGTGGGCGTCGAGGAACTCAAGGCGGTGTTCTCGGCGCTGACACCCGTGATCGACCTCGGCCAGTTCAAGATGTCGGTGGCGATCGACGACGTCGGGATGCGCGACGGTTACCTCTACGTCCAGGCCCGCAGCATGAGCCTCGAGGAGAAGCTGGCGCGCGAGCAGGCTGCGGAAGAGGACCCGCAGGCGGATGCCGAGCAGGACACCGGCGGCACGCGCATCAGGATCCCCACGCTCGACGAACTGCGCAGCCTGTTCCTGGAGGAGACCGCCGAGGAGGAGGCTGAGGATGACGGCGCGGCGGACGAGGAGCAGCAGGCCGATCAGGATACAGCCAGTGAGGACGGTGAGGACCATGCAGCAGAAGACGGGGTGGCGGACGGCGCGGACCGTCCCGCCGAGGACTAGTCTGACGATCGCGGCGATGGCGCTGGCGGCTGCCGCGTTGCTGGTCGGGCTGGCGCTGGCCGCCGAGCCGGGCGGCAAGGAGGACCCGCTGGCGACGATCAGCTACGTCGGTCGCTACGCGCAATTCTCACGCGTCGAATGCGCGGCGCGGCGCAGTCTGCGGCTGGGCACCGGCGCCGAGCTGGTCATCGTGGATCCGGCCTTCGAGGAGATTGCCGTGCGCGAGTTTGACCCGCTGCGCGACACGCTGGTCGACCTGACGGAGGGCACCCCCGTGCAGCTGGCGGTGCTGATCGCGGGACATCACTACGTCAACGGCAGCAATCACGACGTGTTCCTGCGTGCCGACGAGGACATCGTGCTGCTGATGCGCGGGGAGTGGAAATGAGCCGCGCTCAGCTGTGGATCTGCTACATATTCCTGGTCGCGGGTTTGGTGGTCGCGGTGTATTCGATCTGGCTGAAGACCACCGCCGACGGCGCCTATGGCCGCGAGCTGGTCGTGCTTGTCGACTGGCACGCGCTCAACTCGCTGGCGGGGGTCGGAGCCGAGGAGGGCACCGACACACTGGGCGAGGACCGGCCGCCGGTGCGCAGGCTGCTGGACGAGCTGGACGGGGCCTCGGTGTGCTACGGGGAGGAGACCGTCGGTACGCTGCTGGATCAGGGCGTGTTCGCGCCGGCCTGGGTTGAATCGGCGGCTCCGGCCTACACCGTGATGCAGCGCGCGCACGAGCACAACATCGCCGCCGGCGCGGGGCGTCACGGTTATCGCTTCGAGCAGGGGGCCGCGACCGCCGGCCGGTTGGTGGTGGAGTTCCCGTCCTTGCCGGAAGAGGACCTGATGCTGCTGCCCGTGGCCTGGCTGGACACCGTGATCGATACCGTCCACGGCTGGAAGGTCCCGCTGGTGCTCAGGCCCGGTGGCGTCGAATTTCTCGGCGAGAACGGGCTGGGCAACACGCTGGGCTTCGCCGCCGCGCAGCCGCTGATGCTGTTCCAGGGACCGACGGTGCTGGGGTATCCCGGGCGACTCGACGACGTGGCCGGCCAGCTGAAGGGCCAGGACCAGGTCTTCGGCTGGGTCGAGTTCGACGAACAGGACGGCGGTCACGAACTGGCCGCCCGCCTGTCGCCACGCGTTGTGCGCGTGCACTCGATCCCGCCTGAGGAGATGGTCAACTACGACGCGGCGGGTGCCGTCGCGCGGTACACGCGCGCGGCGCGCGAGCGCAACATCCGCTGCCTCTACGTGCGGCCCTTCGTCCGCGGAAGCGCGGCGCTGCCCCTCACCAGCGAGGGCTATCGCGAGCGTCTGGCGGAAGCCAACCGGCAGTACTTCCAGCAGCTGCAGCGGTCACTGCTGAGCGCCGGCTTCCGGCCGACAGCCGAGCCACCCGTGCCAACCGATCCACCCGACTGGCTGACCCGCATCCGCCCGCTGTTCGTGACACTCGCCGTCGGCGCGGTTGGCACGCTGCTGTTCGCCATGTGGCTGACTGCCTGGCCCCGCTGGGTCTGGTGGCTGCTGATCGCACTGACCGCGCTCAAGGCGATAGCCGCCGTCTTCGTGCCCGTCGTGGATGCCGCGGTGCTGTTTGCCGCCTCGCTGTTCTTCCCGCTCTGGGGCCTCTGGCTGGCCATGCTCGGTTACCAGCGGATGGTGCGCGACCGACCCGCATGGCATCCGGCGCGGCTCGGTGCCGCCCTGCTGGCGCTGGTGGTCGCCAGCGCGTTCACGGTGCTGGGTGGTCTGTTGATCCACGGCGGGATGTGGGACGCAGCGGCGATGCTCAAGGTCAGCCAGTTCCGCGGCGTAACGCTGGCGCTGGCCGTACCGCTGCTGGTGTTCGCGGCCTATGCCTGGCAGGGCGAGACGCTCCAGGATGCCTACGACAGCCTGACCGGACGCCTCAGCGACTACTGGCAGCGCCTGCTGGCGCTGTGGCAGTCGTCGATCCGCTACGGCGACGTGGCGTTCATCTTCATTGCGCTCGGCGCGGTGGCGATTGTGCTGCTCAGGAGCGGCAACGAGTCGCCGCTGGAGGTGCTCAGCGTCGAGACCTGGTTCCGCGAGGGCCTGGAGCAGGTGTTCGCCGTCCGGCCGCGCACCAAGGAGCTGATCGGCCATCCGCTGCTGGTGGTGTTCTTCCTCAGCCTGCCGTGGCGCAACCGGCTGACGCTGCTCTTCGGGCTGGCCGGGCTGCTGGGCCAGGTGAGCATCCTCAACACCTTCTGTCACCTTCATACGCCACTGCTGGTCACCGGTCAGCGCGTGCTGCTGGGGCTGGGCTTCGGCCTGCTGAGCGGCCTGTTGTGGGGGATCGTCGCCCTGCTGGGCGCGCGGCTGTGGCACCGCTATCGGCCCGTCCACGGCGCGCTACCGGTGAGTGACCTCAGCGATGACGCCGCCGAATAGCACGATCCCGTCGCGATAGCCGACCAGCCACTGCCCCGGCGCGATGCCGAACTGCTCGCCGGTTGGGACCGCCCTGACGGTGTCATCCTGCGCATCCAGTCGGGCGGGCCAGAGCTGCTGCCGGTAGCGAGCGCGCACCTGCACTTCCTCACCACACTGCCACAGGCCCGGTGCCATGTCGGTGAACTGCGTGAGCGTCAAGGCGGTCACCGGATGCGCGTCCTGCTGCGCGACCACCACGGTGTTGGTCTCGGGAATCAGCGCGTGCACCACCAGCCCCTCGCTGCCCCCGCCGAGGCGCAGTCCCTTGCGCTGACCGATGGTGAAGTGCTCGATGCCGGGGTGCCGGCCCAGCAGGCGACCGGCCTCATCGCGGATCTCGCCCGGCTGAGGCTCGGCGCCGGTGTGCCAGTGCATCAGTTCGCGGATGCCGACGCTGCCGTTCAGGAAGCAGATGTCCTGGCTCTCGGCGCGCGCAGCACTCGGCAGCCCGGCCTCGGCCGCCAGCCGTCGCACCTCGGCCTTGGTGCAGCCGCCGACGGGGAAGCGGATTCGGGCCAGTTTCCGGGGCTCGATGCAGGCCAGGAAATAGGTCTGGTCCTTGCCGTCGTCCGCGGCAGCGGCCAGCAGGGGCGGTCCTTCGGCGGCGCCGCTGCGCCCCATGATCCGCGCATGGTGCCCGGTGGCCACCAACTCGCAGTCCTGCTCGCGGGCCAGCTCGAAGAACGCCTCGAACTTGATGAAGCGGTTGCAGTCGGCGCAGGGATTGGGCGTGCGGCCCCGCCGGTACTCGTCGATGAAGCGCTCGATCACCCGCTGCTCGAACAGCTCGGTCAGGTCGGCGGTGTGATGCGGAATGCCCAGCACCTCGCAGACTCGCCGCGCGCTTCGGGCCCCCGCGCGCCCGCAGCAGGGCCCGGCCGCCGACGCGTCGCCGTAGAGCTCCGCCGTCAGGCCGATTACCTGGTAGCCGGCGCGCTTGAGCAGCAGCGCCGCGACGCTGGAATCCACGCCGCCCGACATCGCCACAAGTACGCTGCCGCTTCGCATCGCTGTGAGTGTACCCGCCGGCCGGCGGGCCGCCTCCAGGTTGACGGGATTGACCGAACGGCTACTTCAGGTCGCGGCGGAAGGCGAAGGCGCTCTCCGTCTCGCGAATCGCCAGCGTCTCCTCTTCCTCGTACTGGTCGCCGGGGACGCAGGTCGGGAAGGGGAACTTGCACCACACCGGCTGGACGAACTTGGCGTGCTTGAGCAGGAAGGTCCCGCGCGGCACCGTCGTCAGACGGTCGCGCATATCCTGGTCCAGCCAGCTGTAGTTGTCGGTCATCAGCTCCGCCGGTCCGGTGCGGCCGTAAATGATCGTCGAGCTGTTGTCCACCACCTGGCGGTCGATCTGGCTCATGAACTGCTCGACGCCGAACAGCGAGACGCCGATCGAACGGCCGCGGGCGGTGATCTCGATCAGCGACTGCTTGATCGGCGCGCGCACGCCGCGGTCCGAGGGCGCGAACTTGTTCAGCTCGTCGATAAAGAACACCACGCTGTCGAAATCGCGATCGACGTTCTTGTCCAGCAGCATCTCGTAGACGCGGGTCAGGATCTTGTTGAAGACCATCATCTGGCCGCGGTCGTTGAGGCTCTGGATGTCCAGCACGAAGATGGAGCCGTTGTAGAGGTCGGCCAGCGGGATGTCGACCGGGTCGACGCCGCCGGTGCAGACCAGGCCGTCATAGAGGCCGGCCAGCGCGTCGAGGTTCTTGGCGCACTTGTAGAAGTCCTCCTTCTCGTGACCCCGCCAGTGCGTGATGTGCGCCTGGCTGACCACGCGCCGCTCCTCGTTGAGCCACTCGATCAGGTGGTCGTAGCTGACGATCGGCTGGCGCTCGATCTGGTCGCGGACGTCCACGTAGACGGCGTCGACGGCCTCGTCCCAGCTCTCCTCGTCGAACAGCGTCGGGATGTCCTCGACGATCTCCGTCAGCTCCCAGATGAAGTGCTCGACCTTGCCGTCGCGCCGGAAGGACTTGGTGTGGCCCTCGAACTTGCGGTCGAACGGCGCGAAGACGCGAACGTTCTCGAAGGGTGTCATCTCGATGTCGAGCACGTCGTACATCTGGCGGCACTTGTTGGTGTAGGCGTCGTCTTCCTCGTACTGCGGATTGGGTTTGTCCAGATACAGCAGGTCCTTACCCTTGACGTTGAAGAACACGGCGGCGACGCGCCGTTTCTCCGTCTTGATCATCTTCTCCAGAATCGACTTGAGCAGGAACTCGACCAGGCTCGTCTTGGTGGCCAGACCCGAGATTCCGGACATATTCATGTGGCTGCCTTCGGGTCCGATCAGGAAGTCGTCGTCCAGGAAGATCGGCACAAGGTTGCCGTCGCCGTTCTCCATCACGCCGATCGGCACGCCGCGGCCCTCTGCCACGTAGTCGCCCATGCCGAGCGCCCAACCGATGCCCTGCGGGCTGGCGAAGTAGACTACGCCGCGCCCGATCGGCCGCACGCGCTCGTGAGTGGAGCGGATCACGTTGATCTTGGCGATCATGATTTCGGCCAGGTCACTGGGCGGCGTCACGCTTGGATCCCCGAAGTCGTGGCTGATGAAGTCGGACAGGAAGCTCTCGATGTCCATGATGCTTCTGAGCTCGACGACGGTGCCGAAGGTCACGTGCCCGTCCTCGGTCACGGCCGCGACGACGTTACCCAGCTCCACGCTCGCCACGCCGGCGCTGATCCAGAAGTTGAAGTACTGCGCCGTGTTGGGATGCTCGCGCGTGCTGGCGGCCTTGCCGATCGGCTCGAAACCGAAGTTCACGTACTCCGGAAACTTACACTCAGGATGTCCGTTCTGCATGTCCCGTTCTCCTCTTATCCGTGTGACCTGCTCACCGTCACTTGCTTGCCGCCGGCCGGCCGCGCGGTCCGCCGCTTGCCGGCTAGTTTCTTGCGAAGTATGACTTGACCGTGGCCCGCGTCGGCACCAGGCTGGACAGGAAGTCCTGGCAGAGCTTCAGCGGGAAGATCAGCTTGTCCCAGTTCTCGGCCGGATAGGTAACCGGCAGTCGCTCGTCGATCAGTCGCGCGCTGAGCGCGTCCGCGCGTGTGGTCGCCTCGCTGTCGCTGTCCGCCACGATCGTGCAGCGCAGCAGCCCGAATTCGGGATCGGCCTGGGCGCTCGATCGCAGCCGGACGAACCACGTGTACTTGGGCATCGGGTCGTCGCCGACCGTGTTGATGACGCTCATCACCTGTCCGCGACCGTAGGCCGGGATGCGCAGCTGCGGCTCCAGCAGTTCGCTGTTCTGCCACGGGACGTAGACGCGCCGCGCCAGGGCTACGAAGTTGCTGGTCAGCCACTTGTTGGGCACGTCCGCCACCATGCCGCTGGCGGCCATGAAGTTGGTCTGGTCCTTGCCCTCGGCGCGCAGCCAGCGGATATAGAGCCGGCCGCGCTGTTCCAGCGTCAGCTCGCGGGCGCGGCGCACCGCCGCGATCCGCAGCTGGGTGTACTCCGGGCGATCGCCGCCGCTGTCCACCAGCCGCAGCTCCCGATCGCTGCTGAACTGCTCGAGCACCGCCGGGTCGTTAACGAACTGGAACGGCACCAGCACGTTGTTTCGGAGCTCGGGCTGCCCCCAGACGCGGAACTTGCGTCCCGCCCGCTGCAGGATGATGGTGCCTGTGATCGCGTAGTGCACCGGCACCTCGAAGCCCTTGTGCACGAAATGCCCGACCAGCTGCGTGCGCTGCAGCATGCGGGCGAAGTAGACGAGGTTGACATCGGCCGGCCGCTCGACTTGCGAGTAGTCCCGATCCGGTGCTTCCGGCTCCACGGTTTCGAGCCGGAAATTGTGGAAGCCTTCGCGCACCCGGAAGTTGTCCTCTTCCAGCGACTCGGCCGGCGAAGTCCTGCCGCCCAGATCGCTCAGCAGCGCGAAGACGCGATGCAGGTGGCTGCGGCTGGCTTCCGCCCCCGCGGCCGTCCCGACTGAGGCCTTGTCGTCACTCATTGCCTATGACCACGAAATCCACGTGCTGGAAGCGCCGGTAGACCGGCTCGAACCTGATTTCCTCGATCCGCACGGGATAGCGCTCGCCCTCCAGCACCACGGTGTAGTCCGCTTTCTGGCCGTTGTCCGTGATGGTCTTCTCGGTTGCGTGCAGGTCGAACTGGATCGCGCGTGGCTCGTCCAGCGGACCTCCATAGATGTTGCCCGGCAGCTTGTTGGCCGCGCGCAGCTTCTTGCACTTCTCCTTGCCAAGCTCCGTGCGCGGTTCCGCCACCAGTTCGATGGACATGGGTATGCCTCCTCTGAATCCCATAAAGCATATGGCAGCCGGGGGATGGTGTCAAGGTAGCCCGATCGGCGGGCGGCTGGCTCCGGGTGCACGAGCTTATCTGCCTTGGGACCTGCGGCTAGCCCGCGCCGGTCTGCTGCTGGGCTTCCTCGAAGCGGTCCGCGGCCAGCAGGGCTGCGATGTCGGCGGCGCGCTGGACGGCGCTGGCCAGCTGGTCTTCTTCCGCGGAGCTGGGCGGTCTGAGCACCCACTCGGCGGCGTCCAGGCCAGGGGGGGGCTCCCCGACGCCGATCTTGAGGCGATCGAACACCTCGGTGCCCAGCACCTGGATGATGCTGCGGATGCCCCTGTGACCGCCGCTCGACCCCTGGCGCCGCAGCCGCAGCTTGCCGGGCGCCATCGTGATGTCGTCGTGCACCACCAGCCAGCGGCACTCCGGATACTCGCGCAGCCAGGGGGCCACGCAGCGGCCGGAGCGGTTCATGTAAGTCGTGGGCTTCACCAGTGCGACCGGCAGATCCGCCAGGCTGATGTAGTCCGCCTGGCCCAGGTGGCGGGCCTCGGTGCGGGTCACTCCCTGCCGGCGAGCGAGTTCATCCAGCACCCACCATCCCACGTTGTGGCGGGTGCGTCCATGGTCCAGACCGGGATTGCCCAGGCCGAAGACGATGAACTCCAGCGGTCGGCGCTTGCGCCACCAGAACATGCCTGCATTGTAGGCGATAGCATCCGCCGCCGGTGCCGCGGCGGCATCCGCCGTGTTGCAATGCTCAGCAACTTTGGCTATGATGCTCGATACCACAGACGAGGCGGCGCAACCTATGGTCAGCTACAGCATGGTGGACGGCATCTTCGTCCTGCAACCGGCAGGCGAGATCAACATCAACAGCTTAACCGAAACCCGCAACAAGGTGGAGTCGTTCAAGCTGGAGCAGTACGACAAGATCATCATTAACCTCGAGAAGGTCAGCTTCTTCGATAGCTCCGGTCTCGGCTACCTGGTGGTGCTGATCAAGCAGGTCAAGATGAACCAGGGCGAGATCGTGTTCTGTGCGCCGAACAACCTCGTCAGGCGGCTGCTGAACACCATCCGTATCGACAAGTACGTCAGTATCTTCGAGACCCAGGATGAGGCGGTTTCGCATCTGCAGAAGGGCGGTGGTGAGACCCAGGAGTAGTCGCCAGCCGCTCACACGCCCGGTGCCGCCGCCCGGCCTAGTCTTCCCACTCGATCCGGCGAACCTCGATGCCCAGTTCCTTTAGCTCCTTTAGTGCCGCCTCCAGGCCGCCGGCCAGTCGGATGCGCAGCCCGTTCTCCAGCCGCGCCAGCAGGCTGAAGTTCCGCCCGGACGTCAGCGTGGGCAGAATCGGTGTGCCGGGGGCCGCGTAGACGCGCAGCGCCTCCTCGCCGCCGGCCGGCTTGACGGCGGTATCCACGGTCGAGTCGGCGCTGAGCTGCGTGATCGAGACCGGCATTTCCCCGCCCAGCACGAAGCGCCCCTGGAGCTCAGGCAGCGGGCCGGCCAGGCGCGAGGCGGTCAGCAGCACGAACTTGTCATAGGTGTCGCCCACGGCCGACAGCAGTCTCGCCGCCCGGTCGCAGTAGTCTCGGTCCAGCAGCGTCAGGTGGCCGTCCAGTACGGCCAGCCGCACCGGAGCGACGCAGGCCAGCGCGATCTGCGCCAGCAGCAGCTGTCCACAGGACAGCCGGTCGATGGGCGTGCGGCGGCCGCCGGAGAGCAGGTCCTCCAGCAGTGGCCAGAGGCCGTCCAGCGCCGAAGGACTCTCACCGGTGGCGGCCAACTCGGCGGCGAGGTAGACATCCAGCGGTTCGGCCGCTTGCGGTCTGACCTCCGCCTGCGCCAGAAACAGCGGACCGGCGTGGCTGCCCAGCAGGCCGTAGACGGACGCGCCATCGATCAGCACCCGGCCGCGCTGGGGCCGCCACCTGCCGGTGAGCAGTCTGGCCAGCACGCTCTTGCCCGAGGCGGTGGGCCCCAGCAGCAAGTAGACTCCGCTGTCCGGCAGACACCAGCTGAAGTCGTCCAAAAGCTGCTGCTTCCCCGCCCGCAGGTGTGCGCCCTTGACTTCGATCACTGCGGGATTATAGCCGGGTCATCCATGGCTCGGTGATCTGCTCCACGCGGTCTGACTACATAATCTCAACTGTTATAATGCGGAACATAATATTCTGATGAGTACTACTACTGAATCCGGGATTGTGTAGAATGCACGCACGACGGCAGCCGCAGGCAATGGTCTATCCGGTGTTGTACCTGCGCTTCGCTGTGCGCGTTCGCTTACATCTGGTCAACAACCCAGCACGGTGCTAGTCCGAGGAGGCTGAAATGCAACGCCAGGCGCTTGTTGTAGTCGTATTGCTGCTCGCCACCGCTCTCTGCTCCTGTGGAGGGAGTGGCGCATCGCTCCCCGCTGGTTCGGTACAGGTTGATCCGCTGTCGATGCCGCTTGCCGCGGACGGCGTGGTGACCAGGCAGGGGGCCTTCCAGGTCACGCTGCTTGACGCCAGCTTCAGCCACGGGGGCCGCGCCGAACTGCTGGTCGAGGAGCGCGCGATCGACGGCGGACATGAAGTAACTGTCACTGCCAGGGCCGAGCAGTTGCGCGCGGCCCTGCTGACACTGGACTATCCCGCCGAGCGGATGCATCCGGTCGAGGGAGTTGAGGCGGTCTGGCCCGAGGTGCCCGCCGACCAGCTGGTCCGGCTGACCGTCCTCGATTCACCGCCCCGGGTGCATCACGGGACGGTAGTCGTGCATCCGCAGGAGTCCTCGGGCGCATCCGGCACCTTCGAATTGCTGACGGTGCGCTTCGCCGACGGCGCCGCCACGCCGCGCCGCGTTGCGGCGGTGCCGACAGGCGCGGGCAGTGCGATCCCCGACCTGAGCGTCGAGGCGAGCTCCGGACAAGTGGCGTTCAGCTACTACAACCTCGGGGACTACAACCAGAACAGCCTGGTCGAGGTGGCGGACATTACTCCGATCGGAGTCCACTGGGATGAGAAGTCACCGGACCTGCCTCCTCTTCCATTCCCGCCTGACTCGATCGGTTCCGTGGTGGACGGCAACAGCAACGGCCTGATCGAGGTAGCAGATATCACGCCAATTGGCCAGAACTGGGAGAATGCCTGCGAGCGCTGGCGGGTCTACGGCGGCTCCGCCGACGACTATCCGGCCGAGCCCACGGCGGGCAACGGCGACGCCACGCTGCTGGGAACCATCGAGTTTCCGGCGGAGACCGTCATCGACCGGCGGCTGACCATCGACGAGACGGTCGACGGGCTGGTGGCATTCGACGGCGGCGCGGTCTGGCTGCGTCCGGTGGGCAGCGCCGACGACGAGGGCATCGCCAGCAACCTGGTGGTGCTGCCGACCTACCTTGACCTGGACATCTACCAGGTGGACTACACGCTGGATGGCGACTCGGTCACCGACTCGGAATTCGGAATGGTGGAACTGACCTATGAGGTCGGCGACGCGCCACAGTACTTCAACCTGACCTTCAACGACGAGTGGGTGATCGAAAACGTGCCGCTGCTACCGGCCGGCGAGGCCGGCACCGAGACGACGGTGTCCCTGATGATCCCGCTCGACGTGACGCCGGGTACCGACATCGCGGAGGCGGACATCGCCGCCGCCATCGAGCCGGAGCCGCGCGTGGAGAAGCCGGCCAGCGTCATCCCGATCGGCATCCTGACCACCGCGGTCAACATCAACAACGGCACGGGCGCGCTGGAGGCGCTGACGGCCGGCACGGCCGCCTCGGAGCAGGGGGGCACGGTGGACGGCGACAACTGGGCGGCGCACAGCGCGCCGATGCCCAACCAGGAAGCCAAGAGCATGGGCTGCGTGCCGACCGCGGTCTCCAACAGCCTCAAGCTGCTCAAGCAGACGCATCCGGTGGAGATGGCGGGGGTCGATGACAGCGATATCGACATCGCCGATGCCGAAGGAATGACCGGCTTCGAGACGGGTGTCGGCGTCCGCTATGGACCGGACGGGACGGACTGGAAGCTGATCTGGCCGAGCAAGAAAGCCAAGTATATGAGCGACAACGGCCTGCCGGTCAAAACCTCCATGATCCCGCCCAAGCAGCTGTATTCCAACAAGGCTGCGGCCGCGGACTGCGACGCGGCGCTGCAGGCGCTGAAGGACGGCAAGGACGTCGAGCTCAACGGCGCCAACCACTGCGCGGCGCTGGTGGGGATGGCCAAGCTGACCAACGGCAAGTACGTGATGTACGTCGCGCACGACACCAACCAGGGCGCGGCCGGCGGCCAGAAGATCGAGAAGATCATCTACGACCCCAGCGCGGCCAGTCCGGCCGCGGAGGGCGGCTGGGCGTTCAACGGCAAGCGCATCGTCGGCTTCACGGTGGAAGAGCCCGTGGACATCGTCACCCAGCTGCTGGAGCTGGCGCAGATCGACTTCGAACTGGAGAGCGTCCTGACGGAGGACTCGCAGCAGGGCGAACTGCTGCTGAGCTACGATACGATCCCCGCGGAGCCCGTGCAGTATCTCAACCTGGTCTTCGAGGGCGAGTGGGTGATGAAGAACCTGCCCGTCCGCAGCGGTGGCGCCCCCGGCGAGCAGCACACGCTGTCGATTCCGTTCAACCTGGGGGTCGAGGATGGCGTCGAGGCGACCGGCGTGACCTATGCCTTCGAGTTCACCACCGAGCCGCTGGAGACGCAGCCGGACAACACCGAGCTCGGCTGGGTCGAGGACGGCGAGTTCGTGATGGACTCGGGTGAAGCGGGCGTCAGCCTGCAGTACACCGGCTTCACCACCGATCCGATCTGGTTCATCAACCACAACTACACCGACGCGGCGTTCCACCCCTGGAGCAGCATCGTCAACCAGGACTGCGGCAAGAACGAGTGCGCGCCGACGGCGATCAGCAACAGCCTCAAGATGCTGCAGGCGAGCAATCCGACGGCGATGGCCGGGCTGGACATCGACATCGATGACATGAAGCCGCGGGTCGACTGCGACGAGGACGGTTCGCCGGCCGGCACGCCCACCGACGCCGGCGCCTGGTGGAACCTGAAGAAGAAGTGGATGGACGACCACAAGGACTACCCGGTCCAGACCGACATCGTGGCCGACAAGTCCAAGTTCGACGACATGATGCAGGCGATTCGCGACGGCAAGGACGTCGAGTTGCGCGTGCCCGGCCATGTCGTGATGGTCACCGGCATCGTCAAGCTGGCGGACGGCAGCTACATCCTGGAGGTGGCGCACGACGTCAAGCAGGGCGACGACACCAAGGGCACCAAGATCGAGCTGATCAAGTACGACCCGTCCACCAACACCTTCGACGGCAGCAGCTGGATCAAGGGCAAGAAGATGAGCGAGGGCGGCAGCAACGGCTGTCTGTTCGTCGTCGAGCAGGTCAGTACCGTTAACGTCAAGCAGACCGACTACACGCTCGACGGCGTGCAGACCAACGACAGCGGCTGGGGCGAGGTGGAGATCGACATCGAGTCGACGGGCGCGGTCGACTTCGTCAACCTGGCGGTCGACGGCCTCTGGACCGTCAACAACCTGCCGGTGCCGCCGTTCGCATCGGCCGGTTCCACGCACACGGTCACGGTGCGCTTCAACCTGGGCGTGCCCGATGGCACGCCGCTCAGCGGCGTGGGCTACGGCTACTCGCTGACGCCCTCGGCGCTGCCCGCGGCCCCCGAGGAGATCGAGGCCAGTATCGTGGAGGACCACGACTTCATCATGGACTCCGGTGAGGACGGCTTCATCCTGCCCTACAATCCGCCGCCCGAGCCGATCCTCTGGCACCCGGCCACGATCACCGACTCCGCCTTCCACGCCTGGGAGGACATCGTCAACCAGGACTGCGGTCCGAATGAGTGCGCCCCCACGGCGATTTCCAACAGCCTCAAGACGCTGGCCGGCACCAATCCCGGTATGCTGGACGGGCTGGGCATCGACATCGGCAACATGGAGCCCGCCACCGGCTGGGACGCGGATGGTGCTCCAGCCGGCACTCCCGAGGATCCGGGGGCGTGGTGGAACCTCAAGGACACCTGGATGCAGAGCCATCCGGAGTACCCGATCAGCACCGAGATCGTCACCGGTACCGCCAACTTCGGCGACATCATGGACGCGCTGAAGAACGGCCAGGACGTGGAGCTGCGCGTGCCGGGCCACGTGGTGATGGTCGCGGGCGCGATCCAGCTGTCCAACGGCGACTACATCCTCTACGTGGCGCACGACACCGATCAGACCAAGGACGGCGGGACAACCATCGAGCCGGTCTACTGGAACTCGAACTCCAACACTTTCCACGGACCGGGCTGGATCGAAGGGCTGCAGCTCTCGACCGGCCCCGGCAACGCCGGCTGCTTGTTCGTCATCGAGGACGTGATCTACCCGCCGCCGCCGCCGAGCTGGTACATCCCGATCCCCTCGCTGGTACCCGATCCCGCGGTGCCGGGCCCGATTCCTGCCGGCCATGGGGGGATGGCGGAGCTGCGCGATCCGAATACGGACGAGTTGCTGGGCAGCGTGCCCTACCTCTGGGAACTGCCCGTTAGCGCCCAGGCCTTCTGGGATGACGACGGCGGGCTGGCCGACCCCTATGTCGTGATGGAGAACGAGCCGCTGCCACCGTTCGATCCGGCCCGGCTGCTGATCAGCCTCGACCAAGTGGAACTGATCGTCGGTGAGCCGCCGGGCGTGATGGGCTCGCAACTCAGCGTGCAGCAGGCCCAGACGTCCGGCAGCGGGATCGGTTTCCAGCTCTTCCGCGAAAACGAGGGAGGCACGGAGGCTGCAGCCGAGCCCATCACACCCGTGACGTTCGGGGACGGTCCGGTGCTGCAGGAGATGTACGCCATCGATTCCTTCTTCGATATCACGTATGAGATCACGCTGGAATCGGGGTCGGTCCTCAGCTTCGACGACATCCTGCTGATCGATCCGTAGTCCCGGAAACCTGGTCGGCTGGAGCGGGCCGGTCGCGCACGGGAGGAGCAGAGCGCCGCATCGGGTGCAGGTCCGGTGCGCGCTACTCGGCCGCCGATGCACGGCGCCGGCATTTGGGGCATAATAGATGTGAATACTCGATAGTGTTTTGGGGGTCTCGACATGCGGCGCCTGATTCTGACTTGCGCTACAGCGCTGCTGCTGCTTGCTCTGGCAAGCTGCGGCGGTACGAAGAACACAACCAGCATTCCCGGACCGCAGTTCGCCACTGATTCCACCGCGGATGCATCCGGCAGCCTGGTTGCCCAGAAAGAGGGCTTCTCACTGACGGTGCTCGACGAGAGCTTCGACTATGGTGGGGACGCCGAGTTCGCGCTGAGCATCCGGCCGAAAGGGCCGCAGACGGAAGTCACCGTCAAGGCCGCGGCGGACCAGCTGCGCTGCGCCCTGCTGGCGTTGTCCTATCCGGCCGGCGAGCTGCATCCCGTCGACGGCGCACCCGGCGCCTGGCCCGGCCTGGCTGAAGGCGAGCTGCTGTCGCTGACCGTGCTGGACGATCCGGGCGCCGTGCACTTTGGTGCGGTAGTAACCCGCCCGCAGGAGCACAGCGGCGTCAGTGGCGACTTCGCCGTGCTGACGGTGCGGTTCGAGGCGGGTGCGGCGGAGCCGAGGCTTGCGGCGGCGGTGCCGGACCTGCCGGTCAGCATGATCCCTGATCTGGCGGTTGACTTCGACACCGGTGACGTGACGTTCAGCTACGTCAACGTCGGGGACTACAACCAGAACAGCCTGGTCGAGGTAGCGGACATCACGCCGGTGGGAGTCAACTGGGATGAGGAATCACCGGACTTCCCCGACCCATTCCCGTTCGACACCATCGGCTCCGTAGTGGATGGCAACAACAACGGCCTGATCGAGGTGGCTGATATCACGCCGATCGGCCAGAATTGGGACAAGGCGTGTCTGCGCTGGCGGCTGTACGGTGGCGACGCCGCCGACTATCCCGAGGACGCGGCCGACGACAATGGCGTCGCCACTCTGCTGGGCACCATCGAGTTCCCAGTGGGTCTCACTCTCTTCAACCGCCTTGCGGTGGAAGAGACGATCGACGACGCGGCCGGCTTCGTCGGCGAAGGCATGTGGCTGAGGCCCGTGGGCGACCAGGACGATGAGGGCATCCCATCCAACATGTACGTGCCGCAGCCCAGCGACACCGATGCGCCGGTCTGGGACTTCGTTCCCGAGGGCGAGGGCGTGATCGAGGTCATCCCGCTCGACGGTGGGCTGCGTATAACCTGGGGTAGCGCCACGGACGATTCGGACTTCAACTACCTAGGCTGGGTGCAGGATGGCGGCAGCATCGATTATGAGGCTGCGCCGGATATCACCGTGCCGCCCTCCGACCCGCCCGATCCGACGGTGGATCAGGTTACCGAGATCACCGGGCTGACCAACGGTACCGAGTACACCATCGCGGTGCGGGCGCGCGACATTTATGACAACGAGACGGGCAACGACAACCCCCTGACGGCCACCCCACTGGCCGAGGCGGAAGTGCCCGCAACACTGACCGAAAACCCCGACTTCATGGGACCGATGCGGATCAGCAACGGCAGCGCCGTGGACGTTAGCGGCGAGGAGTGCATCCACTTCTGGAGCGACCTCGTGATCGAGGACGGCGGCAGCCTTGACGGCGCCGAGGATGGGCTGTGCATCGTGGTCCACGGCGATTTCACCTGCGACGGCGCGATCGGGCTGACCCTGCCCGACGACCTGCCGGGCGACCCCGAGGACGCGCCGTCGATGCACTTGGTGCTGATGGGTGACGTGACCTTCGGCGACAGCTCGGTGGTCACCGGCAACGGCAACATCTTCCTGGTCGATGATGAGGAGGATCTGGTTGATCCGGGTGATGTCGAAGACGAGTTGGACCTGCCCAGCGACGCCGAGGAATTCCCCTGGCAGCTGGACTATGAGGAGGGGGGCGCCGGGGCCGGCGGCAAGTCGGCTGGCGCGGCCAAGACGACCAGTCGCACCGTCTACTACGGTCCCAGGCCCTGGACTCAGTGGCTGGTCAAGGGCGACTGGGGCAAGGTGCCGGTGCAGCCGCGCAGCGTGCATCGCGTGGTGCTGCGCATCTGGCCGGTCAACGGGATGCTGCGCTTCGAGGACTTCAGCATCCAGGGCCCGGACGGCCGGCCCGGGGCCGACGCTCACAGCTGCAACGCCCACGGTGGCGACGGCCAGGACAACAAGTGGCGGTTCCGCATCCACTGCGGGCGCTCGCTGGATTTCCATAACGTCAACATCAAGCTGGGCAACGGTGGCCGCGGCGGCAACGCCACCACGCCCCAGGACTGCGATCCGGGCGTGGCGGTCGGCGGCGACGGCGGTGACGCGCTCAACAAGTTCCGCTTCACGGCGCGCTCGGCGATCAACATCACCGGCAGCTTCAACTTCGATCCCGGCCACGGCGGGGCGGGCGGTACGGCTCAGGCCTGGGGCAAGAACGGCGAGGACGGGTGCCCGGCCGAGGACGGCGCCGACGCCTTCGCGACAGGCGGCAACGGCGGCAACGTGCCGCGCTGGGGTGTCAGCACCCGGGGCGCGGTCAACGGCACGGGCAACGTCAACCTCGGTACCGCGGAAGGCGGAGCCGGCGGTGAGGCGACGGCCTGGGGCGGCTGGGGCGGCAACGACACCTGTTGTCCGGGCGCGACCGGCGGCTCCGGCGGCTATGCCGAAGGCACGGGCGGCGACGGCGGCGATTCCAAGTTCAGCGATGGAGGCAGTGGCGCGGCCGGCGGCGGTGCCACGGGCGGCGACGGCGGCACGGGCCACGCGGCCGGTGGCAGCGGCGGAGCCGGTGCCAGCTGGTACAAGATTCCGGGCGGTGACGGCGGCGGCGGTGGTGACGCGGTCGCGGTCGGCGGCCAGGAGGGTGAGGCGACCGGTGACGGCGCCCTGACCCAGGGCAATCGCGGCGGTGCCGAGGCGATCGGCGGCAATGGCGGCGACGGCGGTGACGGCCTGCCACCGGGTGTTGGCGGTGCAGGCGGCGATGCTGATGCCGACGGTGATCCGGAGACGGAGCTGGATGGCAGCGATGGCCTCGACGGCGATCAAAGCCCGCTGTTCCTGTCCGAGCACGTCGTGATCATTCCGGATCCATTCGATCCTGGTCCGCTCCACGACAACCCGCTTGCGCCCTTCATCTACACCTTCCCACTGATCGACGCTCTGACCGATCTTGAGGTCGGCACACTGACGCTGACGTTCAACGTCGATCCGGGCGGCAGCTTCTGGATTGTGGAGCACCTTGACGGTACCAAGGTGCTTGAGATGAATGGCCCGTCCTGGATTGACGTCGAGCGCAGTGAGGTCACTTACGACAATCCGACCGATGATGCACCCTGGATCGCGCTGGACTATACGCACTACTTCACAACCGGGTCCGTCGGTGTGGGATTCTGGTATGACGGCGTGCCTTTGGACGATTACGCCGTTCCCCAGCACTTGTTGCTTGAGGAGCGAACTGACCGTTTCGAGGTTACACCAGGTCTGTTCTATGAGAGCTTCCCAATCAGTCCGGACACTCCGCCTCAGTGGGACGACTGCGATATCACCTGCGACATCACGGCGAGCACGCAGATTATCGAGATCGTGATCATTGATCCATAGCGCTTACGTGCAGGAGTGATACGACCGGGCCCCGGAGACACTCTCCGGGGCCCATCAATACAGAGCCAGGGGCCATGGGGCCCCCGGCTCTATGCGAGAAAGCTGGGTTGAAGCGTACTACTCAGGATCGCCCGGTTCAGTCAGTGGCACGCCCAGGAAGTCGTGGCGGTCGGGCCGGTTGGTGCCGTTGATCACGATCTCCGCCAAGCTGGGCACGAACTCCATGCCGCTCAGTGCCGGCTTGAGTGCGTACACGCCCTCGGGCAGATCCTCGAGCAGGTAGAAGCCGTGCTCGTCGGTCGTCGTCGTGAACTGCGTCTCCGGCTCGCCGATCTTGACGGCCGTCATCGTCACGCCCGGCAGCGGCTCGATGCGCGGGCAGTCCTCGCATTCATTCTCGGCCACCGTGACGGCGAAGCCGAACACGCGGTGGAACGACCACTCCAGCATCGCGTTGAAGTGGATGTCGGCCAGCTTCGCCTCGGTGAGGTCGACTACGTGGAAGGGCGGGGCGAAGACCAGCTCGGGATGCTCGGCGGCGACGATGTATTTGCCCGGCGGCAGGTCGCCGAAGTAGAACTTGCCCTGCTCGTCGGTGATGCGCAGCATCTGCTCGTCGAAGCCGACCAGGCCGACCCATATGCCCTCGACCGGTTCGCCCATCACGGTGGTGATCTCGCCGCGGATCACGCACGGGTCGTCGCCGCCGCCGGCGAACCCGCTGTCCACGTTGCTCCAGCGGCTTTCGCCCGCCTCGTTCAGGCTGCGCACCCGGTAGTAGAACATCCTGTAGTCCGGCAGCGGCTGGTCGATGTAGCGGCTCTCGGTGGTCTCGCCGATTTTGGCCCATTCCGTGTTGTCACCCCAGGCCGCGCGGCGGAAGACCTCAAAGGTGCTGGCGCCATTGCCGCCGATCCACTCCAGGCCGACCTTCTCCGCCAGCTGGCCGTCGGTGGCCACCAGGTGGTGCGGGATGCCGGGATGCGTACCGGGCTCAGAGGGTCCGGTGATCACGATACTGCGGCTATGGATCGCGGAGTTGCCCGGCGGCACCACGATCATGAAGTACATGTTGCCCAGGTGGGTGACCAGCTGGTGGTTGACCAGGTAGAGGTCCAGCTCGGCCTCCGGGAAGCTGACCGGGCCGAACCAGCGCCACTGCGCAGTCGTATAGTCGGCGATGCCGACGAAGTAGCCTTCGCCGAGCCCGCCCGGAATGCACTCGATGTTCAGCGACAGGGGCCGCTGGCCCGCCAGCCCGCTGATGCGGTACATGCCGTAGGACAGCTCGTCGGGCAGCTCCACGCCGGCGTCCGGGTCGACCTCGGGGTAGTTCTCTAGAACCAGCGCGTCGCCGTCGACAGAGCCGCCCTGCATCTGGATGTAGTCCTTGCCCAGCACGCCGCCGAAGCCATAGCCGTCGTCAGCCTCGGACGCCGCGCGGTCCTCTTCCGTATCCAGCGGGATCTCCGGCAGGCCGGACCAGCCGCCGCCGTCGGATTCGCTGATGATGGCTGATTCGCCGCCGTCAAGCTCGCCGCCGGTCGTCAGTCCGGCGCCGCCACCACAGGCCGCGAAGATTGTCAGGGATAAGACCGAGATGACAAGCGCAAACAAGTGCCGTGTACCCATCTCATGCTCCTCTCATTGGAATTGCCCTAACTCGCACAGATGGCCGTAGGAGGCCGGGGGGCTGCCGGGAGTTTCACGGAAACAGGCGCGGCGGGTTAAGCCTAAGTGTCGGGGCTCCAGTACAGCAGGTCGCCGGTCTGGTGGGCGTAAACGTCCAGCAGTACCTCGATGTCAATGGTGTCGGCGCCGATCCAGGCGCAGCAGGGGCCGCCGGGCCCCTCCTCCCAGTCATGCTGCAGGCCCGCATCGCCGGTGAAGTACGCCGATTCGCCGTAGCCTTCGCCGTCATCGGTGTAGAAGTGAGTGGTCACGGCCAGATCGCCGGCGGTGATGGCGAAGCCGTCGTCGGCGGTGTACTCGACGATGCCAGCAGCCGTGGAGCAGCTCAGCGCCGCCGGGCCGGCCCAGGCGGCATCTGCGGCCAGGTCCACTTCGATCTCGTGCATGCCATAGTCAACCGTAGCGGTGCCGGTGAGCAGGTCCAGATAGCTCCAGTACAGGCCGTTCCAGGTGCCGATTGAGACGTCGAAGCGCAGGGTGGCCTCGGTGTCGATCTCCGGTGGGCTCTCGAGCGCCACGTCATGGCCGCAGACCATCAGTAGCTGCGGATCGCCAGCGCTGCTGTAGCCCAGATCCAGGCCGACCGGCGCGCCGCGGTCCAGCCACTCGGAATCGTGATTCCAGCCGTCGTCGAAGCGCTGGACGGTGACCATGTAGTCCAGCAGCACCGTTCCGTCCGTATCCGTCGTGCCCATGCTGTACATCGCCAGCGTGGGGCCCCCCGTCGGATCAAATGCTGCTGCGGCGGCGGCCACCATGTCCCCCAGTTCCAGCGGTGAAGAGAAGTGCTCCCCCATGGGTGTCAGCATGTTGAAGCCGCCCTTTTGCCCAAAGCTGGTGTCGTAAGACCGCGTGATCGCCACGTAGTCACCGCTCTGGTCACTGTCCATCGCCAGCTGGGTCAGCGCGTAGTCGATTGGGCCGCCGACGTACCCCGCCTCCGTGATGCACCAGCCGGAATCAGTACGCAGCACGTTCACCGTGCCGGGCTTGCCGATTGCACCCAGGCCTGTGCTGGCGTTGTAGGCTGCGATGACCCCGCCCTGGGTGGTCCAGCGCGCGATGCCGCGTGTCAGCCGGGTGCCCTCCGGTGCCGCCGGTCGCTGCACCCACTCGTCGCCGTCGTAGTAGGCCAGGCATGTGTTGGCATCCTCACCTTCGCCAGCGGTGTAGAAGATCACCGGCGCGCCCTCCTCGGACACGCCCTCGATCTGGGGCATCACCACCAGCGACGGATGCGCGGCCGGTCCGGGCGCGGCCAGGTGCTGCCCGGGCGGTGGCACGCGGCGGACCTGCTCGGGGTCCGGCCAGTCACCGCTTACGGTTGAGCTGATCACCCGCAGGCTGTTGCCGGTAGTGGCTAGCACAACCCAGTACAGATTGCCGGTAGCACTGAGGTAATTCCCCGGCTCGCCATTCGGAGTGATCATTGAGCTGGCCGTGTACGGCCCGTGCCACTCCCAGCGGGCCGTCCCGCCATAGTCCGAGAGGCCGACCCAGTAGCCGCCCAAGACCTCCTCGACCTCGATGCCGATGAAGCGCAGCTCACCGCCCTCGGGCATGCCGTAGACGTAGCGCGCCCAGCTGCAGGGCGCGGCGGCCGCGTCGATGACGGCGGCGGGCGGCTGATCGGTGACGCTGCCGCCGCAGCCGTCGTGAGCGCTGCCGTCAACGGTGGTGCTCGCGGATACTGCGCGCGGCGCCTGCGGCAGCGCCCCGGGTGTGGTCAGGATGTCCTGGCTGGGGAACTGCAGCGCCGGGCTGTCACCAAAGCGCGCGATCCCGCTGCAGCCGACAAGCAGCAACAGGCTGAGTACTGCAAGTGCCTGCCTCAGTCTGACCATCTCCACCTCCCGCAGGCCTAATAGACTACAGGACTATACAGCATACCCTTTGTTGCACGCGGCTGCCACCTCCGGCGTGCCTAGCTGTCGGGGCTCCAGTAGAGCAGCTCGCCCGCGCTCTCCAGGTTGCCGCCCAGTATCTCCTCGATATCCACAGATTCAGCCTTGATGTAGGCGCAGCTGAAGCTGCCCGATGGGTTCTCCTCCCAGTCGAACAGCGCGCCGGCGTCACCGGTGAAGATGTCGGTAATGCCGAAGCCGCCGCCGAGCTTCATCCAGTACTCGCTGTGGTTGGTCAGGGTTCCGCCCGTGATCTCGAAACCACCACTGAGGTCGACCTCGATCGTGCCGTCCACATGCGACATGCTGAAGGCGCCGTTGCCGGCCCAGCTGATGTCAGCACCGAGGTCCACGTCGGCGGTACTCTGCAGGATGTTGATTTCGAGCGTGCTCTCGAACAGCGGGTTGTATTCCCACGTGTTGCCCAGCCAGGTGCCCATCACGACGTCGTAATACAGCGTCGCCGTGATGTCGATGAACGGCGGGATCGAGAGCTCGAAGTTGCGGCCGCTGACCATCAGCAGCTGCGGCGTGTCGTCGGGGGCGTAGCCCAGAGCCAGGCTGAGCGGCTCGTTGTAGTCGGTGATGTCGCCATTGCTGAAGGACCAGTTAGATCCGCTGCTATGACCGACTTTGACGATGAAGCTCAAATCCAAGTCCTCCGAAGTATCAACGGTACCGGAGGAGTAGACCGCCATCCAGCTGCCGGCCGAATCGACCGCAACATCTACGCCAGCGATCGTATCACCTAAGACCAGATCGGACAGATAGTAGCCGGCATCAGGCGTTACCATGCTGGCATCCAGCTGTGGCCCGGCCCCCTGGTCCACGTAGGCGTGGATAATTCCAAGCTGGTCGTCGGGTGCGTAGTAGTCCATCGCCAGGTGTGTCAGCGGCCGGCCCATCGGCGCGGTGATGTACTCGCTGCTTGTGATCGACCACCTGTTGTCTGTCTTGATCACCGAGACCATACCTTTGGGATCGGGTCCGGGCGGTCCGGCCTCATGGTCGTAGGCCACGATCAGCCCTTCATCGCCGTTCCACCTGGCGATCGGCCAGGTAATCCGTGGGCCGTCCGGTGCCAGCAGCCGCTGGGACCAGGCGCTGCCGTCATAGTATGCGATGAAGGTGTTTTGGTCTCCGCCATCGTCGGCGGTGAAGAAGATCACCGGGGCGCCTTCCTCGGCCAGATTCGGGATCTCCGGCATCAGCACCAGCTGCGGATTGGTGGCCGGACCGGGTGAAGCCGTGTGCTGCCCTTCCGGTGGTACAAAGAAGATGATCTCAGCTGCCGGCTCGTAGTCCACGTAGCTGCCCAGTACCCGCAGGCTGTGACCGCTCGCCGCCGCTACCAGCCAGTACAGGTTGTCGGTCGGGCTGATGCAGTCTCCCCAGCCGGTCGCGGGGACCGGCGCGGCGTCGTCATGGTATGGTCCGTGCCAGCGCCACGTGCCCGCGGCGTAGTCGGGCAGCGCCACCCAGTACTCGGTGACGACGTCCTGCACGGTGATCTGCAGGCCGGTCAGCGTCGCTCCCGGCTCCAGTCCGTAGACGTACCGCACCCAGCTGCAGCTCAGCCCGGCGGCGTCCACCGTGATGGTCGGGGTCTGAACGGTCACGCCGGGCCCCGGGACGTCGAAGTCGTCCCCGTCGATCGTGGACGTGTCTGATGCGGCATGGGGCCCCAGCGGCGGCGGGCCGACCGCGTCTGCCAGGCCGGCCAGCGGCCCCGGGCCGGGATCCGCCGGTCCTGTGCCGCCACAGGCGGCGAACAGCATCGTGCCGATGGCCAGCAGCAGCGCACGAAAGCGTGCCATGGCAACTCCCATATGGACGGTAGTCGTCGGCTACCGCCGGTCGATAGCCGCCTAGAGTGTAACGCAGGTCATCGATCGTGCGCAGACTGTGCCTGTCCACGGGCCCATGTAAGTGATCAGTTGGCACTCTCAGGTATAGATTGCTAACGCGGGTGCCGGGTGCTATACTCCCCGCCCGCGGGACAGGAATCTCCATCCGGTGGAGACGAAATGCCTTGGTACGACTACGAATGTGAGAAGTGCGGGCACCGCTTCGAGAAGGAGCACCCGATGGTGTTTAACGGCAAGGTCAGGTGCCCGGCCTGCCACTCGACGCGCACGATGAAGGTCTTCCACGCCACCGGAGTCCACTTCAAAGGCTCAGGCTTCTATGTTACTGACGGCAACGGCAGCCATGCGGCGGCCAATGGCAATGGTGCGCCCAGTGGCGACGCTCCGGCGAAGAAGGACAAAGAGAGCACCACGGACAAGCCGGCAGCCGCACCCTCCGACAAGCAGGAGTCATAGGCCGGCACGGCTGCGCAGCACCCGGATACCGGCGATCAGCACGCTCTCGCCGCCGCGAGGCGGCTCAGACCTGCCGCGACCTGTTAATATAGTTGCGGGTGTCTATTATCAGACAGCCGGAATTTCGCGTGCCGGTCAGCAAGGCCGTGCCCGGCATGGTTCTGGCGCGTAACCTGGAACACCACGGCCAGCTGCTGCTGCGCTACGGGGTGGAGCTGGACGAAGAGCGGATCAGCAAGCTGCAGGAAATGGGCGTCAGCACCCTGCACATCCACTTCACCAACGACGATCTGACCACCTACAAGGAGCTGCTGGTCCACCAGGACAGCCCCCCCAGCTATGAGCGGCTGCTGAATCTGGCCCGCAGCGCGCTGCTGGAGTTCGTGCCGTCCTTCGCCCACCCCGATTGCTGCGCCCGTACCAAGGAAGTGGCGCAGACGGTGCACAAGATCGTCGAGCACACCCTCGACGTGCTGTTCAGTTCCAAGCGGTGCTTCGAGCTGCTCAGGACGACGAACATGCTGCAGGCCGAGCCGCTGCGCCACTGCCCGGCGGCCTGGATCTACGCGCTGTGCACCGGCGTCGGCCTGGGCTACAACATGCCGACACTGCTCGATCTCAGCCTCAGCAGCCTGTTCTATGACATCGGGATGCTGAAGGTGCCGGCGCGCGTGCTGGCCAAGCCCGGGCGCTTGACCGATCTGGAGTTCGGCGAGATCAAGAAGCATGTTTTCTTCAGCCGGCGGATGCTGGAGGATCTCAGCAATTTCAGCGCCAGCGCGGTCGTGGTGGCCTTCGAGCACCACGAGAACTACTACGGCGGCGGCTATCCCAAGAACAAGCGCGGCGACTCGATCCACGAGTTCAGCCAGATCGTGTCCCTGACCGACAAGTTCGCCGCGATGGTCACCACCAAGTCGTACCGCGAGCGGTTCCAGCCCTACGAGGCCTACGAGATGCTGCTGGCCCAGACCAAGACCGCCGTCAGCCCCCGCGTGTTCGTGGCGTTCCTCAAGAGTGTGCTGCTCTATCCGCGCGGCTCGATGCTGCGGCTGTCCAGCGGCGAGATCGCCGAGCCCATAGACTTCCCGCTGCATCTGCCAACGCGCCCGACAGTGCAGATCACGCATACGCCCAACGGCGAGGAGATCCTGGGACGGCGGCGCACCGTCTATCTGCTGGATCATCCCGAGCTGACCATCGAGTCGTTTGCGATCGCCGAGGAAAAGCTGCGCAGCGGTCCACAGACCGAGCGCGAGCGCAGCGGCCTGCTGGATATCTCGTAGGCACCATGCCGCGTCGCGCAACCAGCTGCCGAAGTCCCGATGGCTGTATGGAGGTGTGTTGATGGGCTGGCGATTCCGGCGCAGCGTCCGGCTGGCTCCGGGGGTAAGGATCAACCTCAGCAAGGGCGGCGCTTCGCTGACCATGGGGCAGCGCGGGCGCAAGGTCACGATCGGCAAGCACGGCACCTACACCACGATCGGCGTGCCCGGTACCGGCCTCTATCACACCACCTACGATCCGCACCGGCAGGCGTGGGACGGCGCGGGCAAGCGCGGCGGCGAACGGCGCCAGTTGATCCCGCCGCCCGAGGGCATCATCGCGGACGAGCAGCGGTTGACACTGGGGTACCTGAAGCGGCTGGTGACCCCGGACGACGAGGAGTCCTTCGTCGACGGCTGCCGCGAGCTGGTGCGCGGCAAGGAGAGCTCCGCGCTTAGTCACCTGCTCGAGGCGCTGCACCTGGCGGACGCCGCCTGGCTGGCCGGGATGATCGCGCTGGCCAAGCGCCGCTACGGCGAAGCGGCCGAATACCTGCTGCGCGCCACCGGTCGCGAGCGCCAGCTCGGCAAGCTGTTCACCAAGTACGGGATCGTGGCGCGCCTGGGGCTGAACGTCACCGAGCGCATCCGCGCCTTCGTCGGGCCGCACGTGCGCGGGGCGCTGCTGGCGCTCGGGGAGGCCTATCAGTACCTCGATCGCCCCGAGGAAGCCCTGGCCTGTCTGAAGCGGCTGTACAAACTCGCGCCCCACGATCCGGTCGTTCGCGCCAGCTACATCGAACTCCTGACGGATGTCGCGGGCGGCGATGAGAGCGTGCTGCGACAGGCGGTCGCGGTCGGCGAGGGGATCAGGAACGAGTCGGACGTGCATGCGGCGATCCTGCTGTACAAGGCCCGGGCACTGGCCGCGCTCGGGATGCACGAGGCGGCCCGCGATACGCTGACCGCCGCGCTGCGCAGGAAGAAGGACCGCAGCCACGACCTGCTGGCGGCCCTGCACCTGGAGCGCGCGGCCGCCTATCAGGCCCTGGGCAAGAGGAAGCAGGCCAGCGTGGAGCGGGAGCGGGCCTTCGCGTTGGATCCCGATGGGGCACCCCAGCCGGCTCGGTAGCGTGCCGCCGCCCGTGTTTCGCTATGCGAGTTCCCGTGGCGGCGCTGCGGGTACAATACGGCGGACGCGGAGAGGGGAATACACGTACAGGAGCACCGCATGGCAAAGAAGATGCACCCCGTCACCCCGGAAGACCTCTACGAGCTGCGCCAGGCGTCGCTGTGCCGGCTGAGTCCGGGCGGCGACCTGCTGGTCACCACGATCGGCGCGGTTCAGCGAGAAGAGAACAAGAACTACGCGAACCTGTACCTGCAACCCACCCGCGGCGGTATGCTACGGCAGTTCACCCAGGGCGTTCACGGTGACTCGAATCCCCAGTTCAGCCCCGACGGCCGGCTGATCGCGTTCACCTCCAGCCGCAGCGGCAAGACGCAGCTGCATCTGATGCACGTCGACGGCGGCGAAAGCTGGCAGCTGACGAAGATGGAGGGCAGCATCGCTGACTTCGCCTGGGCGCCGGACGGCAAGACCCTGTGTGTTGTGTTCATTCCGCAGGATGACGACGCGAAGAAGCGCGAGCAGCAGGTTAAGCAGGGCAAGCCCGAGGCGGCGGAGCCGAAGGTGCGCCACATCACGCGGCTGCACTACCGCTCCGAGGGCGCGGGCTTCCTGCCGGAGGGCCATGCCGAGCTGCACATCGTCAATGCGAAAACCGGCAAGACGCGGCTGCTGTTCAAGGACGATTACGACAATCTGTGGCCGAGGCTCACGCCCGACGGCAAGTGGGTGATCTTTGGCAGCAACAAGAACCCCGACCATGAACGCGAGCCGATGCTGTACGACCTGTGGAAGATCCGCGCCGACGGCAAGGGCAAGGTGAAGAAGATCGAGACGTTCGACGGGCCCTCCGTGCTGCCGACGGTCAGTCCCGACGGCAAGTGGATATCGTTCACCGGCTGGCCCGATCCAGAGAAGTTCTGGCCGGAAGTGAACATGATGCTCCATGTCGTGCCGATCGGTGGCGGCAAGCCGCGCTGCCTCTCGGCGGACCTCGACCGGCCGGTGCAGAACCTGTCGCTCAACGACACCTGGGGCATGGTCTGGTCGGGCAATCATGTCTGGAGTCCCGATAGCAGGGAGATCTACGCCGTTGTCACCAGTGAGGGTAACACCGAGCTTTACCGCTTCGACGTCGAGCATGGCGGCGGCGCGCCGGTGTTCGCCGAACCGGGCGTGGTGCTGGGCTACGACATCGACTTCAGCAGGCGCAAGTTGTACGTGCTGCTCAGCGACCAGCAGACGCCCGGCGATCTGGTATCGCGGAGTCTGGATGGCGGCAAGCTGAAGCGCCTGACGCGCGTCAATCAGCCTTGGCTGAACCGGCGCGATCTGGGCCGCATCGAGGAGACCTGGGTCAGGACGCGCGGCAAGCCGAAGCTGCAGGGCTGGGTGATGACGCCGCCGGACTTCAGTCCGCGCAGGAAATACCCCGGCATCCTCTACATCCACGGCGGTCCCCACGTGGCCTACGCCCGGGCGATCTTCCACGAGTTCAACTACCTGGCCGGCCTGGGCTACGTGGTGCTGTTCTGCAACCCGCGGGGCAGCCACGGCTATGGCGCAGCCCACACCAGCGCGATCATGCATCAGGGCTGGGGTACGGTGGACTACGAGGACGTGATGCGGTTCACGGACCACGT
>Ga0180432_10001779_pt1 | contig 33396 bp, 51 predicted proteins | sample SS_ome_10_FD_132414 | JGI IMG/M metagenome (GOLD analysis project Ga0180432, IMG submission 132414) | Hypersaline lake sediment archaeal communities from the Salton Sea, California, USA - SS_1_MS_2 metaG | ecosystem: Environmental > Aquatic > Non-marine Saline and Alkaline > Hypersaline >... | reverse complement strand
TTACATCAAGGCTCGCTAGTGATTTGATTCCAAAAACAGATAGTACCTATGATCTTGGCAGCACAGCGCTAAGATATGCAACGGCATGGATAGATGCCATCACTGGTACAACAGCAACCTTTGATGATTTTTTCGCTTCATTAGGTTCTGTTGGTTCGCCCTCGTACTCTTTTGCTGGTGATACTGATACGGGTATGTATTCCTCTGGTGCGAATACTATAAATTTTGCTACTGGTGGTGCAACAGCAATGACCATCGCCAGCAGCGGTGATACCACGTTTACTGGACGGGTGAACATCCATGAATCAAGTGGAGATGCGGTGTTGACTTTGAAATCATCTACGCCAAAAACTTATGATATGGTTGTCGACTCAACTACTTTTAAAATAAATAACACTGGAATAGCAAACATACTTGAACATGTGCAAGGCACAAACACTATAAAGATGCCGCTGGTTTATGCTAATACTAGCGTGACTAGTGCTAACCTGTTTGTTTCAAGTAGCGGGGAACTAGTAAGAGCTACCTCATCAATACGTTATAAAAAGGATGTAGAAACTTTAGATTTAGATGCCTTGTCAAATGTCATGTCAATCAGACCTGTTTATTTTTATGATAAGGGTGATACTGAAAATAAGACCAGAGCTATAGGTTTTATAGCAGAGGAAATAGACGAACTAGGGTTAAATGAGTTAGTGCAGTATAATGATGACGGATTGCCTGACGCGTTGAACTATGACAAATTTTCTGCAATTTTAGTAAAAGCAGTACAAGAACAGCAATCGCTTATCGACAACCAAACAGCAATAATCAGCAACCTCGAAGCACGATTAAAAGCATTAGAGGGGGAATAAATGCAAGCAATTATCTTAGGCATCCTAAAGAGCCTTATAACAAAAATATCTTAGAACAAAAAAGAAGGATTTTTGATGAATTTTGCAACAAGTTTGATTATAGTTACACAATCGTTTTTCCTATTGGTTATTAGTTTTTGGTTTTATCGAAGATTTTCTTTCTATAAAAAAAAGATCTCTTTGATAAAATCCAAAAATAAGGAGTTACTAAAAAGGATTAATGATATAGAAACAAAGGAAGTTTTGACAAAAGATGCTAAAGATTTATTGGCTGACCTATGTCATGGGGATGCAATAGTAAAAGTCACACCAATAAATCCGCAGCATATATTTGAATATAGTCCAAGGAGTTAAAAAATGAATATTTTGATAATTGGTGGTACTGGCTCGTTGGGTCAGAAGCTTATCGAGCATTACTACGATAAAAAAAACCACATTGTAATCTTTTCAAGAGATGAGTTAAAGCAAGCCAATCTAAAAAAAAAGTATCCATATTTAGAATGTATCATTGGTGATATTAGAGACAGCGAAGCGGTATCATCGGCTTTTTCAAGAGAGTTAAAGTATGACATCGTTTTTCACTGCGCTGCATTGAAGCATGTTGATCTAGGCGAGGAAAACGTAAGCCAGTTTGTCAAAACGAACTATTCAGGCACAAAGATTCTTTTTGATTATGCATCATCATATGGCTCAGAAAAGTTTGTTTTTTTCACAACAGACAAGGCAGTATTCCCAATAAATGCCTATGGTATGTCAAAGGCTTTGAGTGAGAAATACCTACAGCAAATTAAGTGTTGGGAAAGGATGCCAATATATATTTTTAGGTGGGGAAATATTCTTGGTAGTAGAGGATCTTGCCTTGATTATTTCAAAGATTGTTTACTAAATAAAAAGCCTGTAGAGATTACAGACATTGAATGTACTAGGTTTTGGCTTCTTTTGGATGATGCAATAGATTTTGTGACGAATGTTTTATCTTCCGAGGATGTGATTGCTTATGCTGATGTTTATATCCCAGAAATGAAATCAGCTTCGATCTTGGATCTTTTAAAATCTATCCATATGGTTTTGAAAAACAAAGGTCATGATATTTTGCCTTTTGATGATTGTTATATCGAATCAGGATTAAGACTAGGCGAAAAGGTGCATGAGAATATTTATCCTGATTCAGAATTGAATAGTTATAATTTCAAAAAATATACTATCTTTGAACTAATGCTGAAAATTGAAAGGATGCTATGAATATTTTTATATATGGCGGTTCCGGTAACATGGGGAAAAGATACGGTGCTATTCTTTTAAAGCTAGAAATTAAATATCATATAATTGATCCTATGTTTGGATATTACGAACCAGATGATATTTATCCCGATGGCATTATCATAACAACACCAACCGACACACATTTTGATCTTATTATTGATTGTCATGGTAAGTTTCCTGGCGTGCCTATTTTGTGCGAAAAGCCAATATCAAAGGACAAATATGAGATAAAAGAATTGGTTGATATTGATGATCTCAATCTCACGATGGTTAATCAATATGAGTTTGCAATTGATTGCATACCACAGACCGTAAAAAACGGTCTTACGCTTTACGACTTTTATAACAGCGGCAAAGATGGTTGTTTTTGGGACACAATAAACATCATCGGACTACATAAAAACAAGTTAATTCCTGGTTGTATTGGTTTAAAAAGCCCATTTTGGACATGTATAATTGATGGAAAAATTTTAGATTTGCATGACGTTGAAAGAGGCTATTACGAGATGATTGAGGATTGGATAGATTCGTTGGAATGGACAGATCAGAAAAAGATTAATGAAAAAATAGAAAAAGATAAAGAATACATAATTGAATCTCACAGAAGAGTATTTAAACGATTAGAATCAGAGGTATCAAGTGATTAGAGTGGCCATAGGTATTCAGACAAGACTTAATAACACAAGGCTACCCGAAAAGAGCCTTTTGAAAATTGACAACAAAGAGATCATTTTCCATATGATTGATAACATCTATCGTGGGATAGAAAAGATAAATAAGCATAAGTTTAAAAACAATACTGAATGTTTGATTTACATTCTGGTTCCATCTGTTGAGGAAGCTTTTTGGATAAAGCATCTTTCAAGCCACAAAAACAAGATTACGAAAGTTATAAGTGGGGATATGGACAACGTCTTTTCAAGGTATGAAAAGCTATTGGATCACGATCCATCATACATAATGAGGCTTACGGCAGATTGTCCTTTTATTCCTCACCAGCTTATAACAAAAGCCGTAAACACGTGCGTCAATAGTCGGCTTGACTATCTGTCGAATGTTGATGAAAACTTACGGACTATGCCGGATGGTTTTGACGTCGAGATGATAAGCCGAGAGGCTTTTAGTTGGTTAAAAAGCAATGTCTATGAAAGCGGTTCAAAGGCAGATCTTGAACATGTAACAACGTTTCTGAGGGCAAATAGGCAATCGTGGATGAAATTTGGGATATTGTCATATGTGTTTGATATGAGTGATTTAAAGTTTAGTGTCGATACCCCACAAGATTTTGAAACTGTTGAAAGAGTTTATACTGAAAAAGTCAGAAAAGATATTTTGGCAAAAAAGAAGGGGATTGGAGTTTATGAGTATTGAATATTCTAAAAACCGAGCGATTAATAGCATAGGTCAAGGTGCTCTTACCAACAGCAAGCACTGGAATCGGTTCGTCTATGGCGTTTATCCTACCCACATATCCCATGGTAGAGACTGTTTTTTGTTTGACACTGAAGGGAAAAAGTACATCGACTTTATTTGTGGTCTTGGTACGAATCTTTATGGCTATGCCAATCCTGCAATTACTGATGAGGTTATAAAATACTCATATCACGGTTCTTGCCACAGCCTACCCAGCGTGTTTGAACTAGAGGCAGCAGAATCAGTTAAAAGCATTTTTTATTTTGCTGATAAGGTTAAATTTGTTAACGATGGCTCGAGCGGATGTAGCGCAGCGCTTCTTATGGCGAGAACATATACGGGTAGGGATATTGTATTATCGTCCGGATATCATGGTTGGCATAACGAATATGTTGGGTTGACTGATCCTGCAAATGGCGTTTGTGAAAATATGAAAGGTGCTATTAAAAAGTATACCGGAATATCTCACATTAATGATCCTAAAAAAATAGCAGCAATTATCATAGAACCGGTTGAGCTAGACGATAGCAAAGAAAGGATCAATGAGTTAAAGCATCTTAGAGAGTTTTGTACTGATAACGGTATCTGTCTCATTTTTGATGAAGTGATCACTGGAATGAGATACAAAAAGCTTGCTGTCAGTTTGATGTATGACATCAAACCAGACATAATCATTTTGTCAAAGGCGATAGCAAACGGTGAAAAGATTGGCGTTGTGGCGGGCCGAAAAGAGATCCTTGATGGTCCTTATTTTTGTTCAGGGACATTTCACGGCCATGTCGGATCGTTGGTTGCGTTAAGCCGTACGCTTCACCTTGCCGCTCATAACAATTATGATGTTACAGATCTTAATGACAGGACAAAACACTTTTTAGACAATTTTAATAAGCTAGTAACGCCACACTTTAGGATCGAGGGTTGGGGAGCTAGGGGAGCATTCAGGGGAGACCAGGTTATCATCGCAAAATTCTGGCAAGAGATGTGCAAAGCCGGTTTTTTGTTTGGACCTAGTTTTTTTTCAAACTATCATTTGATTGATCAGTTTGATAAAACGTTAAATGCTACTAATTTAATTATAAACAAGGGTTGGAACAACATCGTGTTGGAAGGACCACTACCAAGTAGTCCGTTTTCAACTAAAATGAGAAAGGATAATTGAGATGAGTTTGGAAGCCGAAAAAAAACAAAAGATAAAAGCATTGATAACCCACAAGAAAGATCTTGATAAAAAAGCCGTTGAGTTACAATCTGAAATGAATGCTTTCAACAAAGAGATCCGAGAGATTTTGGGTGTATCAGAACAAGAACCCCTTCTCTATGACGATCTTCTTTTAAAGGTTTTATGATAGAATTAGTTATTTTTGCAATTTTATGGATATTTTGGATTTTATGGGTGAAATATGATTGATCATGCTTATGGCGTGTCTTTGGGTGAGATTGAATACGACAACCTTGATGTGTATAAAAGATGGCGAAATGATCCTTCCATACGCAGTTGGTGCCGTCAAACCGGACTTCTTACAGATCAGGATCAAGAGGGCTGGTATGAGAGGATTCACAAAGATCCGACCATTCAGATGTTCGAAATAAGAAGGAATACTGACGAAAAATGTTTAGGCGTTTGTGGGCTAACATCAATAGATCGTCAAAACAGATCAGCAGAATTTTCGCTCTACGTCTGTCCTGATGAGATGGGAAAAGGCTATGGTGAAAAGGCTCTTAAAACTTTGCTGCATTTTGGTTTTTCTGATCTTGGGCTTAATCGTATATTCGGAGAGACGTTTGAGGGAAATCCTGCTTTGGCACTATTTCGTAAATTGGGGATGGCTGAGGAAGGCAGGTTTAGCCAATCTTACTGGAAAAAGGGAAGATTCATAGACAGCCATATTGTTGCAATGACTTACGACATGTTCGTTGCGTGCCTTGATAGGTACGACAGAAATGATGGATAACCTTGGAGACTATTAATGAATGCTAACTCTTATCTAATGATTGTTGCTGTCACAATTGGAACAATAATTGGTGTCTTTATACTTTGGCTTTTTACAATGGTTTATGATTTGTTGAAATCTCATGTTATACCATTATATCCTCATAACATACATAAAAGCAGGATAGAGAATTCGACAGAGAATTTAAAAGAGCCTATAATTAAAGGTGGTGGATTTAAGCAAAAGCCTATTTCTTTTTCTGATTATCAGCTTTGGGAGAAAGAACAGAATGAACGAAAGCACCCCAGAGATCTTAATATTAATAATTAGCACCATGGGAGCATTAATAATCTTTTTCGTCAAAAGTTTGCTTAATAGAGTAACACAGGAGATCGAATCTTTAAAAAAAGAGATCTCCAACATAAACGTAACGCTCGCTATTAACTCTCATGCCATAAAATTCATGAATGATAACATCAAGAAATAGTTACTATTTATTTGCTTTACTTGCTTTGATAGCTTCGACTTCTCTAAATTTTTTAAACGCATCGGTATACGCTTGTCCGATCCGACCCATATCGCCAGGTTTTATGCCTGATGCAATGTCATAGCCAAGCATCTCTTTTAGCTCCCAGGATGTTAATCCTACCTCTTGGCATTTAGCCAGAACCTCTTGTGGCTTTGGCGGTGGTTTTTGTTGAGTTTGTTGATTTTTGTTGTTCTGGATCTCGTGACTTTGATCGTCTGGATCATCTAACTTGGTTGGTATGGCGAACGTTTGGATGAGAGCATACTTATGGCTTATGGCAGCAGCTTTATTTGATGCTTTATCGCCATAGTCCAAGGCCTCGCCTTCAGCGGTTGTGACAACTGAGGACCCATCAACGGTGTGAAAAGTATAATGGTATCTATTGTGGACCCACACACCCTTAGCTCCATGCTTTGAACTAACTTCTGTCCTGGATATAGGCTCAATCTCAACGGTTGTAAAAACCTCATGCTTTGCCATGATCTTTTGGCAAGCGTTATAGACATCATCGATACCTCTAAAATTGAACCGTTGTTGTTGGTTGATCTGTGTTTTATCAACCGCACCAATTTCCTGCATAACCCTAGAGATTCTTTCGTAAATTAGTTTTTTTTCCATAGTTTTTCCTTTTGGTTTCAAAAAATAAAGAATGCCTGACATTTCTGCCAGGCATTCAATAACTGAGCCTTAATGAAATACTTAAATCTTTACGCCAAATCAAAGATCCAGTACACAATCAGTTGGCTATTGTGTATAATATATTGTGTATATAATCAAGTTTTTTTTTAAAAAAAAATGTGATAAACAATCTTTTTGGTGTCGATTCATTTGGTGGATATTTTACTGTATATCTCACAAATTTATGTAGATTATCGCATTCTGGATCTTTACCCAAAAAAAGACCCAAACATGGTGTTTGGGTCTTACATAGAGGTTACATACCTTTATCGTATGTGTGTTGATATGGGGAGGATTATATACACAGTGAAGGAAAAAATCATCAAAAATTTTACAAAAATCCCAAACGAATTATTTGAGGCCCCGATCTCACATGCGGCATTTCGACTGTACTGTTACCTGCTTTCTGTGCCAGATGGGTATAAACCATCGATAGCCAAGATCTCTTCGGACATATCAATGCCAAGAACCACTTTGCTTAGAACACAAAACGAATTGATAAAAAACAAAATGATGTTTAGGACAGACACAAACGACTTTTATATAAAAAGAGAAATTCTACTACCTGAATCTTGGGAGTTTGAGGCAAAAGAAAGGGCAAAAAAGAGAGGTAGAAAGTGGTCCGAACAGGACCGGGCTAGTGCCAAGTTGGTCCACCCTGGGTCCAAGTTGGTAAGGCCTAGGTCCAAGTTGGTGGGGGTGGTGGTCCAACCTGGTCCTGGGGTAGGTCCAACTTGGACCAAGAGGCGGTCCAACTTGGACCAAGAGGCGGTCCAACTTGGACCAACAAATAAGACTAAACAACAAGAAGACTACAATAACAAGACTACAGTACAAGACTTAATAAACAAATCGCGCGTGCGCGCTAGTGCTTGTTTTTCGGATGACGACATTGAGGCAGCCAAGATGTGGGAAAGGTACATCCACACACACCATTCAAAAAGGCGTACTGTCAAAATAGCGGATGAGGCTGAGAGCATGTCAAAGCTGAGAAGCGATTTCGGGTGGGATAATTCCTTTTTGGAAAATCTCATAAATTTCTTGATAAAAACAAAAACAGACGATAAGAGCCAATTCTCGTATTTTTGGTACGCATTTCACCTCAAGTGGTTTTTGGCATTGACGAGCGACAGATCGCAAAGAAAAGCGGAATCGATCCAGGGTCAAGTGGACAAATGGCTTTCGAAGCAGATGTCTACGCTGGAAACCGCTAGTCTTGTTGGGTTCCAGTACGAGATCGACGAATATATCGACTTTGAGGCTATTGAGCGAATTAAAAGCGAAGACAAGAGCCTAGAAAAAAAGGATAATTTGCAATTACCAGGCAAAAAGGAGTGACAAATGGAACGTGTTTTAACACCGGACCGAATGCGAAAAATCATTGAATATTTGGCGAGAAACACGCAATACGGCAAAAAGCTTGAGGATGAGGACATTGCGCTTTATTTCGAGCTATCCAGGCATTTTGATGTTGATTACCTGGCCAAGAAAAGCCGTGATTATGTTTTATCGGGGAAACCTTTTCCGACACCCTTTGAATGGGGAAAGCATCTTGGCGTTTTGAAAAAACAAGGTGACGATCTTGAGGAAAACTCTGCATGGCTCATCCTTATGGAGCTAAGACAAGCAGCTCAAAGTGGGGATGATGCCAATCTCACAGATGCCGCTAAAACCGTTTTATCGGCACATGGAGTGAGTTTTTGGGACTATCGATACCAAGACAAGGCTAGAGATAAAATCACCGTACAAGCGATCCTACACGCTTTCAGAGCGATGCCAGCACGACACAGTCAAGTTGACGCAAAGCCGGGTAGGGAAGATCTACCGGGTGATGTCGAGAGCTGGGTACATCCCACAACCGGAAATGCGCTACCGATCTATCCACAGGGTTTTGTTCCTGGCGGCAAGAAAAACAACGATAAGATGGATGACAAGTCGGCACCTTGGTATGACCATTCTGTGCCATTTTCGGACCGCCTACGTTTGATGATGGATGATGTTGACAGACGGAGAGAATGGGGTCGTTATTCGAAAGATCCAACCGAGAGAACGCTAGCAAAAAATCGCAAAGACAAGTTTCTGGCCATTTGTGGCGAAAAATAACTCTTGTGCTGTGGCCAAAGTATTGTGTATAATTTTTCGATGAGATTCGAGATACCGATAAAACCGAAAGCAAAAGCTAGACCTAGATCTGGTCGTAATGGTGCAATTTACACACCAATTACGACTGTTGAGTTTGAAAATGAGGTTAAATTTTGGGTAACGCAGCAACACCCGAAAAAGCTGGTTGGACCACTAAAAGCCGATCTCATGTTTTACTACTCTAGGCCAAAAATATGTTCAAAGGCTAGGGTTTTGAAAGATTCCAAGCCAGATCTCGACAATCTTGTAAAAAGTGTTTTGGATGCGCTCAATGGGATTTGCTACGATGATGATAGTCAGATCGTTGATTTAAGAGCAGCAAAACGCTACGATGAGGATGACACTATTATACTCGACATTACCCAAATGAATGGGTAATATTGATTTATCAAATTTGATTAACGTCAGGGAGTTTGAAAAATGTCAGAACAACAAGAAAGTTACAAAGATCACTTGATGTTGGGGATGGTCCAGGATTTCCAAAGGCAACGAATTGCGATGGGAGACAACTACATCAACAGCCAGCAGCGTTTAACAGGTGGGCTGGAAAACGCAGCTATCCGTGGCATCCGGCCATATGTTGAGCCAGATGTTGGCGAAGCACGAGCACTTGCTACAATGGACTCTAGGATCGATCCAATCTCGGCACCTTACCACCTGGGCAATGCTCAAGTAATTGCAGGGATCGCTGAAAATAATGCATTGATTCGGTCGAAGTTAGAAAAAATCTAATATTTCATAGAATAATTATCATTTTCCTTTTTAATCCCTGGCATAATCCACCCAGGGATTTTTTTAGATTTTAATTCCTAATTGTGATTCGATTTTTTTGATGATTTCGATTTCAGAATTAGCACATTTATGTTGTAGTGCGAGCATTTCGTCATGAAACTTTTTGTTTCGATCCATCAGAAAATCATAGTTTTCATGCATAGGATTTTTTCCAGCATCCTGGATCTCATCAATAAGCTTTTGGTTGTAATCATTCAGATAGCTAATTGCTTCTTTTATCATTTTCAATTTTCTCCATTTTTTCAAAGATTTTTAAAACAGCAGCTTGTAGTCCGTTAACGCTATCATTCAATTTGTCCATACATTCTTTGTAAGAACCAAACGCTTGTGTGAATGATTGTATTTGTCGTTTGTTAATCTCATCGGAAATAGCTAATTCTCTGATCTCTTTTACAATGTTATTTATCCTTTGGTTGTCTTGTCCTTGAGATGATGATAGTTGTTCGTTCATCGTTTAATAACCTCTTTTAGCGTTTCAATTAGATTACTTATAATATTCTTAAGTTCGTTTTTGTTGTTGTCGTTGTTATTCACGGAGTATTCAATAAGCACCTTTATGGTCTCATCAACAGATGATGCAAGGATATCAGCCAAGGTTTTTACAGTTTCAATTTTCATAAATACAATTTCCTTATTTTCAAAGTTTCACGAATATTCAAAATTTGCATTTCAAAAAGCTCAAAAAGATCTACTTTCCCAACCGCACACGTCCTACTTCAATTCTGCCATTCATAAAAACGACAGAATCAAATATTGCGCTATGTTCGAAGTCAGGTGGAAGCATAATATCGTCTGAGTTGTCTGAGCTAATCGTATCAAGCTTTTTTAGGATTGATTTTGGGACAGCGTTAATTGACGGAATCGACCCTTCTATTGACTGTTGTGATACGATCTTGTCTGTTACGATTGTTTTCAAAAAAGACTTTTCAGATTCAGTTAATTTCATAATTTTCCTTTCGGTGTCAAAAAATAGATTTTTCAAAAATTGCATATTTTTTCCATTTCTCTCGGATTTTTCAGTCTGAGATGCGATAGAATTAATCGTAAAAGAGAGCTACGAGATATGCCAAGCATCTTTGCATGGTGAGTTAAAAACGTATCGCTCTCTGGACATAGAATAATGTGACGCTGCACCTTACCTGGTATCTTTTGCATTGTTATCAACTCCAACAAATAAAAAAAACGACTGTTGACTATATACACAATATAGTGTACATAGTCAATATCAGTTTGTAGTATAAATAATTGTTTTAAAGGAGAAAGTTATGAGATTACTGATAGCCATAGGATTTTTTATGTTTGGTTTATCGGCTTGCCTGACGATTGGATGTGCAGAACGTGAAGATAGGATTATAGATCAATCTGACGAATGCTGTCCTAATTGCTATCCATGCGAGCCAAGAGTTACTATCCCAGATTCACAGCATCCACAAACTCATCCAATCCCAGATTCACAGCATCCACAAACTCATCCAAAGGATTCCGATGATTACGAAGATGAGAAAAAGGTGCGGCCAAATATAACTTTGATTATTGATAATAAAAACTCAAATGATAGTAGTGCAGATAGTAGTGCAGATAATACTAATACTAATACTCAGTGCAGCAAGCAATATAATATTAAGATGAATGAGTTTGAAATGACAAAAAAGTGTGAAAAAAGACCGCCATGCCATGGAAAAGGGACATGGAAAAAGCATAACGGCCATTATGTTTTAAATTACAAGCTAAACACGTGTGATAGTCCGATGGTTGAACAAATTCCTTGTACAGAATAATCCTACAGATCCTTTGTGGTCTGGTTTTCTTGGAGACTATTGATGAAAGCAAACGAGCTAATTAGTGACTATTTAAACGATGAGATTACCGCCATAGAAACAATAAGAATCTTGTCTGGGATATTTGATCCTAAAGATTCTGTCGACTTATTAGCCTTAATAAATCAGATCAGCAGAATTGAGTTAGGTGATTCATCGTTAAAAAATCAAATATTGAGAGTTGAGGAGAATTTATGAGCGTTTTAGAGTTACTACAAAAATTAGAAAACAGAGAGATTACATTTAAAGATGCGTATGAATTGTGCGGTCAAGATGATTTACAAGAATTGTCACAAATGAAAATTTTTAGGACATATTCTGCGGGGGTTTTTGCAGGATATCTTGGCGAAGTTTTTTCTGCAAAGCACATGATCGTAAAAAATGCCCGGCGACTGTGGTACTGGAAAGGTGCTGCAAGTCTTTCACAACTTTCTATCGATGGTGTCAAATATCCCGAGGAATGCAAGTTTCCTGAAGCCGTCTCAAAGATAGAATTGACTGAAGTCGTTGAAATTCTTGACGTTACTGAAAAAGCGAAAGCATCAATTGATGGCGTACCTATATGGCGAGTTTAGGATTTGGCATTGCCGATGGCGTTGCCGATGGTGATGGCGATGGCACAGGGAGCGGGGATGGATGATGCAAGATGATGGCTTTGGCGCTGGCTTTGGAATTGGCTCTGGAACAGACTCTGGCGCTGGCGCTGGATCTGGCGCAGGTTGTGGTTGTGGTGTTGGTGCTGGTTATGACACCAGTAGTGGCGCTGGCTATGGCGAGTGTGATTGCGATGGAAATAGTTCTTTTAGTTTTGCCCGTGGCTATGGCAACGATTTAGGGAATGGGAATGGATGAAATAGAAGATTATGGTTCTGGATTTGCCGCTGCCGCTGGCAATGGTGATGGCACAGGAAGTGCCGCTGGCGTTGGTGTTGGCTTTGGCGATGGTTCTGGATTTGCCGCTGCCGCTGGCAATGGTGATGGCACTGGCTATGGTGATGAATATGGCGCTGGGTTTGGTCTAGCTGATGGTTTTGGATCTGCCGCTGGCGATGGCGAGGGCTTTGGCGCTGGTTTTGCCGCTGGCAATGGCTCTGGCATGGACTGATTGAGAGGATTTATAATGCATCCAGAATTTAAAAAAGGATTTAACTGGTGTTTAGGTGTTATTACTGGCTTTGTCTTTTCAGCAATTTTGTTGATCTTTGCTGCAATGTTTGTGCTTGGTGGTAGCACCATGTATTTGATAGTTAACGATTGGGTGTGGAAATAGTATCATGAAATTAAAACTTGGAACGGTTGACGCAATTGAGTTTGATAGTGCGATGTACAGAGATATCAAAAAGCAAGTACCATGCCTAAGAAGGCTTTCAGAGAATCGTTATGTGCTGCAAGGAAAAAGACGATCGAAAATACTCGAACATGGCGATATTATTGTGCACGATACGTTGAAGGAAAACTTTTTTGTGATTGAAAGAGAGTTTGTCAAAATATTTTCGTGTGATCCATAATCAGGTTAAGATCTGCCAGGACATCTAAAAGTATCGTGATCTTATCAAAATCTTTTTCGTTTTCCAGTTTTTCAAAGTATTTCTTGTAAGTCTCATCCAACAAATTATACAGGTTCATTTGTTTTCTCGTTCTCTTCATCTTATCAATTGTTTGGCATAATTTCTGTGGCTTTGAGAAAATCTAATAATTTGTCTTTGTTACTTAGTAACCTATGCTTAATATCGTCGTCGTCAAAAACATCTAATAGTTCAATTAGAGATTTTTCCCAATCTGCTCTAATTTTTCTCTTCTGCTCATTTGTTAACATATCAATTCCTTTTTCTTCATGTATTCTAGTTTATTCATTTTGGCTCACCTTTGGTTTGATATGTATACATTGTGTATACAATACTGTGTATATAGTATAATTATGATATGATATCAACAGAAAAAACATTTGTTTTTAGGTATTCGATTATGTATATGATATTATATACATAATTCGAAAGGACAACTATGGACTGTAACAAATTAGATGCAATATATATGCCAATAGATGAGATTATCCCCGATCCTAAAAACGAGAGGATACACGATGAGGATAACGTCAAACTTTTGAAAAAAGGCCTTAAAAAGTTTCGGCAACAGAAGCCAATCACGATCTCTGATGATAAAAAAATAATAGCCGGTCATGGGATCTATTACGCAGCGATCGAAGCGGGGTGGAAGCATATCAATGTGATTGTCTCAGATTTAAAAAATAAAGATGTAGATGCTTATCGGGTGTTTGATAACAAGTCAGCAGAAAAATCAATCTGGGATCATACAAAGCTTGCTGAGACTATCAAGCTGCTAAACGCAGAAGACTATGCAATGGTCGATTATGGTTTTGAGGATTACAACATTGATGATGGCTCTGATCAAGATGATGAATTTAAGTTTAAAGAGCCAAACGAAAATCCTACTGAAACAGATAAAAAATTACAGCTTGTTGTTACGTTTGTATCTGAGGATGATCAAAAAGAGCTGTTCGACGAACTATTAGAACGTGGTTATAAGGTCAAAGTATTATGAGTGAATATGGAATTCCATACATGGGGTCTAAAGACAAAATTATTGCGTCTTTGGCAATGAATTTTCCCAAGGCAGATCATTTTTATGATCTATTCGGTGGTGGGTTTTCAGTAACTCATTACATGATTAAAAGGAAAGACCATCACTATAAACACTTTCACTATAATGAGATCAAATCGGATATTGTTGCGTTGGTTAAAAAGGCGACCAATGGAGATTACAACTACAATAAGTTTAAGCCTGAATGGATAAGTAGAGATCAGTTTTTTAAACGGCTAGATGATCCCTATGTGAGAATCTGCTGGTCTTTTGCGGGTAATCAAAAAAATTATATGTTTTCTCAACAAATAGAGCCATATAAAAAATCAATGCATATGGCCGTTGTTTTTGATGAGTTTGATTGTCTAGTTAAAGAGGTTTTTGGGTTTGATAAATGGCCTACTAATATAAAAACGATTAAAGCTAAACGATCATACCTATGGCAGTTAATATGGTTTTATAGGGTTAAAAATAAACTTCCAAAAGTTTTACATCAGTTTTTGCCCAATAAGCAGTTGGATCGGTTGGAGCAGTTGGAGCGGTTGCAGAGTTTGCAGCGGTTGGAGCAGTTGCAGGGATTAAATAAGCTAAACTTTAGCTCTAAAGACTATCGAGATGTAGAAATACTACCAAACAGCGTTGTCTATTGTGATATTCCTTATTTAAATGCAGCTAAATATGGGGAGTTTAACCACCAAGAATTTTATGAATGGGCAGTTTCAAGGGAATTTCCTGTCTATATTTCTGAGTATGTTATGCCACATAATTTTATTTGTGTTTATGACATTGATAAAAGATCTATGTTTTATGGAGATAAGTCAAAAACATTAATTAAGTCTGAAAAGCTTTACTGGAACGGTAGATCAATAAAATAGATAAAATACTTTTAAAAAAGCAATAATATACAGCGGGGTTTAATATGGGTTATAAAAAGGGTGAAAGTGGTAATCCGAAAGGTAGAGCGAAAAAGCCACCTGAGGTAGCGTTTGCACAAAAACTCAATCGAGATTTTGTACAGAACAGGCTAACACACTTTTTGAGGATGCCGTTAGATGAATTAGAAAAAATTTTAAAAGATCGGTCAAAAGAATCGGTTGACCATTTTATATGTCGTATCATTGTCATGGGGATCATCAAGGGTGATCACATCAGGCTTAACTTTATGTTTGATCGTCTTATCGGCAAAGTCAAAGAACATGTAGAGCACAAAATTCCTGAACCTTTCATCATTGAAGGCGTAAACGGTGAAAAGGTAACATTGGGCATCAAAGAATCTAAAAAATAAGGTATGGATATTTTTAGACGTAATGTTACATACCTGGCAGTAAGTATTTTTGGGAGAAGGTTTTGAAATGAAAATTGTATTAGATGTGGGAAGTAATTTTGACAACATTAACGATTGTTTTGAATCAGCAAAAAAAGCCAAACAACTAGGTGCTCATGCTATTAAATTTCAGTGTTTCACTTCGCAAGATCTTTATGGGTTTGAGAATGTTGTCAAAGATGGCATACCATCTGAATGGTTTGCGGCAATTGCCGCTGTTTGTAAGCAAGAAGGTATTGAGTTTATGTGCTCGGTATTTAATCCATCTTTGGTTAGTGTTCTCGATCCATTTGTTAAAACCCACAAAATAGCTTCCTCTGAGGTTAAAAACAAAGAGCTGGTAGCAGAAATCAAAAAGACAAAAAAGCCTGTCTATGCTTCAACCGGTGGTGTTCCTTTTGATTCGTTGCAACGATTGGTGACAACATTTGGCAGGGATCGTCTTACCCTACTTTACTGCGTTATTGATTATCCGTCACGAACACATGCTCTTGTTAATATTCCTAATATGCGAAAACGGTATAACATCGATATTGGATACTCAGATCATTCGCTCGATATCTACGAGGCACCCATGTCGGCATTACGCCATGGTGCTACTGTGCTAGAAAAGCATTTTAAAATTAGAGATTTTGATAGTAATGACAATGCGCATGCACTTAACCTCGTGCAAACTATGGCTATGATCGATCATCTTAATACTATGAGCCAAGAATACAAAACTGCATCTGAGATAAATAATTCCTACGCTGTAACACGTAGATGTGTTGCTACAAAGCTTATAAAAATTGGTGAAACCCTTCGATATCACGATAATTACGAACATGTCAGAGGATCTCCTGACATTCGCATGGCTGTCAGGTCATGTGATGATCCAGACGGACAAAAAGCAAAAAGGGTTATCTATGTTGGAGAGGAAATAGTCAGGAAAGACTACAAAAATTGATATATAAACCAAGCCAACAGGAAAAATGAAATGGACATGCAAGACATAGAAAAGATGGTGGGTAGAGAATTGACATTTAAAGAGTTAATTTCGTTAGAAACGGGAAAGGATCTTTATGAGAGATCATCAGATTTAATTTATAAAAGTTTTGATCCTGAATTTTCTGACAAGATATTTGATGCAATAAAAGATGGTCAGTTGTTTGTTTGAATATAATCCTTCCTCAAGGATAAAAGCTACAATTGATCAAAAAATAAGGTTAAAATTAACTATTTATTGTCAAAATATTCTTAATGAAGGACAAAGTGATATTCAAACCTCATTCAGAAAAGCAAAACAGAATCATTTTCTCGGATAAGAAATTCACGATTGCCGGTACTGGCATTCAATTTGGAAAGACGTTGTCTGGTATTGTTTGGCTAAAGCGATACATGCACAAATTCACAGATAAAAACGACAATTTCATCATAACCTCACCGACTTACAAAATACTTAACCAGTCTACATTGCCGCCATTTTTAAATCTCAATGGAGATATGGGGAAGCTTGATAAAAAGGATATGGTCTTTAATATCCATAATGGTGGTGCGGTTTGGATTCGCTCTGGTCAAAACCCAGATTCGGTCGTAGGAATTACCAATGTCAGAGCTATTTTGTGCGATGAAGGCGGTTTATACTCAAGATACTTTTGGGACAATATTCAAGCGAGATCATCTTTTTCATCGTGTCCGGTTTGTATCGTAACCTCACCATACTCTCGAAACTGGCTATGGTCTGACTTTATCCGAAAGGTTGAACAAAAGGACCCCTACATGCTCGATATGTGCGAGTATGTCAAGGCGGCTAGTTACGAAAACCCGTATTTTCCCAAATCTGAATACGACCAGCGCAGACTTACAATGGACCCACACCGTTTTTCGATGATATATGGTGGAAACTTTGGACGCATGGAAGGTCTCGTCTATAAAAATTTTGACGAGGAAACAGATGTCATTGATCCAATCCCATTACCAGACGACACAGAATATTTTGGCGGCATTGATTGGGGTTATACTGATCCAATGGTGATTACATTGAGAGCTGTATTAAAATCTGGCTATCAATATCAGATTGCGGAATGGTACAAGACGCAACAAACCATTAGAGATGTTGTGGATATGTGCAAAACATACAATGCCATTTATGGGAAAGTGATCTATCTATGTGATCCATCAAGGCCAGAGTATATCAAAGAGCTAAACGCCAACGGGATCATTGCCTATCCCGCTCAAAACGACATCCGGCTCGGTATCGATTATCACTATGATCTTATAGCAAACAAAAAGTTTAAGATCTTTAGAAACACAAGCCCACACACACTAGATGAGTATTCGATGTACCACTATCCAGAGCCAAAGGATTTAAAGCCGGATCAGGGACAAAAAGATATGCTGCCAGTTGACGTCAGCAATCATGTGATGGATAGCACACGCTATATAACGAGACACACTTATAACTTTGATAAAAAGAGAAAACGTATTATACTAGGGGATACATCTGGAATCAAGAAAGCGCTGCCGTTAGTTATTGATCCAGACATGAAAAAACTTTTGAAAACAAACGCTTAAGGACAAAATATGCCATGCTACCCGTATCGGTGTGGTTGTTGCAAAAAAGAGTTTGATGTCTTTAAACGCATTTCTGAAATAGATCTTTTTGAAACATGTCCCGATTGTGGGAAAACTTGCAGCTCTGAAGATCGACTTATAGCAAAAAGTAATATCGATCCTGACAATTATGAACCTGAGTATAACCCTGGCCTTGGAATGGTTATTAACTCAAAATCTCATTATCGTAGAGTTGTGAGAGAAAAAGGGCTCGAGGAAATAGGAAATGAGCCTATCGAAAAGATTGAAAAAGAATTTGCGAAAAGACGAGAAGACAAAAGCGCAGCTAACTACCGAAAATTGTATGAACCTTATGAGGTTAGAACAAGATGAGAGAGACTTTTGGCGGATCTGATTTATTAGAGCAGGACAAATTGGTTGACGGTGCTCATGTCGATCAGGATGAGGAAAACAGGGAAAAGGTTAAAGGCCTTTTGTCTCAGTTTTTCAAGTGGAAGTCTCATCGTGAGCAGTATTCCAAAAACTGGATGGAATATTATAAGTTTTTCCGTGGTGCTCAATGGGATAGTCAAAGACCATCCTGGAAATCATCCGAAGTTGTAAACCTTATCTGGTCAGCAATTCAAAGCCAGATTCCTCTTCAGACAGACGTAAGGCCAAAATTTTCATTCCTTCCGCAAGAACCTTCCGACATGATATTTGCTTCGATACTGGAAAAAATAGCTGATAGCGAATGGGAAAAGTATAATTGGCTTAGGGTTGTCTTCGAGGTAATCTTGGATGGTTATATCTATGGCACTGGCTTTAGCTCTATGAATTATGATCCTGAGATTGATTATGGCATTGGCGCAGCGGTTTATAAGTCAGAAGATCCATTCTACTGTTATCCTGATCCAGACTGTAATGACATCAACGATTCTATTTCGAGAGGCTTTTGGTATGTACATCCAATGACTACCTCAAGGTTAAAAGCAAAATATCCAAAGTTTGCCAGCCTGATTAAAGGCGATGTCATAGACTTTATTGGTAAGCAAAGGGCAGATGTTAAATCATCTGGCACCTATGCTGAAAACAACACCGATAAAAACATGCCTGAGTACATGAGCCATAGCGCATCATACGATTGTAAGATCGAAAAGACTTTGGTGTTTGAAGGGTTTTTAAAACCGTCAGACGTTGAAGAAATTGAAGAGGATAAAGAAGGCGAAAATGGAGAGATCAAAAAACAATATACCATCAAGAAAAAATACCCGAATGGAAGACATGTGGTCATTGCTAACGGGTTACTTATTTTAGATGAAGATTTACCATATGAAGATGGTCTTATACCTTTTTCTCGTTACAACAACTATATACTAAGCAGAGAGTTTTTCGGTGTTAGTGAAATCGAACAGCTTAAACCATCTCAAGTAGTATTCAACAAAATACTATCCTTTGCATTAGATTCCATGGCACTCATGGGCAATCCTATATGGATATCTGATGATCCACAATTAGACATATCGAACCTTACCAACAAACCTGGTCTAGTAGTGCCAAAAAGCCCAGGATCTACAGTTACACGAGAGATGGGAGTACCACTAAACCCTGGATTTATGCAGATCCTCGATCGCCTTGTAGGCTGGTTTAATGACCAGGCTGGTCAATCTGAGTTTTCCAGAGGGAACACCGAAGGAGCTGTCACAGCAGCATCAGCGATTGAGCAGCTTATATCGGCATCGAGGACGAGGATAAGACAACGACAAAGAAACCTGGATGAATATTTAAAAACGGTAGGAAGGCAATATGCCAACCGAGTTTTTGAGTTTTACAGTGTTCCAAAGATCTATCGAATTACGAACGATGATGGTTCTAAGATGTTTATGAAAATGAGCATTGAAAACCAGCAGGGAGAAAATGGTGAGGCTGTTAGGGTCGCCAAGATTATTCCGTACAACGAATCGAAAAATGGTGAGATCCTTCCAGGGCAGGAAGAAACTCTTATTATCAAGGGAAATTTTGATATTAGGGTTAAAACGGGATCTGATCTACCGTTTGAGGCGGCAGACAAAGAAAGAAAATCTTTGTCGTTGTTTGATAGAGGGATCATAGATGAAGAAGAAGTCTTAGATCAGATCAATATGCCAAACAAAGAAAAGATATTGCAAAGGCTAGCAGAAAGGCAGCAGATGTTAGCACAACAACAACAACAGGGAGCGTAAAATGGCTGATATGATGCCACAAGGACAACCACAAGGACAGCCACAAGGACAACCACAAGGACAGCCACAAGGAGATGCCGGTGCGGTTATCGAAGTTGTAGGCCAAGGTCTTGCTGCTTTGCACGATGGTTTGATGCAATCAAACGCACCAGATGAAGCAAAACAGCTTATAACTCAGGCTTTAGAATCTTTTTCAGGAGTAGTTGAAATCATGGGTGGTTCTGCTGGTGGACAGCCACAAGGACAACCACAAGGACAGCCACAAATGGCAGAAAATCAACAAATGATATAATAGGTGAAAAATGTCAGATTATGGATTAGATGAAAGCATGTTGCAAGAAAGCCCAGAGGCACCTGCAGAGGCACCGGCAGAGGCACCTGCAGAGGCACCGGCAGAACAGCCTACTGAAAAACAATATTTTGAATATTCTGCGAGCGGAAAAACCGTAAAGGAGGATATTGATACAATTTTGAAAAGAGCGAGCCAAGGTTATAACTATGCTCAACACATGTCTACATTGAAACAACAACAGACTGAGCTAGAATCAAGGATGAAGCAAGCTCAAGAGTTGGAGAGCCAATGGAAACCCTACATGGAGTATGCACAGCAAAATCCTGATTGGGCTAACCATTGGAAACAGGCTTATGATAATAGGTTCAACTCGTTTTCTGGCCAACAAAACGAACAACCACCTTATCAAGGCCAAGATAATAGCGAGGTTTCTGCGTTAAAAAGTCAGATATCGGAATTACGATCTCTTTATGACAAAGACAAAGAAACCCGTCAGATCGAACAGCAGGATATTGAGCTAAATAACCAGATAAACGAGGTTAAAAGCCTTTATCCTGATGTAGATTTTTCATACTCTGATCCCGAAACCGGCAAATCGCTAGAGTATGCCGTTTTGGAACATGGTTCCCTGCATGGGATATCAAGTTTTAAAGCAGCTTTTAGGGATTTTTACCACGATCAGCTTGTGAAAAATGCTGTATCAAGAGCCAAAGAGGATACAGCAAAAGAGTTACAAAACCGTCAGAAAAAGGGGTTTATGTCAACATCAGACACACCACAACTTATGACACCACAATCGAGAGATTCAAGAAAAAACATGTCCTATGAACAACTTATCCAGGAAGCGATGAGAGGACAATCATAAGACAATCATAAGGAGTGTTAAAATGTCATTAACCGATCAATTAACCAGCATCACAAGAAATCATATTGTTCCTAAGATGTACGACAACATTTTTGACAGCAATCCTACGCTTGCAAAGTTTAAGAGCTCTGGCCGATATGTTTCACAAAATGGTGGGACAACTATTGACATACCTTTGAACTATGCTCAGACAACATCTAGCGGTTGGTTTTCAGGTACTGAAACCCTTCAAACAGCAGACAACGAAAATATCACCAAAGCATCTTATTCTTGGAAGTCAGCTTATGCTAACATTTCCGTAGCTGAGGAAGACAAACTTAAAAACGGTGGTGATCTTGGAGTTATCAAGCTTTTAGCGTCGAAGGCCATGATCGCAGAAAAAACCTTGGCTGATATCCTTGGCACAGGGATCTTTTCCGATGGTACGACTGCAAAATCAATCGTTGGGTTAAGAGATATTGTCGCTACGGACCAAAGTGTCGGGGGAATTTCGCAAAGTACGGCATCCTGGTGGGCAGGTAACGTTGATTCAACAACGACCACCCTAACCATCTCTGCCATGAATACTCAGTTTCAAAATGCTACGATTGGCTCAGATGCTCCTGATTACATCGTAACAACAAGGGCTTTGTATAATCTTTTCTATAACCTTCTTCAGCCACAGCAACGGTTTTTAGATAAAGACATGGCCAAAGCAGGATTTACATCTTTGATGTTTAACTCGGCTCCTGTCACTATCGACAGCCATTGTACAGCGGCACATATGTTTATGCTCAATATGAAATATCTTGGGCTTTACTACCATCCAGATCGCAACATGTATGCGTCCGAATATATGAAGCCAATCAACCAAGAGGTTTTGGTATCTCGTATTTTGTGGATGGGTGCTTTGACATCTAGCAACAACAGGATGCATGCAAAATTATCAGCAATCACAGCTTAATTGGGGGTTAATATTATGTATACTTCTGCTGATCCCGTAGTTTTTTACGGAAAATCACATGTCACAGCTTCTTTGGGTTCTAAGCACCCAGACGTTGGGACTTTAAAAACTTTTGAAGATGGTAATACATATGTTTGGGCATATAATGATACGGATACAGACATAAACCCAGGTTATTTGGCTCAGCTTAATAGCGCAGCGACTGGCATGTCTGTTACGGTCACTAATGCTACTAATACTGGCCGACCAATAGGAGCAGTTAAACACGCAACGCTGACAACAAATACCTATGGTTGGTTGTTAAAAAGAGGTTTTGGCACAATTGAAATGAATGCTACGTCAGGAACTATTGCAACAAGGGCAAACATTTTTGTTGGTGCTAATGGCGTTGGTGCTGTAACTGGCAGCGGAGAAGGACCGGTTGGTTATGCGTTAACAGCAATCGTTTCATCGGCATCAGGTGAAGCTTATTTTAGTATTTGAAAAAATTTGAAAGAGGATGATTTGAGATGAAAAAAGTAAGAGAAGTTTTGTTAGAGTTACAACCCTACATCAATAGTGCCCCGATCTCTCATGGTGATGCGCACAATCAAGCTTGCACCAATGATAACGCTACGATTGATAGGTGGTCTCAGCAATGGCTTTCCCAAATCAGATCAAATCACGCCTCTTATGGTCCATTTTCGAAACGATCTGTGGGATCTTTGTACGGTGAGATACAGGGTTCCCCAACGGTTATTGTCGGAAGTGGACCATCTCTGAAAGAAAATGCTCATCTTTTGGTGGAAAAACCAGAAAACATAAGAATTATATCATGCTTGCATAACTTTCATTATTTGGAGGATTTAGGCGTTGATGTTGATTACTATGTGACTTTGGATGCTGGCGAGTTGACCATCGACGAAATCTCAGAGGGTGGTTTGAAATCAGAGGATGAGTATTTTGAACTAACAAAAGATAAAAAGCTTTTAGCTTTTATCGGGACACACCCAAAGCTTTTAGAAAAATGGCAAGGTGAAATATATTTCTTTAATGCTCCTGTGCCTGACGAGGCTTATACAAAAAAGGTTGATGAAATAGAGCCTTTTCATATTTACGTTGAATCAGGAGGAAATGTTCTTGGTGCTTCGCTGATGTTGGCAAAAGGTATACTTGGCTCTCAGATATCTATTTTTATCGGTGCTGATTTTGCTTTTTCTGACAGCGAAAAAACAAGCTTTCACGCTTGGGATTCAAAATATGATAAGGATCTAGGGCATTACATCATGGTTCCATCCATTTTTGGGCATAGAATTAGAACCTGGCAAAGCTACTACAATTTCAAACTTTGGTTTGATGTTGTGGCTCAGAGAATACCAGGGATCTATATCAATGCGACTGAAAATGGATGCCTTGGAGCATACAGAGAAGGAAACCTCTGCCACATAAGGCAAATGACTTTAAAAGAGTGCCTAGATATGTTTTCAATTCACACAATCAAAAAATCAGCCTGTCTTGATCCATCAAATGACAGGAGAATTATTTTAATCTGAGGTTTAAAATGGCTTACACGACAAGTAATTTGGTTAAAACGGTTTTTGGTGACAAAAGAGTTTTTGCTTTAAGGGTTACAGCAGATGCGGCTACTGGTGCGGTAGCAACAGGGTTATCCTACATTGATACTGCAATGATATCTCCACAAAGTCTTTCAACGGCAGCAATTAAGCTTGCTATCAATGAGGATTGTTCTGGTGTGGCAAGCGTTGGTAACATTGGTGTTACAGGTTGTGCAAGTGGCGATGAGTTTTTATTAACCGTTTTTGGAAGGTAATAAATATGACAATAGGCCCTGTAAAACCATACTCAATAACGATGAATAGCGGTATTACTTTAACTAGTGCCGTTGATCTTGGTGGTGGGTTCAATCATTATATGATTGGTATTCCTACCATGACATCCGGCACAGACATCCGGTTAAGGTGTTCCCCGACAGAAGATGGAACATATAGGCCACTATATATTGAGCCTGTTGCCGGATCTGCAACTCCTGTTGTTTTTAACGTAGCATCATCGGTTACAAACTGTTATGTGCCAGTGAAAACATCAGCAAGATTCATCAAAGTAGAATTTACGACAGCTACGACAGCTAGCTCTCACGTTTTTGATTTAATTTGTAATGGGAATTAAAAAATGCCAAATGTAAAAATAATTAACCAGAATAGTTTTGACTACACCGAGATGTTTAATGGTGTCATGATAAAGATACCTGCCGGACAATCGATCGATATGGAATACTTTGAAGCGAACCAATTTCTTGCGAAGATGAATTCTCTCAGCTTTGATAAAGAGGGTAGAATTGATCCGAGAAGTTACAAGATGCTTAAAATTGAGCCTGACGACGAAAAACTTGCGCTTGAGGAAATAAATAGATCGAACAGCACAGATGAGAAATCAAGCGTTTTCGTCTGTCATGCTTGCGGCAAAGAATTTAGAACCAAAAACGGACTATTAAAGCATATCAAAGGCTCTCATGTATCAGATATGGCTGATAAGGAAGCCAGAGACGAGCTATTAGATGACGAGGGTGTCTGATGAAACTAAAAGGCAGGTGGTGGATCTCTTTATATGGTCCAGAGTTAAAAGAACAGAGGGTCGGCAACAATGTTATAACCCAGGATGGCGTTAGCTTTGTTGCAAGCTTTCTTGGGCAAGCAGCAGCTTCGGCAACAGCTTTCGACATGAAATATATTGCAGTTGGCACCGATTCCTCAGCGGAAGCCGATACTAACACTGCCTTAGGTACGGAAGCAGCTAGGGTAGAGGCAACGGTATCAAACGTTACTGGAGCTATCTATCGGCTAACGGCAACGTTTACAAGTGGTGTTGCCGTTGGAGCGATAACCGAATATGGCGTATTTTCAAGCGCAACGTCAGGTACAATGCTTTCAAGGGATGTTGAGGGTGTTATTAATGTTGGCACAAATGATACTTTAACGGCTATCACAGAAATTACATTGAGCTAACTAATGGCTGATTATACGACAACTTTTGTGAATACCCTTTTGGTTTATGGTGGTTCTGAAGCTAACCGGTGGGGTTCTTTTACATGGGGAGTTGATAATTGGGGTACTACCCAGGATCTAGCTTTGTCCGTAGCTCATTTAATTTCTAATACGCTTGATATGTCCTCAACGGTTGGTAAAAGCGTTTTGCATGGATACACCAACATATTTGGTATTTCATCAACGGTTGGTAAGAAGGTATCTCACGGATACACAAACGAGATGTCAGTTACAAACTCTATGACATCAATACATCTTAAGAATGGTGAATATTACTACAGGTTCCCTGGTGGAATAAATTTTGTAGGGAAAGTTTCTACTTCATTTACACTACAAACAATTACAACTAGTGCATGGAGTGAAGCTACTTTTACAACGACAACGTGGAGTTGATAAAATGGCTTTAACTGTTTCTGATTTGATGGGTCGTGCTCGTCAGAGGTATAATGCCGTAGGCGATGACTTTTTTTCTGATCAAATGCTAAGAGATGCAATATTTGACGCACAAAGTGATCTGGCTAAAGAGGGTTGGGTTATTGAGAAAACCCTTGAGACAACATCAGTAGCAGATCAAAGAGAATACACTTACCCAGATAATACCCTTGCAATAAAAGAGGTCCGTTATGATAGCGACAAGCTTTGCAAGGTTACCCTTAGAGATGATCCCAAAACATCGAATGATGATCCAACCGGAACACCAGCAGACTATGCTATCTGGGATGATGTTATCTTTGTGTATCCGACACCAGATACAACGGGTGATACGATACAAATTAAAGTTTATAGTTATCCCCAAGACATAACATCAAACACTGATAGCATTGAGGTTCCTCAAGAATATCGAGAGGATATCATAAACTATCTTAATTTCATCATGGCCACAAAAGATCAAAATTTTACTTTAGCAGATAGACTACTTGCTAGGTGGGAAACTGCGCTAGAAAGAGCGAGAAGGCAGCGGCAAAGGCGGCAACATGGGGATGATTTTTATACTGTAAGAGATTGCTACTTTTCATCGTCAAACATACCCCAAACGTAGGTGGAGTTATGGCTAGTAATTTTGAGGTTATTTATCCCAAAAACGACAAGATCACCTTTGATGGTGGGATGAATAACAAGTTTTCGAAACAGCTTATCAACATAAACGAATCGCCTTCATGTCAAAATGTCGTGTTTGGTAATAGATCTGTCCAGACAAGAGGCGGCACATCAAAGGTTAACACAACATCGGTGGGAACGTTTTCTTGTGACGGGTTCTACACAAGGCATGACAACGGTGGTACTGAGACTATGTGCGCATGGTATAACGGTACTCTTTATACGCTTGGTGGTACAACTTTCACAGCGGTAGCTAGTGCGGCATCTGTTTTCACGGCAGGACAAAGGGTCACTGCTGCAGAGTATGAAAACTATATCTTTTTTGGAAATGGTGGATCAAACCCTTATAAGTACAACGGCACCGAATTTACAAGGCATGGTATTCCAGCGCCAACATCGGCACCGGCAGCGTCAACCGCACCTACCGGAACGGCTTTAAGTGGGGTGTATGCATACAAAGTGACATATGTCAATAGTGCATTGGTTGAGGGTGATCTTTCTCCTGCTGTTACAGTTTCAGCAGCAAGCGAAAATGTTCTTTTATCGTCTATTCCTGTGGCACCAGCAAGCTTTGGGGTCAATTCCAGGAACATTTATAGGACAGAAGCAAGTGGAGCAGTTTATTACTATCTTGGTGAGCTAGCCGACAATACGACAACGACATATGAGGATGACACTATTGATGGCGATCTTAGTGGGGTAACGGCTCCAACAGATCAGGGAGAACCACCAGAATATAGCGTTTTGGTATTTCATCAGGCCAGGCTCTTTGCAATTGATCCTGGGAACAATTGGGTGGTCTATTCTGAATTAGGGAATCCTTATGTTTTCAAGGCCACAAACTTTAGAAGGATTGGCGACAACACATTTGACATACCTCAAGCTTTGGCTGTTTGGGATAACTCCATTTATGTCATGTGCAAAAAATCGACTTGGCTTATTTATATGGAAAGTGTCAATGATGCAACATGGGTCAATGTGCGAATTAGCAGTAGTTATGGTTCACGTAGTCCTTTTGTACCTTTTTTGTACAACAATAGAGTTATGTTCGCAGCAACCGAAGCTGGAAAATTTGTTGGATTTGCTAGTTTGTCTGGTGGTGGGGTTGAGCCTAATGCAACTCTTTTGACATCAAACGGAGTTAAAAGCGACCTTCAATCGAACATGATTGAACCTGACATGACAAATATTATAAACGCCTATATCTCTAGGATGAGTGCTATTGTCTTTGATAACAAGGCTTACATAGCTGTTACCTATGGTAGTGGGCAAACGAAAAACAATCGGATTTATCATTTTGACTTTTCTATGGAGAATTTAAGAAAATCTCAAAAATTTATGTGGTCACCATGGACAGGCATAGAAGCGGAACAGTTTACCATATGTGATAACAAGCTTTATTGTGCGATGAGTAATACATCTGGACATATTTACGAGATGCTAACAGACACCTATTCTGATGATAGTTCGGCTATTGATAGCTTTTATTGGACAAAGGAATTTGATTGTGATCATCCGCATTGGCAGAAAGACTTTAGATGGTTAAACGTATTGTATGGTTTATTTGGCAATTATTTTATGAACATAACCATAAGGGTAGATTCCGATAGTGGGTCTGGTTCGACCGAAGCTATTTCGGTTGATTCAGGTGGTACTTTGTGGGGTAACTTTTTATGGGGAAGGGAAACTTGGGATGCTGGCAGGGATGATGTGGAAATTAAAAAGTCTTTAGGAAAACACAAAGGCAAGAGGATTCAATTTAAGTTTGATAACCAAAACACTGTTAATCAAGCTTTTAAAATTATTGATATTACAATAACTTTTAATCTGAGAGGAAAACGCTAATGGCAAACGCATTAGAAAGAAGGTTTCAGATTGCCCAATCTCAGCTAAAAAAGCAGGAATCTGCAAGGCAAATGCAAGAGGAAAGGGCAATGAGAAGGCAATTTGCACAAGCCGGTGCTTTGGGATCTGGCGCTGCTATCAAATCAAGTATGGAATCAAGAGCTAGGGGAGCGCAAAGGCTACAATCTGGTATGCTTGCGCTTGAATCTGAAAAGTTAGGACAACAATACCAAGAAGAGCAGACTGAAAAGCAGAGAGGATTTTTGACGAGCGAACGTGAGGCTGGTCAGCAATTTAGTTCAGGAGAAGCACAAAAGCAAAGAGGCTTTTTGACAGGAGAACGTGAAGCTGGTCAATTGTTCAGCGCAGGAGAAGCACAAAAGCAAAGAGGCTTTTTGACAGGTGAACGTAAGGCTGGTCAATTGTTCAGCGCAGGAGAAGCACAAAAGCAAAGAGGCTTTTTGACAAGCGAACGTGAGGCTGGTCAAAGGTATTCGACAGGTGAAAGGATGGCTGGCCAGAGGTTTGCGGCAGGTGAAGCATCTAAATCAAGAGAGGCAGAAGCCCAAAAATTTAGACAAAGCTTAGAGTTTGAAAAAGCGCAAGCAGCGATATCTAATAAATTTGCTGAATTAGAATTTGATATCAATAAGTTTGTCACACTAGAAAACCTCAACATGGCGAGAAGATCTCTTGGACTTGATCCCTTAGGAGATTTTTCAAGTCACCAAATACAAAGAGATCGTGTACCAAGCGAAATATTCGAATATCATGCTACCCATGATATCCCTAAAGCTTTTAGTTCGCTAATGTAATTTGTAAGGTATCTTCGTAAATAAAATTACATACGATTAAATAATGGAGAGTTTTAAAATGGCAATAAAACAAGTAACACTACCAAGAAGGCCACAATATCCATCTTCATCAAGTGAATCTATTTACGGGAACATTGGAAAAGCTGGCCAGGTATTAGGCACAGCAGGAGTGTTAACCGGTAATCCTATTCTTGCAGGTGCTGGCGCAGTATTAACGACTGGATCAAGTTTGTTAAATGAGGTAAATAAGCCAAAACAGCCTGACATACAAAAAGATCCAAGACTTGTTGAAACTAGGGATGTGGCTGGGGATACGGCTATGAATAGGCGAATGACCATGCAAAAAGAAAGCCCAGATGAATCGTTAGATTATGGGATTGCTGCTATTGAAAATTTAAATATACCAGATGATCAAAAGCAGCGATTGTTGAAACCGATGTTAATGGCAAAACAAGCGAGGGTTTAAAATGGGATTTGTAGCGGTACAACAACCAACAATAAGAAGAGATCCAAAGGAAAAGCCGGAGGACCCACTAGATAGAATACTAAAAGGCCTTCAGATCGCTTCTAGCGTTTTTGGCATAAAATCAAGCCTTGAACAAAGCGAGTTGAATGAGTTAAGGCAGAAGCAAATCGAGCAGGATATTGCAAAAAGTGAAGCATCAGCAAAAGAACTAGAACACGCCACAAAACTCAGAAGGCTTTCCGAACAGGACATTTTACTGCCTAGTGAGAAACGAGAGATGAAACTTTATGATGTCCCTTCTCTTGGTGGTTTAGCTGATTTGGTTGGTGTTGATGTCAAACAAGATGAATCTGCTGAGGATGCTCTTAAACGCCAAGCACCATCGTTACTATCGTCTGTTCATAGGGTTAATGTAATTGACCCTGAAACCAATGTTGTAAGCGTTGATCGTGTCATTCCAACCGAAAAGCTTGATGAGTATTTCAAACTTAAGCAAGCAGCAGATGCGGCAAAAAGAGAAAGATTTGAAAGAGGGTACAAAGACAAAGCAGAAATAAACAAAGAGCTATTGGTTCCTGGCTATGGGTTAGCTCTCACAAAGCAAGACGCTAAAGAGTTAAAAGATGTCATAATTTCAAAAAATGAAGTAAACAGAATCTTACAAGAAATGGAAGATCTCAGAAAAGAATATGGCTTTGAGTTTTATAATAGGCCAGCAGTTGAAAGAGGTCAGCAATTATCAAAACAGTTATTAATACAATATAAGAACATGGCTAAACTTGGTGTTTTAAGCGAAAGCGATGAGAATTTAATTAATGCAATTATTCCAAAAGATCCTTTGGGAATTAAAATATCAACCGGTGGTGATCCTATTTTGACATCTTTGGAAAAACTAAAAAGCGACTTTAACGCTAAAGTTGAGGATAATATTAAACTTAGGATAGACACAGGATTTGATTTTAGAGAAAACAAAGGTATTCCGCAAAGCACAATGACAAGTCAGCCAAGCTTATTACCTGGTGTATCAAAACAACAAATGATACCAGCTACTCCAACCGGTGCTAGGAAACGACTACAAGAACTAATGAGAGAGGATTAAAATGCCGAGTATCAAAACAGATAAAGACATTCTCGACACAATTTCAGATCCAGAGGTTTATGGTAGTCCTGAATATAATCAAGCAAAAACTAGGCTTGGAGTTGATGATAGCGATGTTGAAAAATACAAAATAGCGACAGAATTTTTAAAAGAAAATCCTGAAGATCAAATGGCTATTAAGGCAAGAAATCAAATTTATAATAAGGTAGCATCAAATAGGCCAGCAGTTAATGTGCAAGGTGTCGGTTCTTTAGATCGATTTGCTATTAAAAATTTGATTAGCGATGAGCCAGTTTTACAACAAAGATATTTAGAAAAAAAGGGATATCAAACAAGGGTTGTAAATGGTGAGGTTGAAGTTAAAAAGCCAGATCAGGCATCTTTTCAAAAGATTGATCCAGATGGCCTAGATTGGTTTGATGCTACTGATTTATTATCTGATGTCATAGAGGGTGGTATTGCTGGCGCAGCTGGTGCTGCTGGTTTTACTATTGGTGGTCCAGGTGGTGCCTTTGCGCTTGGTGGTGCCGGTGCTGCTACGGCAGAAACATTGAGACAAGCCGTTGCAAAATATTCGGGGCTTAGAGAGGAATTAAACCCGATCAAATCAGCAGAGGCAGGTTTTTTAGAAGGTGCAGCAAACGTGATACTTCCTGGAGCTACAAGATACGTTAGAAAAAGGCTAGAACGAGGTTTAGATGTAGCCAAAGATTTTGCTGCTACTTTAAAAGAAAGCGCCACAGAAATAGCAGATACTATTAAAAAATCCGGACTTGAGCCTATTAAGGCACAATTAACAACATCAAAAAGATATCGAGATCTGGTAGCAGATCAAATAAAAAGCCCGCCATCTTTGTATTCTAATAGTCTCAAGAAAAAGATTAACCAAGATTTTGATAATATAAGAGATGAGGCTAGAAGCATAATAACCCCAGAAATTACAAAAGATCTTGGGGAACGTGGTGTTGAATTGGCTAATGCTATGAGTGATGATCTAGCTGTTTTTGTAGCGCCAGCCAAGGCTCTTTATGAATCAGCAGAATCAAAGCTTTTAGATGCTTCAAGGGCTTGGGGAGATGTGACAGGCAACAATATTATTGATGTCATAGCCAAAAAATCAAACCTTGATTTTGGCGTGCAAAAAGAAGAATTTATGAATTCTTTATTTAGAAATAGCTTATATGATTCACTTAATAAAATGGAAGAAAAAACTATCACAAAAGAAGGTTTGAATTACATTAAAGATCTGGACTATATGATAACACGCATTGATTCATTTAAAAAATTAGATGATTCTATGAGTATTTTGACAAAAAAATATGGTGATAGAAACTTTACCGATCCAGAGTTAAGAAAACTTAATTCTGAATTTAGGGATAAAATAAGGAGTGAATTATCCAAGTCATACAAAACGGTATCAAATATAATGGATGTAACAACAAGCGTTGATACTGTTGATAATTTATTGGGTGTATTTACAAAGCATAGAGCCAATCTTGAAAAGTTGGCCGATTATAATTTGAATGTTTACAGCAATTATAAAAAAGGCAGAGACTTTTTATCTGATTTAGCTACTGAATTATTTCAAAACAAGAAAATGATCAGTAAACAATTAAGTGAGGATACGATTGGTGAAATAAAAATAAACGGTATGCCTAGTTTTTCAGCGATTGAGAAACAGTTGGATAATATGAAAGATATGTTAGAACGATCTTTGGCAACACAAAAGCAAGATGGTGTAATACCTCTTAGAAAGCCTTTAACGAATGAGGGTAAAAGGATCATTGAAGGATTCATTAAAGATCTTAACAAGGAAATGGCTATTTATAAAAGAAAGGATGCCGCAAAGCTTTCTATCTTAGAAGCACAACAAAACGTCTTGGAAGCCGATAAGCTTTACGCTTCAGGAGCCAATGTTTTAAAGTCACTAACCACAAAGTCAGGCAGAAAAGACTTTAAAAAGACTTTAAACAAGCAATTTAAGGACTTTTTAGACGGTACTCCTGATCAAGATTTGGTTAAAAAGGTTCTTAGCTTTGCTGATATAAACAAAGCCAAAAAGATAAGAGAAAAGGCACCAAAAGCGTTTGAGGTTTTAAGACAGGCAGAGATTCAAAAGATTTCTGAAAAAATAGCTGATGATAACGATCAAAGATTTATAAACAAGCTTTCAACACAATTAAAAAATATGCCAAAAGAAAAGGCTCTTTTATTGTTTGGCGAGGATTATGCTGACAAACTAATGGGATTCAGAAAATACATAGAAACCTTTCCTGTAACGACAAACCCAAGCGGAACGGCTCATACTCTTTGGGATATGTTAACTAAACAAAACTGGCTACAATCTATTACCGAAAGTGGATTGGGCTTAGCTGGCACAATACCAGCTAGCGCAGTTTCCAGGAGTAGATTAAAGGAAATGGAGTTACTTGAAAAAGCAGCAGATAAAGCATTTACGCCAAAGGCTTTACAATTTATGAGACAACTTGATGATATGGTTTCATCTATATCTGGACGTGGTGTCCAGGCTATTGGTGCTAGACAATCCATTTTACCACTATTGCCAGGATCACAAGAACAACAACAACCATCAATTTTACCAGGGAGATAAACATGGCATATCCAAGCGTAACATACACATTTGCTAATGATTCCACAGCGGACGCAACAGAGGTAAATAGCAATTTTACCGATATCATAAACGGTTTTTCTGATGGCAGTAAAAATCTCAATATGAATGCAGCAACCTTTGCCGGTGCGGTTACTTGTAACGCTAATGTAACGATCGGTAATGCTACGACTGATGATTTAACTGTTACATCAAGGCTCGCTAG
>Ga0180432_10001778_pt1 | contig 33407 bp, 37 predicted proteins | sample SS_ome_10_FD_132414 | JGI IMG/M metagenome (GOLD analysis project Ga0180432, IMG submission 132414) | Hypersaline lake sediment archaeal communities from the Salton Sea, California, USA - SS_1_MS_2 metaG | ecosystem: Environmental > Aquatic > Non-marine Saline and Alkaline > Hypersaline >... | reverse complement strand
TCCGCTTCTATCGCTTTCTTTATAAAAAAATCCTGGGCATAGATAAAATCTACGGGAAGTAAAATACTGCTTAAGGCTATAAATACGTATATGAAGCAGGATTTGAAATTATTTTTCATCGGTTAGACCTTCATCGGGGATTTCCGGATAAACATTATCATCTGATTGTTCCCACTTCATCTCGACATTCTTTAATTCTTCACCCAATATGGATATTTTAGAGCTGTCTAAAATACCTAAGCCCTGCTCAGAAGCCATTCGGATATGGTGGATATACCAGGGGCTTCCTAATTCTAACCCTTCGGGGAGAGGATTCCATCCCTTGGTAATTATTCTTGTTGCCGTTGCATCAGTAGCCACCGGGTCCCTTCCGGCAATGACTAAAAATCCACCAATTCGATCTTCTACATTTACCGGTTTTCCCCCTAAAAAAAGAGAGGCCCCCCGACCTTCCATGCCGAAGGAACCATCAATTACAACCAAATCCGGATTTAAGGCTTTATTGATATCCACGATTACCTGATGAACTCCGGCTTCATGAAGTTTGTAACGAGGCTCCCCATAAAAAATAGCCGGCATAATGCCCATGAAATTTTTCATGCCCAAGCTCACCGGGCACGGCTTATGGTGTGTCTTTAAAGAAGGGATAGAAATAATCACATCGGCTTCAGTAACTAAGTTGGGTATGGCTAGAAATTTCAATTCAGTTTTTGACGGAACGTATTGGAAGTAAGTGGTATGTTCCATTAAATTCAATAAATAAATTTTCTCCCCATATTTTTTATTCAAAATATCTATTAATCCTTTGATTTGCGCCCCTTCTTTATTTTCTTTTCCGCCGAAATTTATTTTAAGGGGTCGTTCAACCCATTCACCAATTATTACTTGTTTAGCCCCGGCTTTAAGGCATTCTTCACTTACAGCAGCAACTACTTCGGGATGGGCGATTTCGCCAGCAGTTACCGCATCATGCCCGTCAAGGCCACCGGATATATAATTAGGTTTTATAAACACTTTTTGGCCGGGTTTTACTATCTCTCGCATACCGCCGATTAAATCTAAGGCCTTTTTTGTCATTGAATACAAATCATCTCCCTTTACAATTGATACACAGGGGGTAATGATTTTATTCTCATCTTTTATTCGAAACCCGCGGACTTTTTTAACTAAAAATAATTTAGGGGAATCTGCCTCGCCTGAAATGGCCTCGGTTGCAAAACCCTCACGAGTTTTTAGTGAAAACCTAATTATTAAAAAAATCGAAAGTATTTTGACGATTACTTTCAGCGTTTTTTTAAGTTTAATCATTTAAGTTTTCGAAATAACAAGTTTTTATTTATTTTTATCGCCAACCCATTAATTTATGAATCTGAGGAATAATTCTCACCGTTTTGAGGTAACTTAAAGCCTCTCTTTGAAAATCAGCGAGTTTTGAAAAAGAGGCAGTGTCGCTAAAGCTTCCGGTAGGCGTAACCGGCTGAAGAATTAAAGGAATATTTCTGTCAATTTCGGCAATTATCTGAAAGGCTTTTTTAAAATCATCATCGATAGTTTTACCGGTAATAACCATCTTAACAAAGGTGCTTTTCTTCCGGGCTAATTCTAAAAAATAGCGATGCTCCTCCCAGAAACTGTTCAATCCCGTTGATGAAGGCAGCTTAAAATCAATACTGACAAAGTCAATCCAGGGAGAAATTTCTCGAAATGCCTCTGGCAAGGTGCCGTTCGTCTCTAAATATATCTTAAGCTTCTTTAGACGAGGGAGAAACTCCTTTAAAAATTTCACCTGTTGCAAGGGTTCTCCCCCGGTTAAACTTAGAGAGTGAAAGAACCTAAATTCCCCTATTTTTTCAAGTTCCTTCAGTAAACTTAAAAAGTCAAAAATTCTGATTTGAGAATATTTCTGCCCGGCAACATCACAGAAAGAACAAGTCAGATTACAGCCGGCAAAGCGGATAAAAAGCTGTTTTATCCCGGCATACGGGCCTTCGCCTTGAAGGCTGGGAAAAATTTCAAGAACCTTGGCCTGAACAGGCATCTTTTTTCTAACTCTATTTAGGGAAAGGTATTAGTCAGGCTATAAGAGGATCAGCAACTGCTGCTTCTTTAAACCCCTTCGCCCTTAGCTGACAGGCATCACACCAGCCGCAGGGAAATTTTCCGCCCGTATAGCAGGACCAGGTTAAGGAAAAAGGAACATTTAACTTTTTCCCTAATTCAACAATCTCTTTTTTAGTTTTATCCACTAAAGGGGCTTTTATTTCTATCTTTTTCCCCTGACGGCCGGCTTTGGTGCCTTCTTTTATGAGCTTCGTCCAAACCTTAAAATAATCAGGGGTGCAATCTGGATAACCGCTCCAATCAAGGGCGTTAGCGCCAATAAATATGGCCCGGGCACCAATTGATTCGGCATAAGATAAAGCCAGACTTAAAAAAATCGTGTTGCGGCCAGAAACGTAGGTCGAAGGAATATGCTGAGGGATTTTTTTTAAGCGCCTTTTAGGCAGCATCTTCCGCTTGTCAATTATAGCATCTTTTGCCCAGGGAAGATTTAGCGGGATAACCTTTAAAGGTGAGGCGGCCTGGCGGGAGATTTCTCTCGCCGCTTCAATTTCTTTTTTATGCCGTTGACCGTAGTCGAAAGTAAGCGCAAGGCACTTATAACCTTTTTTCTTCGCCAGGTATAGCGTCGTGGTCGAATCTAATCCTCCGGAAAGTAAAACGACGGCTTTTTTCATACCGTTTAGCCTCTGGAATTACACATGAAGTTTTTAAAGAATGGGGAAAACTATATTTCGGTATAACTGGCGGAAGCCGAGTTTCCTTCCCAAACAGTTACTTTAGAAACTTTAAACTGGGTTTTGGTAAAATTTTTCTTCAATTCCCGGAAAATAAAATGAGCCAGATTTTCTGAGGTAGGATTAAGCCGCTCAAAAGGCGATATCTCGTTTAGATAATGATGGTCTAATCTTTGCACAATTTCTTTAAGGGCCCCTTTAAGCTTTTTAAAGTCAAAAAGCAGGCCCGATTTATCAAGTTTCCTTCCTTTAAGAAAAGCCTGAACCTTCCAATTGTGGCCATGCAATTCTTCGCATTTACCTTTATAACCTTTCAGCCGATGAGCAGCGCTAAAATTGTCTTCAACCATTATTTCATACATATCATTTTCACCTAAAGGTGATGAAGCTGGATTTTCCCTAATTTTTTCCCCAAAAACCTTTCACCAATTTTTCTGAATTTTGGCGGTAAATCGCTGACAAAAAATTTGTATTTCGGCTGCCCTTTTTCTTTAAGGGGCAACCCGTTTTCCTTAAAAACATTTTTTAACTCTTTTGCCACCGCCCGGGCCGAATCAACCAATTTAACCTTTTTCCCCATCTCCTTTTGAATTAAGGGCTTAAAAAGTGGATAATGGGTGCAGCCCAGAATTAAGGTGTCAATCCCTTTATCTTTAAGGACGGAGAGATACCTTTTGACGATAAGTTTCGTCTCTTTCCGTTTCACCCAATTTTCTTCAATCAAAGAGACAAACAAGGGACAGGCTTGGGAAAATATTTTTACCGAGGGATTATAACGACGGAGAAGCCTTTGATAGGCACGGCTTCGTATAGTACTTTCAGTCCCGATGACACCTATTCTTTTATTCTTCGAATAAAAAAGAGCCTCTTTTATGCCCGGTTGAATTACGTTGACAAGGGGCAGGTTAAATTTTTTTTTAAGTTCAAGAAGAACAGCCGAGGCAGTGTTGCAAGCAACGACAATTACTTTGACCTTTTGCCTTTTTAAAAAATTTATGTCTTCGATGGCAAAACGATGTATTGTATCGGAAGATTTACTGCCGTAAGGAACACGAGCGGTATCGCCGAAGTAAATAATGTCTTCGTGAGGAAAGAAACGGCTAATTTCACGAAAAACCGTTAAGCCGCCAACGCCGGAATCAAATATACCAATCGGCCCATTATTCATCTTCCTTTAATAATTCCTTCGCTAAACCCGACAGCTCGGGTTAAATCAATGTGCCCGCTTAAAGTTTGGGCCTCTTCTCCATTAATCAGAATTTTTACTTCTTTCACTTCAGCGAAATTGCCAATAATACTGTTGGCTACCGAATATATTGAAAGAATTTCTCCGGTGCTGCCTCCGGAAGAATATTTAGTAATATTGTCCGTGAAATCAACATAGGCAACGGCTTCATTATAATCAAGATACAGGGAGCGAATCCTTGCCTGCGGCGGAATGGTTCTAGCCAAATTTTTATTCCTCGGGCCTCGAATTAATTCATCGAGCAATTCTCTTATCTCTTTGACTAAGTTAGGACTTTCCAAAATCTCCCTTTTTTCCCCGACTAATTTTTGAGCATCACCATCGGCAAAATATAGATTAACTTCCCTGGTCATCTCCCGGCTTGCTTTAACTTTAGGCAGAGAAACCACCTCTCTTTGAGAAAACCTTTTATAAATCCAATAAGAGCCGGCAATCAAAATGAAACCAAAAAGAATAATAAGAAAAGGCCTCAAGACGTTTGTCTTTCTTGTCCGACGGGCTTTCTTTCTCTTTTTTCGTCTAGCCATATTTATATCTTTCGTCTATCGGGTAAAACCAGCCTTCTTTTCATATAGCCGCTTATAGCGAAGGATACTGTCCGCCAGAGCTTCGGTAATCTTTTCCCGGTAGGAGCTTTTCCGCAGGCGGTTTTCTTCAACAACATTGCTGATAAAACCGACTTCAACCAAAAGTGACGGCATCTGCGCACCCTTCAAGACATAAAAAGGACCGGGCTTTACCCCTCTATTCTCTCCTCTAATCTTTCTGTTTAATTCCTGCTGGACTATTTCTCCCCATTCGATGCTTTCTACCCGAAATTCGGTATAGGCCAAATCCCAGAGGATGGCATGCAAGGTATCGTCCATTTTTTTTCGTACGCCTTTTCGTTCCAGCTCTAAAACCGAATTTTCTATGGCCGCCACTGCCCTGGCGTGATCGTCAACTGCTTCAGAAACATAGTAAGTCTCGAAGCCATTTGCCCGCCGGGTGAAAGCAGCATTGGCATGAATACTGAGAAATAAATCGGCGCGATTGCGGTTTGCTATGGCAGTACGCTCATCCAAGGGAATAAATTCATCCCGGGAACGAGTCAAGATTACCTTAATTCCTTTTTGCTTTAGTTTCTTACTCAGCCGATTGGCAATATCTAAAACAACATCCTTCTCTTTCAGCCCTTTGCGGCCAATCGCTCCGGGATCCCGGCCGCCATGCCCGGGATCAATCACCACTAAATCAATACGGTAACTTTTGGAAGTCGAACTTTTCCTTTTCTTCCTTAAATAACTACCTGTTTTATCTGAGGCACCCTTTTTTAAATCACGCGACGATAACTTAACCGCAGGGTTATCTTCTTTATCCCCAATGATTACTTTCCCTTTTGAGGTAACCTGTAAGCAACGGCCGGCCAAATCCCAGTCAATCCGGCAATCCAAAATTTCCGGCATAATCTCGGTTAAAAACTCCATGGGGACAATAATACCGCCATTAAAAAGACGGGCCGGGTAATTTAAATATCTAATTTTCTCCTTGACAACTACCCGAGGATTATTAACGAGAAAAGAAATTTTCCCCTTTTGGCTTTCTATTACCACCCGTTGAGCCACAGCATTCCAGCTAACGGAAAGATTCAGTAAATCTCGCGTATCGGCTAACGAAACATAATCTTTCCCTTCCAGGTTATAAATGAAGAAATTATCGGTATGTTTCTTCCCGTCAATAAGAACAGTTACAGTCTCTGCTTGCGCAGTGCTCAGCCAGATGCTGCTTATTAACAGTAAAAATAACACTATCGCCAGTTTTTTCATTTTTATTTGGTGGAGGCGCCGGGAATTGCACCCGGGTGCCACAGGATGCTGCCAAAGATTTTACATGCGTAGCTTATATTTTAAATTTCATCACTCAAAACTCCCATAAGCAGGATTTTAAAGTGACTAGCCTAATTAAATCTTACTCCAGCCCCTCAGGCAAGAACTAAAGCCAGTCTGCTAAGTCGACGCCCTTTCTCAACTCACAGACGAGGTCGAGAAGAACGAGATTACCCGTGAGTAATCTTAAGCTGCTTTCGCAAAGTCAGCTGTTAGTTTTGTGTCAAGTTTTTCACGAGTTACCTGACAAACTCGGCATGCCTCTTTAGCTGGCATTACCCTGGTCGAACCTAATTCGCCCCCGAAATTGCTACCTTCCTTTTATCGCCTTTCTAATTTCCCTTTCGGCCACCCGCCGTTTAAGGGTTTCCCTTTTATCATAGAACTTTTTTCCTTTAGCCAAAGCGATTTCCACCTTGGCTCTTCCCCGCTTGAAATACATCCGAAGCGGTATCAGGGTCAACCCTTTTTCCCCTACCCGACCGGTCAGACGGTTAATTTCCACCCGATGCATGAGAAGCTTGCGCGTCTTTCTTGGCTCAAAACTTCTCTCCCGGTCATGTTGATAGGGACTGATATGGGCATTGAATAAGAATATTTCCCCTTTATTAATTCTGGCGAAACTATCTTTTAAATTTGCCCGGCCAAGCCTCAGAGACTTAACCTCACTGCCCTTAAGTTTTATCCCGGCTTCAAAAACCTCTAAAATAAAATATTCGTGTCTGGCCTGGCGATTAACGGTAATAATCTTCCGGGATACCATGGGTGGATTTTATCATATAAACATAGGCTTATCAATAAAAAATTATCAAATAGCTCCCCACTAATATGATTCTTTAACTATTCATTGACTTTTGCTTAATTTTGCGATAGTATAAACGAAGAAAAATGCCGAAGTGGCGGAATTGGCAGACGCGTACGGTTCAGGGCCGTATGGGCTTCGGTCCATGAGAGTTCAACTCTCTCCTTCGGCACCAATTTATTTAAGAAAATGCTCAATCCGGCTAACGGCTTCTTTAATATTGGATAGACTGGTTGCATAGGACATCCGGACATAACCCTCGCCGGAAGGCCCAAAAGCTACCCCAGGCACGACCGCCACCTTTTCCCTTTTTAACAGTTCTTTAGCAAATTCCACTGATTTCATACCCGTCTTTTTTATCGAAGGAAACACATAAAAAGCCCCCTGAGGCCGGTGGCAATCAAGCCCGATGCGGCAAAGTTCTTTGACAATAAAATCTCTCCGGCGGCGATATTCATTTCTCATTTGTTCAACTGATTTCGTCCCGTTTTTTAAAGCCTCGCGGGCAGCAATCTGCCCCGTAATCGGGGCGCAAAGCATGGTATATTGATGAATCTTAGTCATTCCGGCAATAGCCTTGGCTGGCCCGGCAGCGAAACCTACCCTCCATCCGGTCATGGCATAAGCCTTAGAAAAACCATTCAGATAAATCGTCCGTGATTTCATCCCGTCTAATTTAGCCAAGGGAATATGAGAAAAGTCGTAGGTCAGTTCGTCATATACCTCATCGCTGATAACGGTCAGATTTTTTTTGATAACTACCTTTTTAATATCATTGAGTTCCTTTTTGGTATAAGAAACACCGGTTGGGTTACAGGGATAATTCAAAACTAAATATTTGGCCTTTCGGTCGCAAATTTTATCCAATTTTTGAGGATCAATTTTAAATCCCCCTTCTTTATCGGTTTTTAAATATAATACCTCGCCCCCGGCCAGAATGCTTACCGGCGCATAAGAAACATAGCTGGGCTCGGGAACAATAACCTTGTCCCCTGGATTTATTAAGGCTCTTAAAGCTAAATCAAAAGCTTCACTAACCCCTACGGTAATTAGGATTTCTTCATCCGGGGAATAATCCAAAGAATAATGCGATTTGAGAAAGCGGGAGATCTCTAAGCGTAATTCATAAAGACCCCGGTTAGAGGTGTAAGAGGTGTAACCCTGCTCCAGAGAGTAGATAGCTGTCTCCCTAATATTCCAGGGGGTAGTAAAATCCGGTTCGCCTACCCCGAGAGAGATAACTTCTTTCATCCCAATAACTAAATCAAAAAACTCCCTTATGCCCGAAGGCGGTAAACGGTCGACTTTTTTCGAGATCTTCATAATTAAAATGACATGGCGATTCTTTTATCTTTTTCGCCCGATTCCAAGATATCGCCATCTTCCTTATATTTTTTTAACAAGAAATGGGTTACCGTGCCTTTAATATTTTCCATTGGCGCCAGTTTCTCGGCAACAAAACTGGCAACGGTATGAATATCTTTACCGGAGACAATAATGAGCAAATCGTACCCTCCGGAGAGAAGATAACAGTTTTTTACTTCGGGGAAGCGGTAGACACGCTCGGCTACCCGGTCAAAACCGACGTTTTTCTGAGGAGCCACCTGTACTTCAATCAAAGCGTTTACCTCACCGGATTTATTCCCCAACAGCTCCTTATTGATAACTGTCTTATATTTCAAAATCACCCCTTCTTTTTCATACTTCTTTATGGCCTGTTTTATTTTACCCGATTTCTTTCTGGTCATTTTGGCGATTTCTTCCGGCGAAATACGGGCATCTTTTTCTAAAATTTCTAAAATCTGGTCCATGGAATTCCCTCCTTTTTGGTTTAATGCTCCCTAAAACTTCATTTTGATTCCTACCAAATGGGAAAAATCATCTTCACCTGCGGAATTGTTTGTCCAGTAAAGCAAAGCATAATCAATTTCTATGTCGGTATACGCAAAAATCTCTGCGGAATTCAACCCGCAGCCAAAAGTCAAAGCCCGATTATCCTTTTTATTCAAATTATAGGCGCCAAGACGAAGGGCTAAATAAGGCGCAATCCAGTATTCACCGCCGAGCCGGATTTGATTAGCATCAAAAAAATTATTAATTTCAAACGAATAATTTGTTTGTTCATCCGGATGAAAGGTTAAACCGGCCTTTACGTTTAAATCATAAGTTATATCACTCCCATAGAGGGTAATTTCAGGCTCGTTTAGATTCTGAAGCAAAAAACCTAAAGATAGTCTATCCCAACGGAAATATCCGCCCAGGTCACAGGCAAGTGAGTTATCACTATCCGAGGTTCCTTGCGGGTAATCGATTCCGTTAATTACGCTTAATTTATCAAGGGCTGACTCATAAGTCGCAAAGCGAAAATTAGCCCCAAAAGCTAAATTTTCTAAAAGAACCTTCCTTCCGTAGGAAAATACATACCAGCGCTCAGTAAATTTAGAATCGAGAGACAAAACTGACTGGTAGTCTATTATCCCCTTGTCAACATCATTCACAAGAGAAAATCCAATGACTCCCAAATCAAAATCTTGAAAGCGATGAAGAGGGTAAACGAAACTAAACCAGTCGTCATAACCGGTCTCATCGCGATTGTATAATAATAAACTACAATCCATTTCGGGACGGCCTAATAAACCCAACCCGGCCGGATTCCAATAAACCGCTTCAGCATCGTCAGCCAAACCAACAAAAGCCCCACCTATTGATAAAGCCCTTATTCCAGGCTCAGCGAAAGAAAGACCGCTTCCGAAAAAACTAACAAAAAATAAAATTACAGCAACCTTTTTATACAAACAACCTCCCTCTTATAAAGACTTCGGCTTAACCCATATTTATGATATTTTAGCATATTTAGGCGTAAAGCTCAATTAAAAATAAGAAGGCCAGAGCGTTATCTCTGGCCTAAAGCTTTTTTGGATTTATTCTCTATTCGACAACAATGGCATCAAGAGGGCAATTCCCCGCTGCTTCTTTAGCACACTCGACCGCTGAATCAGGGATTGACTCGCCCTTTACCCCGGCAACATCACCCTGCATTTCAAAAACATCCGGACAGTTATTAACACAGAGTCCGCAACCCGTACAGACGTTTTTATCTACTCTGGCTTTCATTTTAATTTTTCCTCCTAACGTTAAGATTAAAACCTGGCCATATTTTATCATAAAAAAATATTTTGTCAAGCTGGAAACCTATGATAAAATAAAAATAGATAAACCGGCTGCGATGGCATGGCCGGGGCCGATTGACATCGAACATTTTTCGCCAAAGGAGAAAAAATGCTTAGAGAAAAAATAAAAACCGACCTGAAAAAATCAATAAAACAAAAAGACGAACTGACCAGGGAAACACTTCGCTTCATCCAGGCTGCTTTACAAAATGCGGCCATCGAAAAAAAAGGAAAAGAGCTGACGGACGAAGAAGTAATCACGGTCTTAAAGAGACTAAGTAAACAACGAAAAGAGTCAATCGAAGCCTTTCAAAAAGGAAATCGACCCGACCTGGTTAAAAAAGAAGAAGCGGAATTAACCATCGTAAAAAAATATCTGCCTGAAGAACTTCCCGAAGAGGAAATTATTAAAATGGTTTTAAAAGCCCTTGAAGACACCGGCGTCCAGGACCGGAAAGAAATGGGAAAAGTGATGAAACTCCTTATGAGAGAGGCCAAAGGAAGAATCGACGGAAAAACAGCCAGCTTTCTGGTGGCCAAAGAATTAGCAAAAAAAGAAGAAAAAAAGAGAAATGAAAAATAAAAATTACCGGGCAAAACTGATTTTTTCAGAAACAGGCGAAGGCCTTAAGTTGAAATTGCGGAATAGAATTTTTCGGCTTTCTTATCCGAAAAAAATCTGGAAAAACTACCCCGGAAGGCAGAAAGAGTTTCTGGCAGACAATTTATCTTATCTTTCTACCATTACTTTTCCGCTCATCTCAGGGTTTAAGAAAATTCAATATAACACCTCCTATCCTCTGTTTAAATCTTACTTCCAGCAGATGGTCGTCCGCGACATCCCATCATCTACCGAGGATTATTCTTTTTCAACCGCTACAACGTTAAAAGAATTTTTGAATTTAGAAGTTTGCTTTAAAGATAATAGAAGCAAAAGTCCTTCTTTTCCAATTACGCCCAGAGCCAGCCGGGTAATAATTCCTTTATCTTTCGGTAAAGACAGCCTTTTAACTTTGGCCCTCGCCCGGGGAATAGGACTTGAACCCATCGGTGTCTACATAAACGATACAGTCTCCGGCCTGGAAAATAGATGGAAACTCGAGCTGGCAAAAAAAATTTCCCGGAAATTCAGAATGAAGATATTTGTCGTTAATAACCAAATCGAAAAAATAAATGATTTTGAATACTGGAGAAAGGATGAATCTTCGCTTGGTTATTCCCACATGATTGCCGGATTTTCTTTTTTAAGCCTGCCCTTTGCCTTTTTTTTCAAAGCTAAATATATTGCCTTCGGCAATCAGCAGAATATGAATTTTTCTTTTCAAAATAAGGAAGGCTATCGCGCCCTTCCCTCTTTTGACCAGAGTCTTGAAGGAATGGCTGCCTTAAATACGGCGATAAATGTGGCCACGGAGAATAAAGTAAGCGTAATTAGTTTAATCGAACCTTTAACAAATTTAACGATTACCAAAATTTTAAACTGCCGTTATCCGGATTTAGCCCAATTCCAGATTTCCTGCGATGCCATTAACACTTTGAAAAAACGGCAGCGCTGGTGTTTAGACTGTTCTAAATGCGCCCGGCTTTACATCTTTATGAAAGCCTGGGGAATAGATACAAAAAAGTTAGGATTCACCAAGGAACTTTTAGGAAAGAATAATGAAAAGTTGTACCGATTATTTTCCGGAAGAGACACCGATAATTACGAAAAAAGCAAAGCGGCCCGGGACGAGCAGCTATTGGCTTTTTATTTAGCCTACAAAAAAGGAACAAAAGGATATTTGATAGATAAGTTTGCGAAAAAGTTTTTACCCGAAGCAAGAAGAAGAGAAAAAACACTGAGAAAGGATTTTTTGAAACCTTACTCCATGGAAAGCATTCCGGAAAATTTAAAAACCAAACTCAGGAGAATTTATTCCAAGGAATTAAGCGGGAAATTTATTTTTGATGATTAAGGGTTTCTTCTAATAAATTTTCTACTTCAATAATCTCTTTAATTAAATTCTCTTTGTCCAAACGATTAGCCAGAGGCACATGATAGCGTCGGGCAATATGCATCAATTCCTTCCTGGAAACCTGCCCTAACAAACCGCCTAACCAGACATTAATCTGTTCCCTCATTTTATTTTTAGCCATTTTTTATCCTCCGCCCCAGTAGACAATTTTTAGGCTCCCTTCTTCTTCGGGCAAGCCAGGCGGATTCGGCCTTACATAATTTATATCGGTTTGGGCAGAGAGTCTGACTTGCCCCCGGCCATAGACGCTTCCGGTTATATTTGTCGGGCCGTACTCACCAAAAAGCGATTCGATAAAAATCTCATCTCCGGCATAGAGCATCCCTTCTATATTGGTTGGATCCCAGATTTCGATATCTGAATTCTTGCTCATAAAAGCCGGCAGATTTTCCCACTGATGCTGGGTAATCTCTCCATGGGCCCATTTATTAACAACAACCTTATCGGTGGCAACAATGCATCCGGTCATCTCCCAGGTACCGACTAGACGAACCTCCCCCTGAACATAGACAACATGATTTTCCGTCCCGGCACAAGGGTCAGAGGTAAACACCTTTATATAAGGCCAGCCCGGAGTATAAACGGCGCCATCTTCAGAGGCTAAATCATAATAGTATTGGAAGAAGTTATCGTCAAAAGAGGGCAATTCTACATAAGAGGCGCTGGAAGTAACATCTCCGGTTACTGTTCCATTATCCGGATGGACATATACCTGTCCACACCCACTGGCGTCACCAAAAACCGTTGCCTCTGAAAAATCTGTCCCTATTTGAACAGCCGGATCCTTCCAATAACCCCAGATAGGTTCCCAAATCCAAACCCACTCTCTAATATCAGTACTATTCGAGTGTACCTTGCTTGGATTACCCGAAGTGCCTATGGTCGAGCCTCCAGCAATTTTCAGACTCCCCCCACCCAAAGCTAGAAAATCAAAGGCCTCCAATCCTTCATAAACTACCTGAACCTTAATAGTTTTAGATACTTCTTTAACCTGTCCGGTGGAAATTATCAATTTCATATTGGGATCATCCGGATGAGTGGTAATGGTAATATCATATTCGCCCTTACCCAACTCTTTGGGAAAACCATCGGGGATATAATTAAAATCATCATGCAGCTCTTTCAAAGCTTCTTCAAGGCCGGTTTCGGCTAAATAATTTGCCTGGGTAGAAAAGATAATTTTCCTGACGGTATAGGTATCGTTTAAAAGCATAGCCGTCATAGAAACACAGGCAAAAATAACCAGACTCAAAACTACCAAGGTGGTTAGTAAAACTACTCCTTTTGAATTGGCTTTCTTAAATCGTATCTTTCCTGGCATTATCATCGGGTGTATCGTTATTACCCTCAGAAGAAATCCTCTAGGGCGATTTATTATCTGGCGGTATTTCTTGGCTGTATTACGGCGCTAACCGAACGGGAAACCGGACCAACGCCAAAGATATTCTTAGTTAAGGTTAAACTTAATTCTAACCCTTTAGTTAAAGGTTTTCCATCCACCTCTACAGAAAATCTGCCGTAATCTGGGCGGGTGGTAATATAACCACTTATATCGACCAGATTAGTACCTCCCGGAGTAGATTCACCCGGCCACTTGATACTTACATTCTTTAAGACACAGGATTTAATATAATCGTAGCTGCCTGATGAAGGCTGTGAATAAAATTCGGCCTGGAATTGAACATAGCGACCGCCACTAACCCCGCTTATGTCCGCACTCCCGGAGGTAGTCGATTGGGTATCGATGGCTAATTCATCACTCCAGTCGTTATCGCTTAAAATAGCATTTTTGTCGTCATCGCTTCTCACTTTTAAAATTAAATCCGCCCCTAGTCCGCCGCCGGCATAATTGCCATAATTATTTTTGGCAATATTCCAGGAAAGAGTGCTGAAAGAAGGATTATCAAGATCGGTATCGTAAATCTGCGAAGTTAGGGTACCCGAAGCATAATAGCTCACCTCAATAGCTTCAAGAGCATAAATAGCATTACTTTCGCCAGCAGCCGACCAATCAGCTTCTTCGGAAAAATTCGTATCACTTTCGATATAATAAGCGTGCGCCGCCCCGGCTGACCCTGGCCAAATCGAAAGGCCTATGGGATTGGCCTTGCTAACGAAAATACTCAGCAGATAATCCTCGTCTTTCTTGAAATCATTTATGTCTAACATATTGATCCAGTCGGACCATAATGAATTCCCCTTAGTGATCGTCACGGATGGATTCCCGGAGAAAGTAATTATTTTTTTGGTACCCTCATCTCCATCCGGCCCGTCGGAACGTTCGAATAAAGTAGCTGATTCCAGATGCAAATCATAGATTGCGCTGCAATTTTTGAATTTAAACCTGACGGCACTACCATCGGTATCGGTTATCTGGTAAGAGATAACATTTCGATAGTTTCTGCCTACAACCGGGCTTTCAATATCGAGGGCTTCCTCCGAAACACCTGCGCCTACCTGCTCCTGGACATTCCAAGTCTCACCATAACCGGAAAGTCTGACAATATAGTCTTTATTGCTGGCGGTCCCGCCGTCACCATCGGTATTGCTATAATCTATTAAGGTTTTTGCCGGCGAACATCGATGGAAATTGGTTTCAATCCATTCGTCATAGTAAAAATTTAGACTGATGAAATCATCCTCTTGGTTAGACTGGTATTCAAGGTGGCGATTGGCATTCCAGCTGCCGCAACTAACCATATCTTCATTTATCTTAGTTTTTCCGGAATCACTATGCACCAGACACTCTTCAGCTTCCCGATGGCACCCACTGGGAGAAAAAGCAAAAGAGTCAAGACCTAATTCATATCCACCATGAGAGGTGCCGGCAAGTTGAAATGTAATATAGTGCTCGCCAGCGGTTAGGGTCGTGTTGCCGAAAGATATTTCTTTGCTCCGGGCCGTTTCCAAACTATAAGCATCAAATTCCCGGGCGCTTGGTTCAATAATTAACTCAACCGGCTCGGCCGGATAGGACGCCGTACAGGTAAATAGAAATCTGGTTTCAGCATTCTGGAAATTAGGGGTAGTCTCAATAGCTTGACCATTCGAAACAACTTGGTTAATCTGTATTTGGCGGTCCTCCTTCGACAAATCAATGCGTGGCGCAAATACAGTCCGTCTCAGCTGCGTCTCTCCTTCCGGCGTTACAAAAACGTGATAAATAATTGTTTCATCCCAGATGATAATACCGTCGGTATCAAGCTCAATAAAACCATCATTATCATCGTCTACCGCCGCCGGAAAACTTATCGCTTCATAAGTCAGGCTAGTTTCTGGGTAAAAAAAGATCTGATTAGCGTCTGAAGCACTTATTTCCTTTTTAAACCTTTCGGCAAACGTCTCTAGCTCACCGAGCAATACAGAATGAATGCGTTCAATAAGCCAGGCTTTTTCCACAGTATTCCAAGCCAGAACAATTCCCGTCAAAACGATAAATCCAACAATTAAAGCAACGAGTAGCTCAGTTATCGAAAATCCCCGACTTTTTTTTCTTTTTCCCACCGCTGCCCTTTCTTGCGTAACCCTCAATAGTTCTGCAGCAGGGTTACTAATTCTACTTTAATCGGGACGTTTACTTCTCTTCTTTTAAAATCTACCATTACGGTTATCTTGCTTTGCTCCGGAGAATATTCAACCTGAGTGGTTCTCTCAAAATCTTCGCCAGAGTTTCCATAACGGTCAATCATATCAATTTGTTCGGCTGGTAAATCACCTAGGGATAGATACCCTTTATTGGCACGATGTTCCCGAATCCATTCTATCCTATTTTTCGCCAAGTTTGTGGCCAGATAGGTGTAATAAACGCTATAGCTGGCTACGGTGCTATGATAAATCAAGGCCATTACTCCTGCGATGCACAAAACGAATAAAATAACCGAAACCATAATCTCGATTAAAGTCATGCCTCTTTTATTTCTCATCACCGCATACATCTCCAAGAATGCATATGTAATTCCTCTCTGATATTCAATTTATCCTATTTATGGATAATTATCAAGGGAAAAATGAGGAATTTTTTTGGGAAAGCATACCTTTGGCTGGATAATCGCAATAGACAAATAAATGGCGTCCCCAATGGGAGTCGAACCCATGTCGTCACCTTGAAAGAGTGATGTCCTAACCACTAGACGATGGGGACGCAATGGTGAGCCGCGAAGGACTCGAACCTTCCACACCCGCCTTAAAAGGGCGGTGCTCTACCGGATGAGCTAGCGGCCCAATAACGAGGCTCTATAGGCTATCAAAGATTGAACTGTTTGTCAAAGCAATTCTACTTTAGAAAATCTCTTTCAAAATAATTGTTTCTTCCCGTTTAGAACCAACTGAGATTAAATAGAAACTGACGCCTAAAATTTCAGAAAGTCTTTCTAAATACTTCCGGGCATTAACCGGTAATTTTTCGTAAGAGAAAATGCCGGCGGTCGAAGTCTGCCAGCCAGCTAATTCCTCATAAATAGGCTTTGCTTTTTCCAAAACCTCAAGTTGATAGGGAAAATCTTTATAAATCTTTCCTTGATAGTTATAGCCGGTGCATATTTTTATCTTTTCCAAATCGTCAAGGACATCAAGTTTAGTAATGGCTAAACCGTCAAGATGATTAATTCTTACCGAATGTTTAACAATGACGCTGTCGAACCAACCGCATCGGCGAGGCCGGCCGGTGGTCGCTCCGAATTCTTTCCCTTTTTTACGCAGTATCTCGGAAAGTTCAAAAGAAAACTCTGTCGGGAAAGGACCTTCTCCTACCCGGGTAGTATAGGCTTTAGCTACACCCACAATCCGGTCAATTTGAGTCGGACCTATTCCCGCCCCGATACAGGCACCTCCAGCGGAAGCATTAGAGGAAGTAACATAGGGATAGGTGCCAAAATCAACATCTAATAAGGTCCCTTGCGCACCTTCAAATAAAATATTTTTTCCGCAGGCCGCCGCCTGGTTAATAATCAACCCGGAATCGGAAATATATTTATTTATCCTCCTGGCATAGCCTAAATATTCATCTAAAACCTTTTTATAAGAAAGAGGTTCGACTTTATAAAACTGGTCAAACCATTCGTTTTTTTCCTCAAGGTTACGTTTTAAAAGATCAGCAAAAACTTTTTCATTGGTTAAATCAACTACCCGAATACCAACCCGGGCGACTTTATCCATATAGGCCGGCCCTATCCCGCGGCCGGTAGTTCCCAGGCGCCTGGCCCCTTTCTTTTTCTCCCGGGCTTTATCCAACAATTTGTGATAAGGAAGGATAAGATGAGCATTTTTACTTAAAATAAGATTATTATCGACATGGATACCCTGAAGGCGCAATTCTTCAATCTCTTTAAGCAATACCACGGGGTCAACAACCACACCATTGCCAATAACACAGATTTTACCTGAGCGCAAAATCCCTGAAGGGATTAAATGCAAGATGAATTGTCTGTCTTTTATGACAACCGTATGCCCGGCATTATTGCCCCCTTGATAACGGACCGCATAATCCGCCTTCTCCATAAGGTAATCAATAACCTTGCCTTTGCCTTCATCTCCCCATTGAGTGCCAACAACAATGATATTACTCAAATGCTTTCTCCTTCTTATTCTTAAGCCGGTTTAACCAAAATATGCTCTTTTTGTCTCAGGCTTATGCGGGAGGTCTTGTCTACAGCAGATATTAACTTTTATTTTTCCCTCGCGTTTCTTTTGTCTGTGGAGCCGCGTCGGTTGTCTCTTGAGCAGCCGCCGCAGCTTCACCTTCAGCCGGCTTCTCCTCCTTCACCTTTTTTACCTTAACCTTCAAAGATTTCACCTTGGGGAGTCCATAATATTTCGGGTTTTCCTCATCCCATTTATCCTTTTCCTTAAGAAACTTTATCCGTTCAAAACGCTTTAAGACATTTCGATGGAACCCCCGGCTTTTTTCAGCTAAACTTTTATGAAGACTCACGAAATTTCTCCTTTCTCTTTAAAACTGCCTAAATGCCGATATTTGTTATAACGGGAAAACAATAATTCATCAATAGATAATCCTTTGAGTTCATCCAGATGGCGAAGAAAAACTTCTTTAAGAATAGAAGCGGCTTCCTCCTTGTCCCGATGCGCACCGCCTAAAGGTTCCGGGACAATCTCATCAACCACGCCTAAACGTAAAAGGTCAAAAGAAGTCAGTTTCATCGCCTCCGCCGCCAACGCTGCCTTTTTACGGTCTTTCCAGAGAATAGCGGCACATCCTTCCGGGGAAATTACGGAATAAATAGCATTTTCTAAGATTAAAACTCTATCTCCTACTCCAATACCTAAAGCGCCGCCGCTTCCTCCTTCTCCAATGACAACGGCAATTATCGGAGTTCTAAGCCGTGACATCTCCCATAGGTTTCGGGCAATGGCTTCGGCCTGACCCCGCTCCTCCGCCCCAATCCCCGGATAAGCGCCGGGGGTATCAATCAGGGTAAGCACAGGAAAAGAAAATTTTTCTGCCATTTTCATTACCCGCCAAGCCTTCCGGTAACCCTCCGGATGCGGCATACCAAAATTACGCTTCAGGTTTTCTTTAGTATTTTTCCCTTTCTGGTGCCCAATAACCATTATGGAATTTCCCCCAAGCCTCCCTAAACCAGCGACAACCGCCCGATCATCGGAAAATAATCTATCTCCATGTAACTCGACGAAATCATCCATCATAAACTTTATATAATCCAGACTGGAAGGCCTCTGGAGAAGTCTGGCCAATTGGGTTCTCTGCCAGGCGTTTAAATTGGAAAAAATCTCGCTTTTAAGCTTGCGCGCCCTTTCTTCCAACTGGTCTATTTCTCCTTGAATATTCAAACGCTCCTTTGAAGAGATTTTTTTCAGCTCTTCGATTTTCCTTTCCAATTCGTTAATCGGCTGTTCGAAATCTAAACCGCTGCCGTTCATCTCTGCCTCAATCAATAATTTTTACCGGCGTCCCGATGGTCACCAGTTTAAACAATTCTTCGACTTCTTTATTCAGCATACGGATACAACCTTCGGTAGACTGCTGACCGATGGATTCCGGCTGGGTGGTACCATGGATGCCATAGCTGGGCTCAGAAATTCCTAACCAATGGCTTCCTAAAATATTGTCCGGATGGCCGCTGGGGATTTTCCTTCCATGACGGAACCATACCGGATTTTTAAGCTTATTGACGATCTTAAAATCCCCGACGGGGGTGGAATTAAATTTTCCCGTGGCTACCGAATAAATTTTTATTACTTCATCTTTATACTTAAGAACTAATATATTTTTCGATTTAGAGACCAAAATATTGAACTGACAGGGGGTAATTTTAAGGCGGCGTCCGACAGAAAGGTATTTTGACTTTAGATGATTGGCTTCTTTAAGTAAATCGACGGTCGTATTGAACCTTCGGGCGACACCTTCCAAAGAATCCCCTGAACTAACTTTATAGACAAAACTGCCGATGCTGGGATAAGAAGAAAAAATCATTTTTATCTGGAGATTACCTAAATGTTCGCGGGCGGACTCATCAATGGCCCCTTCAGGAAATCCCTCGATGACCCGCTCATAAAAGCTTTTGGCTTCGGCTAATTCTCCTTTCTCCTCATAAATTTCACCTAAACCCAGCCAGGCCTCTTCCAGAAAAGGAGATTCTTTAAAATCGGCAGTTACCCTTTCATAAAGCTTTTGGGCCTTTAGAAACTCTCCATTAAGCTTCTCAATTCTGGCCTGAAGCAATAGGCCAGGAACCACCCAATCACTTTCGGGAAACTCATCTATAACTTTATTCAAAAGAACATAGGCCTCCGGCCTCCGGCCAAGTTTCTCCAGAGAAAAAGCCTGATAAAAAATTGCCGCCGGGGTTTTTCTGCTCTTTGGATAATTAGCAGATAGTTCTTCAAAAAGAACTGCCGCTTCTTCCCATTTCCCTTCCTTCACCAAATTCTCTCCCAGATAAAACCTCTGAGCAATCCGCCTTTCAATATGGCGCTGCATTAAAAGAAAGAAACCCGCCAAAAAGGCACTGAGCAACAAAAAACATAGAGAAACAAAAATTATATTTTTTTTAGTTTTCATCATTTTAGTCCCTTTAATTAAGTGGGTCTCTGTCTAAGATTCGGTATTGAATGGCTTCGGCTAAATGTTGAACCTGAATATTTTCTTTTCTTTCCAAATCAGCAATCGTCCGGCTTACCTTTAAAATCCGGTCATAAGCACGGGCACTAATCCCCATCTCTAAAAAGGCCTGTTTAAGGATATAGTGTCCTTCGTTATTGAGCAAGCAAAATTCCTTTATTTCTCTTTTTCCCATATGAGCGTTGCAGAAAATCCGGCTATTCTGGAAACGTTCTTCTTGAATCCGACGGGCTTCAATGACCCTTTTTCTGATAGAATCGGAGTTTTCCGCCTGCCGCTCTTCAGAAAGTTCCTTATAATTCAAAGCAGGAACTTCAATATGAAGGTCAATCCGGTCGAGCAAGGGGCCGGATATTTTTGCCCGATAACGATAGATTTGGGCCGAATTACAGCGGCATTCTCGACGAGGATGGCCAAAATAACCGCAGGGGCAAGGATTCATAGCCGCCACCAGCATGAACTGCGCTGGATATTGAAGGCTGGCCGAAGCACGAGAAATAGTTACCTTCCCTTCCTCCAGGGGTTGACGCAGCGCCTCTAAGACATTACGATGGAATTCTGGCAATTCATCCAAAAAAAGAACGCCATAATGAGCCAAACTTACCTCACCCGGCCGGGGATAGCTTCCACCCCCAATTAATCCGGCATCAGAAATAGTATGATGCGGAGAACGAAAGGCACGGGTAGCCAGAATAGGCTTTTCCGAAGGGAGCAAACCGAGAATGCTGTGAATCTTAGTTGTTTCCAAGGCTTCCTCTAAACTTAAAGGAGGAGTGATACTCGGCAGGCGCCGGGCAAGCATCGTCTTGCCGGCTCCGGGAGGGCCAATCATTAAAAGATTATGCCCGCCGGCGGCAGCTACCTCTAAAGCCCGTTTCGCATATTCCTGCCCCTTGACTTCCTGAAAATCCAGCGAATAGCGGCAATTTTCGCTAAAAAGTTTGTCCCGGTCAACTCGATGGGAATGAAATTCCCCTGCACCTTTAAGTAAATTCACCGTCTGGCGCAGGCTATTTATCCCGTAAACCTTTATATCCTCCACCACCGAGGCTTCATTAGCATTTTTCCAGGGAAGAATTAGTCCTTTTTTCCTCAATTTCCGCGTAAGAATCCCTATCGGAAGAGCACCTTTAACCGGACGAATCCCTCCATCTAAAGAAAGTTCTCCCAAAATAATAAAATTCTTCAGGTCATTTTGTGACAATTCTCCCCGGGCAGCTAAAATTCCCAGAGCAATAGGCAAATCAAAAGCCGTCCCTTCCTTTGCCACATCAGCCGGGGCTAAATTTACGGTGATATGCGAGGTTGGATAATCAAAACCGGAATTCTTGATGGCTGCTTTAACCCTATCCTTACTTTCCTTAACGGCCTTATCGGGAAGACCAACCATAGTCAAACGAGGCAGTCCCCGGGCAATATCCACTTCAATTTCTACTTTGTCGGCATTAATGCCAAAAATCGCACCAGAATAAACCTTAGCTAACAAATTTTACCCTTTCTCTAAAATTAAAAACCAACCGGTAAGGGAAAGGCATTTTTGACTAACTCTATTTTTGGAGTTGAAAAATTTTCTCTTCCCAGGTAAACCGCCATAACGTCAAAACGGGCGTTCCTTCCAAAGAGGCTAAAATGTTTAAGAAAAGCTAAAGCCATCTTGCTTATCTGCATCTGTTTTCTTCTGGTAATTGACTCTTTAGGAAAACTGGACGAATAGAGCTTCGCGCTTTTTACTTCGACAAAAACAATAAAATCTTTATCTTTGGCAACAATGTCAATTTCGCCAAAACGGCTTCGGTAGTTCCTTTCGAGAATCTGCCAGCCTTTCTGGGTGAGAAATCTAGCGGCAATATCCTCCCCTAATTTTCCTAATTTATTCTTTTCTCTTCCCATTTTTTAATTTGAAAACTTTTTCGATGGATAATCGAGCGGCCAAAACGCTCTATAAATCTAAGGTGGTCTTCTGTACCATACCCCTTATTGGTCGCAAACCGATATTGAGGAAAAACTTTATCGTAAATGTTCATAAGGTAATCTCTAACTACTTTGGCAATAACGGAAGCAGCCATAATTGAAATGCTTAAATTATCCCCTTGAATTATGGCAATCTGCGGAATATTGCTTCCGGAAATAGCCAAGCCGTCAATCAAAACTATCTCCGGCTGTGGATTTAAATTTAGTATTGCTCTCTCCATCGCTTTAAAAGTAGCCTCTTTTATATTAAGATAGTCAATCACCCGTTCGTTAACTATCCCCAGCCCAAAACTAATTACCTCTTTCAGAATTAGATGGTAAAACTCTTCTCTTTTCTGTTGGGTCAGTTTTTTTGAATCCTTTATTCCATGAGGATTAAATTCCTCCGGTAAAATGACCGCGGCCGCAACTACCGGCCCGGCTAAGGGACCTCGTCCAGCTTCATCGACTCCGGCAATTAAACGATAACCTGAACTGAAAAGATTTTTTTCGTAAAAATCCACCCGGGGTAAATACAAGCTTCCCATTTTAACCATTTGCCGTCACGACTCGGGGTTATCTTATTCCTTAGAAGATTTCGCTAAATCTGCCTCTTCCGTCTGAAATTCTCCTATTCCACGATAATCTTTGAGGCGACCTTTCTTGCCTATCTTTTTTCGAAGATAATAAAGCTTGGCCCGCCTAACTTTGCTCTTTTTTACCACCTTGATATTCTTAAGAATGGGTGAATGAAGCAAGAAGGTTCTTTCTACCCCTTCTCCGTAAGAAATCTTCCGGACAGTAAATGTTTTACCTAATCCTTTTCCCCGCCGGCGAATAATAGTGCCCACAAAGGTTTGAATCCTATCTTTCCCCCCCTCCCGGATGGTAAAATCGACCTCGGCGGTATCTCCAATTTGAAACAGAGGCACTTCTTTCTTCATATATTCTTTCTCTAAATTTTCTAATTTTTTCATCGTTCTTCTCCTCTTATTCCTTTTTTTTAATTAGCCGTTTCTCCTTTTCTGATAAATTTAGTTTGTCAAACTGCTCCGGTCTCTGGTAGAAGGTTTTTTCCAGGGCTTTCTTCCGCCGCCAAAGTTGAATCTTTTGGTGATCCCCAGAGATTAAAATTTCAGGCACTTTCCAACCCAAATAATTAAACGGGCGGGTGTAGTGAGGATAATCAAAAATATCTTTTTGATAAAAAGAATCGGTCGTGACCGATTCTTTGTCACCGACAACGCCGGGAACTAAGCGAACGATTGATTCTATAATCACCCAGGCGGCCGCCTCCCCGCCGCTTAAAACATAATCACCAATCGAAATTTCCTCATTTGCCAAATACTTTCGTATTCTTTCATCCACTCCTTTGTAACGGCCACAAATAAAAATCAGATGCTTCTTCTTAGATAAATCTTGCGCTTTTTTTTGATTGAATTTATCCCCTTGCGGACTCAAGAGAGTTATCCAAGGCGATTTCCTTCCTCTTTTTTTTACCCAGGAAAGCGGTTTTTTCGAGACAGCCCGGACCGCTTCAAAAATCGGTTCGGGCTTCATAATCATCCCAGAACCACCTCCATAAGTATAATCGTCTGTAAGATAATGCTTGCCTTTGCTGAAATGGCGGATGTCAAAAATACGGATATTAACGATTTTTTTGACTCTGGCCCGCTTGAGAATGCTCGCCTCCAGAGGCCCGCGGAACATATCAGGGAATAAGGTTAAAACATCTATTTTCATTGAATTACTTTTCCAAAATTCTTAAAAGTTTCTTGACCGTCGCTGAAGGTCTGACCCCCTTTTTCAGCCAGCGAGAGGCTTTTTCCTTATCTATTTTAATCAGCGAAGGATTCTTAACCGGATTATATAACCCAATTTCATCGGTAAATCTGCCTTCCCGTTTATAACGGGAATCAATAACCACGATTTTGTAGAATGCCTTCTTCTTCGCCCCCGCCCGACGCAAACGCATAACTAAAGCCATTTCTCCTCCTATTTGCTTTGTCTTCTTTCTATCTTTGCTCCCAATTTCTTTAGTTTATCCACCAAGTTTTCGTATCCCCGGTCCAGATGATAAACCCGGGAAATTGTTGTCTCGCCGCCAGCCACTAATCCAGCAATAATTAAGGCCACACTGGCTCGCAAATCAGTGGCCATAACCTGGGCTCCGCTTAAATTACTTACCCCTTCAATAATGGCACTGGCGCCCTTTTGATAAATCCTGGCTCCCATCCGCTCCAGTTCTTCGACATGCATAAAACGGTTTTCCCAGACAGTTTCAGTAACCACGCTGGTCCCGGGAGTAACCGTCAGCAGCGCAACGACTTGAGCCTGCATATCGGTAGGAAAACCGGGATACGGACGGGTAATAACTTCCGTTGGAGAAAGTTTATCCCTCCCGACAAGGGTAATATAGTCCGGGCCTAAATCCAGGGATGCCCCCATCTCTTCCATTTTGTCAATTATGGCGGTTAAATGTTCCGGCCGGCAGTTTTTTATTTTTATCTTTCCCCGGGTAATAATGGCAGCAACCAAATAACTGCCCGCCTCAATCCTGTCCGGGATAACTTGATAACTAGTCCCTTTTAAACTTTTCACCCCGGTAATATCAATCTGGTCGGTACCTTCACCGGAAATCCGTGCCCCCATTTTTTTTAAAAATTCAGCTAAATCAACTATTTCCGGGTCGCGAGCAGCGTTTTTAATCTGGGTTTCACCTTCCGCCAGAACCGCCGCCAACATAATATTTACAGTCGCCCCAAGACTGGGAACATCCAGATAAATTTCTTTTCCCACCAGCTTTTTGGCCTGCCCATAAATATAGCCGTGTTCCAGAGAAAACCTTACCCCTAATTTTTCTAACCCCTTAAGATGTAAATCTAACGGCCGCGAACCAATAGCGCAACCTCCGGGCAGAGAAACTTTAGCCTGACCGCGTTTGGCTAAAAGAGCCCCTAAAACATAGATAGAAGCCCGCATCGTTTTGACTAAATCATACGGCGCTTCATATCCAGAAAGCCAAGAAGGGTCAATTTCTACTCTACTGTCACCCTTAAAAGCTACTTTAACTCCGAGGGTTTTTAAAACTTCGCAGATAGTACGAACATCCCTGAGATGGGGCACATTTTCAATCTCGGACGAGCCATCAGCTAAAATAGAAGCGACTAAAATAGGCAGACTCGCATTTTTTGAACCGCTAATTTCTACTTCCCCTACGAGCGGCGTACCGCCGTTAACAATTATCTGGTCCATTTGAATTACGTACCCCTTATGACAACTACCCGGTCTTCTCCGCGGTAATCCTGGATTACTTTTATAAATTCAAGTTTTTCATTCTGTGTGAGTATATCTTTCACTAAATTGAGTTGTCCCCGGCCGATTTCTATTACAAGGAAACCTCTTTTTTTCAGATAAAACCCTGCCTGAAAAAAAAGGTTCCGGTAAAGGCAAAAGCCATCGCCTCCACCATCAAGACTTTGAACGGGGTCAAATTTTTTTACTTCAATGGGTAAACCAGACAACTCTCCCGTAGGGATATAGGGAAGGTTGGCAACAATTAGACAAAAGCTTTTAAGAAAATCGCTTTTTTTAAAAGCCGAGAAGAGATTCCCCTGCCGGAATTTAATCCGGCCGTTCACCCCTAAAACTTTGGCATTTTTCTCTGCCAGAGAAAGGGCTCGTTCAGATATATCCGTAGCATAAACTTTAACCCCAGGGAACATCTTTAGCAGGCTTATGGCAATAATTCCTGAACCGGTGCCTAAATCTAAAATTCTCTCACCCGGAGTTAAAGGAAATCGTTCGATAATCTGGAAAGCGGTTTCGACTAAAATTTCCGTTTCTGGACGGGGGATAAAAACTCCTTTTTGCACTAAAAAGGTCCAATCCATAAACTGGGTCCGCCCCAATAAAATTTGCCGAGGAACTCCCTTTTTTCTTTCCTCAACCAAGGTCCGAAAAGCTTCTTTTTGTTTTTTATCCAGGCCGTTTCTATTTAAGTATAGATCTATCGTAGGGCAATCTAAAAAACCGCTGAGCAGAAATTCCGCCTCGGCTCTGGAAGGAACAGGATTATTACCCGCTAAATAGTTCGCGGCCCAATTTATTACATTAATCATATAAACCTCTAACGTCACTCCCTTTAGCGCCAGGTATCTTCGGTGTCATGTTTGCCGCACGGTGAAGATTGGACTAAGGAATTTAGGCCGTCTTAGCCTTCTGCATCGCTTGAAAAAGCTCGTCCAAATCGCCATTTAAAATATCGTTTAGGCGGTAAAAAGTCAGGTTGAAACGATGGTCAGTCAGACGATTCTGCGGAAAATTATAAGTGCGGATTTTTTCACTGCGGTCACCCGAACCGACTTGGTTTTTTCTCATCGCTGAAATTTCTTTTTGTTTTTTTTCTTTTATCTGCTGGGTCAATCTCGCCCGAAGCACCCGAAGGGCCTTGACTTTATTTTTATACTGAGAACGTTCATCCTGACAAGTAACTACCATTCCCGAAGGGACATGCGTAATCCGCACCGCTGAATCGGTAGTATTGACACTTTGCCCGCCATGTCCAGAAGAACGATAAACATCGACACGGATATCTTTAGTTTCAATATCCATTTCTTTTTCTTCTATTTCCGTAAAAACAACCACGGTGGCTGCCGAGGTATGAATACGGCCGCTCGATTCAGTTAGCGGCACTCTTTGAACTCGATGAATACCGCTTTCATAGCGAAGCGAACCATAGACCCCTTCACCCTCAAGGGCAAAAATAATTTCTTTTATTCCCCCTTTGCCAGTAAAATTAGTATTCATTACCTCTATGCGCCAGTTTTTTTTCTCGGCAAATTTACTATACATCCGAAAGAGATCAGCCGCAAAAAGACAGGCTTCTTCGCCACCGGTGCCGGCGCGTATTTCCATAATGACATTTCGCTTAGCATCCGGGTCGGGAGGATTCAGACAAAACATTATATCTCCCAGTAATTTTTCTTTTTTTTCTCTTATCTCGGCCATTTCTGATTTGGCTAAATTAACCATTTCTCTATCCCGGTTTTGAAGAAGTTCCTCAGTTCCTTTTAACTCCTCATCTAATTTTTCCAAAAGCCGGATCTTCGCAACCAGCGGCCGGCTTTCCGAAAACTCTTTAGAAAGCTGGCGGTATTTCTGCGGCTGCCTTAAAATTTCAGGTTCGGCTAAAAGCTTTTCGAGCTTTAGAGAACGTTCCTCTATCTTTTTTATTTTTTCTAAATCTTTTCCAGTCAGCATTATTTTTTGGTTTTTTTCTCTTTAACTTTTTTTATTCTTCTTTTAGGCATTAAACCACAAGATTTTGGCTCGGTACAATAGCCTAAAATCTGGCACTTGGGGATTAGTTTTTTTCCGAGAAAAGGCTCAATCTGGCTAATTTCCTTTTTCATTTCTTTAAAAAGCGCTCTGATTTCCCATTGTGCCCGCTGGCATAAACGCAAAGAAGCACTGTGCAGAAGTTCACGAAAATTCATAGTGATGACAATATTGGTAAAAGCGGCATTAGGCAAAAGGTAACGGGCATCTTCCGGGGATACGCCTGCTTTGACTAATTGTAAATAGAGATGCCGGCTTCTCTCCACTGTCTCCAGATATGGAATAAGAGCTTTGTGACGCTTCTTTTTTATTGTCCCCGGGATAGCATAGCCTAAGGTTTCTCCAAAAGTAACATAGCGCTGACTTTGTTGGCTGAAACTAGCCAGGCGGCTCCGGACTAACTGATGGGTACAAGCCCGGCTAACCCCGGAAATAGCCCAGGTAAAAGAGACATGTTCGGTAACCGACAAGTGTCCGGCCATGAGAATCTCCTCAATAAATTTAATCATAGTTTCTCTCTGGACAGGATGATCCCAAATCTCCTGAGGGGATAGTTCCGAAGCGCAGGTTTTAGCCGCAACATAGATCAATTTAAGCGGCTTGGGCGTATGGCTAACTAACCTAACTTTCATTTCTCCTTTCGCTCCTTTTTCTCTTTCAATTGGGAATTCACCTTCTTTTTGGCATATCGCTGTTCAAAACGTTCAACGCGCCCGGCAGTATCCAAAAGTTTCTGTTTCCCGGTAAAAAGAGGATGACACTTGGAACAAATTTCCACCCTCATATTCTGCTTGGTCGCACGAATGGGAATAATCTCCCCGCAGGCACACGTAATAGTCGTTTCCTTATACGCAGGATGAATCTTCTTTTTCATTTCTATCTCCTTTTAGTTTTCATTTCGTTATCGAGTCCATTGAAAAACCGACCTTCGCCATTTACGGCTCAAAAAAATACCGGATAAAGTTATCGATAAGTCCGTTTTTATGCTTATTTGCGCACAATGCGGCGGGTTAAATATAGCATAAATTTAAGGCGAACACAAGCGAAAAGTGATATTTACCATGTATACCTTACTGGAAGGCTATTTGACAATGAAGCCAAAATATGGTAGAATCAACCTGGTGATAAATGAGCCAGCATAATTCTTATAAAACCCGCAGAATCAGAATGTTTTTCCTGAATAACTGGCTGAAGGTGGTTATCTTCAGTATAGTTGCCTCCCTGCTTTTCTGGCTGGTCCGCGGCCTTGTTTCTCTCGATTCTTACGCCCAGAACTATATGCTGGCAATCATCCCCATGCATATCATCCTGGGATTGATAACCGCTGCTGCCTTTGTCACCATGTACTGGCTTATTCTTCACGGCGGCTTTACCCGGATTAAACAGCAGAAGATAAAAGGAGAAAATGTCAATATCCCTTTTTCCGATGTCATCGGCCTGGAAGAAGCCAAAGAAGAAGCCCGGGAAATCGTCGAATTAATCAAAGACCGCACCCGGATTAAGAAAATCGGCGGCAAAATCCTGCGCGGCATTTTACTGGTCGGCCCTCCCGGATGCGGAAAAACCTATATGGCCAAAGCCATTGCCACTGAATGCGGGATCCCTTTTATTTCCATGTCAGCCAGTGAATTTGTCGAGGTTTTCGTCGGAGTAGGCGCCAGCCGGGTGAGAAAAACCTTTAAAAAATCCCGCCGCTTGGCCTATGGCTACGGGGCCTGCATGATTTTTATCGATGAGATTGACGCTATCGGCCGGCACCGCAGCCTTTACAGCTGGGGTGGCAGCCAAGAAACCGATTCCACCCTAAACCAGCTTTTGGTAGAAATGGACGGCTTGAAACAAAAGGAAGAAAATATTATCCTTATTGGAGCCACCAACGCCCCGGAAAAAAGTTTGGATGAAGCCCTGTTAAGGCCAGGAAGATTCGACCGAAAAATTTATATCGGCCGTCCCAGCTTAGCCGACCGGGAAAAACTCTTCTCCTTTTATTTAGGTAAGGTAAAATACGATCCTGAAATTGATATTGCCCGTCTATCCCGACGTACCGTATATAAAACTCCGGCCGATATAGAGAATATCGTTAAAGAGTCCGCTTTAATCGCTACCCGCAACAAAAAAGAGATGGTTTCCCTTAAGGATATCAGCGAAGCCCTGGAACGAATCGAAATGGGGATTAAGCACAAATCCAAAAAAATGACTCCGCAGGAAAAAGAGATGGTCGCTTATCATGAAGCCGGACATCTCCTGGTCCTTTATATTCTCCATCCCACTGACGACGTTTTTAAAGCTTCGATTATTTCCCGCCGCGGAGCATTAGGCATGGTCCATCATATTCCCCGCGAAGAAATTTTTACCTCTTCCCGGGAAAGAATTCTAGCCAATATTAAGGTAAGCCTGGGAGGATACCTGGCGGAAAAGAATAAATTCGGGGTTACTTCCGACGGGGTAAGCTCTGATTTTCGCGAGGCGACGCTCCTGGCTCACAACATGGTCTGGCGATACGGCATGGGCGGCAACGGCTTTATGGGAGATTTCACCGCTATTCCCGAAGGAGAAATCTCGGATAAGCTAAGAGAACAGCTTAACAAAGAAACAAATCAAATCATTAAAGAATGCGCCAAAGAAGTGGAAGAACTCCTCCGCCGGGAAACAGATATATTCGAACGATTTGCCCAGGAATTGATTAAAAAAGATGAATTAGAATATGACGAGATAGATGGTATTTTCAGCGAATACGGGAAAAGCCACCAACAACTTGCCAGACAGGGAAAACTTGCCTACAATAATTCGAAGAAAAAAAACAAATCCAACAAAAAGTAAATTCTCCCCAACCCAGATTATAATCATCCTTTTTACCCCTATCTTATTATCCAGCTGCGCCCCCACCTATCCTAAAGAAAAAGTCATTGACGCCATCAAAACAATCTGCCAGAAACAATACAATACGGAAGTCGAGGCAAAAAAGGTAAATCGAACTATGTGCGTCTTGGCGCCGGCAGAGCATTTTTTTTCAATCGATGACTCCGGGAAATTAAATATTAACCCGCAAAAGCAGAAAGATTTAAACGGATTGGTTTTTTCTGTCGGCCGGGTTTTATTCAATTCCGATATCGACATAGATTTCTATTTGATAAAACTAGCGAAGGAAGAAGAAAGGGTTGAATTATCGTTTATCGGCTGCGTCAAGGACCTGAAGAAAGCCTGGCTGGGAAGTTTTGCCCCGGGAGAGCTGGGCATACGCCGAATATTCGATTTAAAAAAATATAATAAGGAGGATTTGTCCGGCATGAAAAGGTTTGAAGAGGTTGCCTGGCCGGATTTCCTGGTTAAACAAATCAGGCAAAGACTGAAAGTAAAATTCCCGGGGAAGGTAGAGTTAGTCGGGAAATATAAAGAAGGGGATGAATTTATCTTTATTCTGGCCGCCAGCCAGGGCAATACCAAAATAATTCCTTTTGTCCTAAAGACGATTGCCCGGGTAATCGAGGTCTATCAATTTGAAGCTTTTAACTCGATACGTTTATTGGATATAAATACGGGAGAGCTAAACATATTAGACAAAGAAAGGCTTAAGAGATATCGGTAATCCCGATCGAGATAAAACCAGAGGTTAGATTATAACTAAGAAGGTGAACGATTGAAAAGTTCAGTCCAAAGGCTGGGGTTGTCCTGCGGTCACCTGAAGGCAACCTGTCTCTAACGGGGTCGAATCATCTCTTAGAAAATTGGAATTTCTTGCGGGCGCCAGGCTGCCCGTATTTTTTTCTCTCTTTCATACGGGGGTCACGGGTAAGATACCCGGCTTTCTTAAGCGGAGAACGAAAGGATTCATTAAAAGCCATCAATGCCCGGGCAAGGCCGTGGCGAATAGCCCCGGCCTGACCGGATTTACCGCCGCCTTTAACCCTGATCAGTAAATCAACCTTATTCAAGGTTTCGGTTACTTTTAAAGGTTGTGTGACAATTATCTGCTGTATTTCTTTAGGAAAATATTTTTCTAAAAGAGAAGCATTGACGGAAATCTTTCCTTCTCCGGCCGAAAGTCTTACCTGGGCAACTGATTTTTTTCGCCTTCCGGTGCCCCAAAAATATCCATTATCGCCTTTAGCCATTTTGAATCCTACCGTTATAATTTAATCAGCTCTGGATTTTGCGACTGATGAGGATGATTCGAACCGCGGTAAACCTTCAATTTCTTTATGAGTTTATTCCCTAATTTCGTACGGGGCAACATCCCCCGAACGGCTTTCTGAATGATTCTTTCCGGATGCTTCTTTCTTAAAGCAGCCAAATTCTGAGATTTTATTCCCCCGGGATATCCGGAATGGCGATAATAATTCTTCGCCTCTTCTTTGTTTCCAGTCACCTTTATTTTTTCCGCATTTATTACCACGACAAAATCTCCCGTATCCAGATGAGGAGTAAACATAGGTTTATCTTTGCCGCGTAAAATCTGGGCAACCCTCACCGCTAACCGGCCCAAAATTAAACTTTCGGCATCAAATAGGTACCACTTCCGCTTGACTTCAGTTTTTTTAGGAATATAGGTCGTTTCCATAGCGTATTTTTTCCCGTACATAATTAAGAGTTGAAACTATACCAAAATTTGCAGCAATTGTCAAGGAGTTTTATTCTGTTCTAAAGCACCCGGAGGGGATCAACGTCAACGGAAATATTGATATCACTGCCCGGAGAAAATCTTTTGAAACCCGCAGTAAGAAAGCTCTGCAATTTCTTGACCTCCCGAGCTTTCAGGATAATCAATCGACGAGACTTCCCTTTCATTTTGGCATAGGCCGGGCTAACCGGACCCAAAATTTCCAGGCCTTTTTGGTCTTTTACTCCTCTCAGTTTGGAAAAAAGGCGCTGGGAGGCTTTTTTAACCGCGGCTTCATCCTTGCCTCTTAAAATTATATTGGCGAAATGGCTGAAAGGGGGATAATTAAGTTCACGGCGGAACTTTATCTCCTCTTGATAAAAGCTTTGAAAATCATCTTTCTTTACTGCCCGGAGGCTGGAATGGTCAGGATGTAAAGTCTGAATAATCATTTTGGTTCTGTTTCTCCCTTTTGCAAGCTGATTGGCAAGCTGGCTTAAAAGTTGGAAGGTCCGCTCTCCGGAACGAAAATCAGGCAGATTAAGAATAACATCCGCTGATATAATACCCACCAGAGTAACCTTAGGGAAATCCCAGATTTTCGTCAGGACCTGAGTGCCGATTAAAAAATCGCCATCTCCGTCTCTAAAACTTTTTAAAAGATTTTGATAATCCTTTTTCCGGTGGAGCGTTTCACTATCTATTTTTATTACCCGGCTTCCGCGAAAAATTTTATTAACTGCCTCTTCTACCTTCTCTATGCCTAAGCCAAAATAACGAATATATGAACTGAAACAGCGGGGGCAAACCGAAGGAACTAACTGCCGATGGCCGCAATAATGGCAGCGGGCCATTTTATCGGCCTGATGAAAAACCAAAGGAAGATTGCAATTGGGGCAACGAATGACAAATCCGCACTGCCGGCAGGAAAGAGAAGTAGCAAATCCACGGCGGTTAAAAAAAAGAATAACCTGTTCCTTGTTTCTAAGCTTTTCCCGGATAGCCTCTTCCAAAAGTGGAGAAAGGATTCTCCGCGAAAATTTTTCCTGAGAAACATCAACAATCTCAACTTCCGGAAAGAAATTTCTATCAACCCTTTCTGAAAAAACAGCCATTTTTATTTTCTTTCGTTCGGCTCGATAAAAAGTTTCTAACGAGGGCGTAGCCGAAGTTAAAATAACCAGGGCTTTATTCAAACGGGCACGCTCGACAGCTACCTCCCGGGCATGATACCGGGGAACACCCTCCTCTTTGTACGAACTGTCATGTTCATCGGTAAGAACAATCAGGCCTAAATTTTTAAAAGGAGCAAAAATGGCGGCACGAGTGCCAACGACAATTTTTACTCCCCCTTTTTTTATCCTCTGCCATTCGGCATAATGCTTTCGGCGAGAGAGACGGCTATGTAAAATACCCACCTCCCGGCCATATTGCCGGCTAAGTCTTTTAATGACGGGTTCGGCTTTGGAAATCTCCGGGACCAAAATAATGGCTTGTTTACCCATTTGCAGGCAAAAATCAATCCC
>Ga0180432_10001777_pt1 | contig 33409 bp, 20 predicted proteins | sample SS_ome_10_FD_132414 | JGI IMG/M metagenome (GOLD analysis project Ga0180432, IMG submission 132414) | Hypersaline lake sediment archaeal communities from the Salton Sea, California, USA - SS_1_MS_2 metaG | ecosystem: Environmental > Aquatic > Non-marine Saline and Alkaline > Hypersaline >... | reverse complement strand
TTATTCATGAACGCGTAGGTCGGGCATCTCTAGCTTGCATTGTTCGCGAAGGCGTAGGTCGGGCTTTCTAGCCCGACGCCGTTACCAGTCAGGGACCAGCCAGGCTGGAAAGCCTGGCCTACGGGGGGTTGCACTGTGTCATTTTCGAGATGTTTTAGGAAAGGGCGCTGTGCGGCCGGCAATGGCCTTTACCGGCAGTTTCGCCTCATCTGCGATGGTCTTCGTGAATAGTGCGGGCTAGTTGTGAAACGGGTGGACGTGCCGGCGCTGGCTCGAGCCGGCCGGCAGCTTGATTACCGCGCAAAAGAAACAAGCGGCCCCCTGTTGGGAGCCGCTTCTTTACTGCCAGGGCCTCTGCTGGCAAGCTACTCCAGCAGCTTGCCATTAAGTATCAGTCAGCAGATTCCTGTATCGCCGCCGTCTGCCGGGCCCTCGCCCCCGAGCCATCCACCGATATGGCGGCGAAGGTGTAATCCTTGTCCGGGCGCAGGAACTCGACGCGGGCGCTGTGGTCGGTCACCAGCTTCGGGTCCAGCACCGTGCGGCGCACCAGGCCGTCATCGGTTGAGAACTCGACTTGGGTAGTGGCGGGCCGGTCCGTTTGCCAGGTCACCACCGCCCAGGGCTGGGCGCCATGTAAGCCCGCTTGCGGAGGCTCGAGTCTCACAGTCGCCTTCGTGATCTTCGGGGCTGCCAGTGCCGGGCCGCCGCCGACGGTCAAGACGCCGTCTTGGTAGGCAGCGGCCAGCCCCGCCTCCTCGCCACGCAGTACCTCCCGGGCCTCCTGCGCCAGAAGCTGCAGGCCCTCCGATGACGCACACTCGACAGCGACCGTATCAGCCTCCCAGCGCGCGGTCAGATAGTCCACCGGCTGCGGTGCGCTGAAGATCAGTTGGTCGCCCTGCCCCAGCAGCGAGCCGCTCTTGAGGGAGGCCTGGACGAGACCACCGTTGGCGTCATGGCGGAGCAAAGCCAGCTCGCCGTCGCAGGAGAACTCTCCATATCTGCGCATACCGGGGCCTGCGTGAGAAATCAGGAAATAATCGGTCCAGTTACTGGTGGTGATCTCAGCGCGTAGGGCCTCCACTCTGGCGATCTCAGCGGCGCTTACCCGGTAGGCCTGGACCTCGCGCATCGCCAGTCGCCCGCCGGCCGGGCGCTCGATGACAGCCCGCAGGCGCGTGGTGGTCACGGTCTCGAAGAACGTGTTGGTGGTCGTGTTCGGCTCCCAGCTAGTTTCGGCATTGGCGACCTCTTGCCATTGTTCGCCGTCCCAGTACTCGACGGTCATTGTGGTCGGCGGATAGATGATGCCACTGCCATTGAAGGTGCCGTGGTGCAGGACGATGGTGTTGACCTCGACGGGCTTGCCGAAATCCAGCCCGAAATGGCCGGACAGGGGGGTGTCTGGCGTGTAGGGGGCGGAAGCCATCGCCTCACCAATTACTGTGACCCCGAGCTTACCATCGGTCAGGAGCTTCTCACTGCCGGCGGCGAAGCCGGTCTGACTGATGTCGCCGAAGGCGGTCATGCCAGCGGCTAGATTCTCGCCGCGCTCGATTACTATCGCGTCGGGGTCATGAGTGCGGCGAGTGAGGCTACACTCAATCTGCAGACCGGCGGCGACGGTAGGCGGCAGCTCCCTATCGCCCTCGCTGACCGGCAAGGCTGTTACCCGCACCTGCGCCTGGGCACCGTTGGGGACCGGGAAAAGCACGTCATGGAAGCTGACCGGCGCCTCGCCTTCCCTGGTATAGACGGCGGCGGCGGATTTGGCGCGGTGGAAGGTGCCGGTAGTGACGATCCAGCCCAGCATCGCCTCGCGGGTCATGCAGTCCTTTTTCAGCATTTCGGTTTCCTGGGCTGTGACGAAGCCGCCCTGCAGGCCGGCGGTATAGGCGGGAATGATCTGGACGTTGGCGGTGGCCTGGTGAGTGCTGAACGCTGCCAGCGTTTGTGGCTCTATTTCAGCGGTCGCTCCCTCTTCCTGCCGAGGGCCGGCGAAATGGAAGAACTGCTCGTACTTGTGGCTGCCGGTGCCGTTGAGCAGGTCGCACAGGACCCAGTAATCCGTAAATCCCTGCGGGCTGCCCTTCACGAACAGTATCTTCCTCCGCTGGATGACATCAATGTCCGGGAAGCCGGCGTGAGCACCGTCGGCGAAATCAAAACGATCGGTTGACAGCCACTCACAGGGCATCACCTCCGCGCCCCACCGCGACATCTTCTCGTCAACCTCGACATTATTGTGCAGCGCCGTCCGGTATCCCCACCCCAGGAAGTAGTCGCCGGTATCGCACAGCAGCGGCTTGCCATAGGCATACAGGTCGAAGTGACAGGCGTCATAGTGAGCATGGCCGAGGGCCTGAGGCGAGAGGTCGAAGTAGAGGTAGCGGGCCTGCTGCGGCTCCCAACTGCTGCGCATGACATAATAGCCGGTGCCTGGAAAGGCGAGGCAAGTGGCCTGCGGTTCCGCGCCCGCATGGCCTTCATAGACCGCCAGGGCCGCTTTCATGCGCTCGAAGGGGTCTTTTATCGCGTTGACCCGCTCCTGCTGGTCCGGTGCAAGCTGGCTGTGAATGTACGATGACAATATACTCAGCGTAGCATTACCCCAGTCCGCGCGCCCGTAGGTGTCACCGATGTTGGGCAAGCCGCCGTTGGGCATCGCCAGCCACAGCATGATTCTCATCAGCTTGCCGGTCTGGACCTTGATCATTTCGGCTAGCTCGGTGTAATCCCCGCTTTCCGGATTAGCCTGCAGAAACTCCAGGCTGCGGGCCGACCACGGCACCGAGACCATCTGGTAGGACACCGAGTGGGTATCCCATCCGCCTTCCGGCGTGGTGCGCTCCACCAGGCTGTTATGGATATTCTTCTCGCCGACCGCCAGCCATTCTCCAGCCTCGCTGAACTCCGGCAACATCACCGCCGCCGGGATCAGGCCCGGATAGGAGACGCCGCTGTAGGTCATCAGGTCGCGGGCGTGGGAGACGAACAGCTTCCAGAACGCCATGTGCATCTCGGGGGTAAGCGAGGCAGACTTGCGGACCACCTCGTAGGCCGCGAGGCAATTGCACAGCCGATTGCGGACCTCCATGCCGGAGTTGACGATCTTGCCATCCCGCACATAGCAGTAGCCGCGCCACATCTGCTTGACCCAGCTTGTCACCATCTCGCCGGCCTCGACAGCGTACTTCTCATCACCCGTCTCGCGATAGATGTAGGCCAGTTGCGGGAGCATGTTTAGCTGGTTGAGGTAGAGGTTCCAGGTGAAGCACTCACTCGGGTTCTCAATCCACTTGATTGCCGGGTCGAGTTGGTAAGTTTCAACAACCCCCTTGTCATTATTACTGTAGCTGAAGATGTGCTTGAGTATCTTGTCATCCGCGTACTCTTTGCTGACGCGCCTGAGCCTAACCATCGAGTTACCTTCGCTGACGCCGGGGAACTTGGCCTCCGGGACGTAGGGCTTCTCGCGGGTGGCGAAGTGCTTGACCAGTAGCTGCTGCGCCCGCTTCAGGTCATTGGCCTGCATGGCGGCGGCAAAGTCCTCCAGGCCCGGGTAATCGAGCCTGACCAGGCGCAGGAGTTCCTCGTCGGGAAGCTCCTGGTCCACCGGCGGATGCTCCGGCTCCTGGGCTAGGGTCGGCAGGCCGCTACACACCAACACGGCGGCAATCAGTAGATAGGGGTTCATGGCATCGGCTCCTGAGTCTGTGGCAACGCTTCCCGGGCGACAATTGCACGACTGTCAGGTATTGGCGGCGATTGGTAACAACGAGGCTGGCAGGTGGCGGGGACGCTGAACCGGACGCGCGGCCCTCGTGATCATTCACAGGGGGCTTTGGGGTCCCCCTCACCCAATTGACGGGCAAAGAAACGCTGGCATCGCCGCCTGAGCGGCCATACCTAACCGCCGACGGCCCGTTTCAGCGGCGCGCTCTTGGCTACTGCTTCCCGGCCACTATTCAGCCTCATTTGGCGTAGTAGTAGTAGGTCCAGTTGCCGAGTATCTCCGCTTCCGCGATCCACTTAGCGTGCCCGTCACAGAAGCTGTAATTGACACCACCATTGTGACGGTCAAACGACATTCCCCACGCGTACTCGGTGACGGTGGGATTGTAGAGCTGAAACAGACCGCCTTTGCTCTCACCCGTCACGATGGTATGTGAGGGACTGACGATCTCCGACAGCGTGCAGGCGCCGTGGGTCTCGTCGCCCCAGTCCTTGTTCCTCAGGTAGTACGAATTATACCCGTAGTTGATCCCATATCCGCTGCGGTAGTTGTCGCTAGGGCAGTAGCGGATCTCCCTGTTCTTCACGTAAGGCTCCAGGACCTTGTACCAGATCCTATCCCAATCCCAGTAGTAACCGCTTTCGGTGTTAACCTTCGGGCATGAAGCTGGTATCGCCTCATCATAATCCTGGACATACATGTGCCAGGCCAGGCCCCATTGCTTCTGATTGCTGAGGCACGAGGCCTGTCGAGCCTTCTCACGGGCCCGGGCGAATACCGGGAAAAGTATCGCCGCCAGGATCGCGATGATCGCGATTACCACTAGCAGTTCAATCAGCGTGAATCCCTTTTTCATCGAGATTCCTCCTAATCGCTGCGAGTGCCACTCCAAGCACGAGACGCGACCCGGTCACCCGTTGCGGCAAGACAGCCTTTCGCTCCTAGTTCTGCTGTGCCGCTACAGCGCCGGGACGCAGACGACACAAAAGCAACATAGCTGTGGGGTCTTGTTGGGCACGGTCAGTACTTGGTGATTCTAATATCGCCCTCGGCATAGGCGGTCTTGAGGGACGTCTCGGTCCCCCCCTTGGCGTGGCCGTCGCAGAAGCCGATGTTCTGCAAGCCGTTGTGATCATAGCGTGAGCCGCTTACGTGATTGCTGTAATCGCAACTGCTAAAGCCGCTCCAACTGTACCACCCATACCAGTGTAGTCCGGTCGGATGCCAGTAGGCCATCTCTCCCAGCAGCACAGTGATGGCGGGGAACTGAACCTCCACATCCACGATCTGCTCCAATCGGTAATTGAAGCCGTAGTCCGCGTAAGCGCCACAGTACCAGTAGGCGTCCATTCCCCCACGGTACGAGGGGCAGCGCCACAAGCCCTGGCTCGAGGCCTTGATGTACGCGTCAACGACCCGGGGCCAGAAGCACTTGCCACTGCAGCCGGACAGTCCCGACACCACGTAAACGTCCTGCGGATACCTGCCGTCGTAGTCGCTGGAGTACATCAAAAGGCCTAGGGTTATCTCCTTGACATTGCTGAGGCACGAAGTCGCGCGGGCTTTCTCTCGGGCTCGAGCAAAAACCGGGAAGAGAATCGCCGCCAAGATCGCGATGATCGCGATCACCACCAGCAACTCAATCAGCGTGAATCCCTTTCGCATCACAATCCCTCCTCTGGCTTAAGTTAATCGTACAATTATATAGTATCCCTTCGCCTCAGCTTTCTCAAGGGATTTCGGGCCGTTTCTCCCTGCTCTCCCCAGCTAGCCGGATTACTCAGAGGCTGCGCAACTCGTCCAACTCAACGACGCGGTGCTGGTGCATGGCCAGGTAAAGACCACAGGCTACTACCGTCGCCTCCAGGCCCTCGCGGCCGGTTGTCTTGGGCAAACTACAGGAGCGCAACTATTCACATTTCATCAGTGTGCCAGCTTTATATCGTAGCTAGCCCCATGCTCGCAGACAATCTCCAGCACTGTCGCCTCCGCATCTACGGACACGATCTGCACCTTATCGGCCACACCCTCCAGAGCCCAGGCACAGACCCTGCCTTTCGCCTCCAGCAGACGCCAGGACCCGCGCAGGGTCACGCGCAAGGGCCGCGGCTGGTTGACGCCGTTTTCCAGGTTGAGATCGGGGTCGGCGATGCTCACAGCCAACTGCCCATCCGGCGTCGCTTCGGCCATAATCAAGCAGGGCCGGTCAACGGCTTTGACAGGGAGCGTTTCAGTCCCGACTGCGTGCGTGCTGACTTCCTGCGGGACGAAGAACACACAGCTCCAGCGGTCCGCCTCGGTGTGCCAGACGATATGGGCGGCCTGGTCGCGTTGAATGACCCGGCAGGACGGCTCAGTCGCAAGCTTCTGTAGCGCCTCCGGGGTCGCCCGGACCACCAGCACATACTCATAGCTTGCATTATTAGGAGCCTTGCCGTGGTCAATCCAGGCAGTCAAGAAATCTCCCTCGGTGTCCTTCAGGCCCAGATAGTCCCGGCTCATTTGGTGCCCGCGGGCCACTGTTACCTTCTGTCCGGCGGGGAGGTAGTAGCCGGTCTGCTGGACATCGAGGAACCAGTGGGGCTTGGCCGCGTCGAGCGCTCGCTCTTCGGGAAAGGCCGTGAAGTCCGCCCCATCCAGCGGCGTGGCGATGAACTCACCTTGCTCGTTCTTGGGGAGAGACTTCTGGCACAGATTCGTCTGGGTCGGATACTCCGTCTCATCGCAGGAGATGTCGGACCCCAGGCACAGGATCTGTTCGTCGCTGAAGAACCAGCTCTTTCTGCCGGTGAGGGTCTTGTCGCCGGGCATGGGCTGATTGACGATCATGGCGAAAACCCCCTGGCGGCCTTGATGGGACAGCCCGCCCACGCAAGTCTCCGGCGAATATGGGTGGGAACGCCAGCCCTTGTCTAGCACGTCCAGCGGCAGGTACGGCGCAGTGGTGCCCTCGTAGCGTCGCCAGTCCCAGCCGAGATGGGCGCGGCCACTGGCCTTGGCGTTGACGGGAGTGCCGCCGGCCAGGATCTCCAAATGCCCCAGGCCCTGGAACAGCCCGAAGCAGTTGACGTTGCCCTCTCTCTCACTGCCCCAGATATTCTTGCTTTGGCCCTTGACAGCGGCCAGCCAGTTATCACGGCGGTGGCACAGCAGAGCGGCGTATGGCATCACGAAAGTGCCGTTGGGGTCCGGCTCCGGTTCGCTCCCCAGACTGCGGTATGGCTCATTCTTGACCGCCTCGGGCACGAAACGCAGATACGCCGCCGCCACTTCCGGATCAATCTCCTGCTTGCCATCGGGCGTTCCCCAGTGCGCCAGAGCGTCCAGTCCCTTAGGAGCCACGCGATCACTGTTCTTGATGTAAAAATCAGATGCGAAGGGCCGTCGTCCGCTGAGCGGGAGCGGTAAGTCAACCTGATTGCAGTAGATCCGCTGTGCCAGCATCGCCCGCCGCAGCCGCTCGTGCGCCTCGGCACTCAGCCGCCAGGGCGTGTTGCTCAAGGGTTGGAGCAACGGCGGCAAGGTTCCGAAGGCGTTGCGGGCATAGCCGAAGTAGTGCGCGCTGTGATGATACGCGCAACCATCAATCTTCAGGGCGCTGGTCGGTTGCAGCATTGACCGCTCCAGCATCGCCTTGAAGGCATTCAGCCAGCGGACCTGCTCGGCCGGCTCAACCTGCATCAGGCACGTTTGCAGCACGGGACCTACGTAGAGGTGGTAGTAGTCCATGTGGGAGGGCGGGGCAGCCTCGCTAAAGAGCGCGCCACCGCCGTAGTTCCAGATGCGGTAGTCACATTGGCGTGCCAAGCGCCCCGCCTCCGCCAACACGTCACGCATCAGAAACGCCGCATTGGCCCAAGCCCCTCCGACCCACCAGTTCCAATGGAAGCCGGCTCCCGCCTGCATCCCTTGGTCATAGAGATAGTCCTCAATGAGCAGGAAGGCCTCAGCCAGCCGGCGACGTTGCTCCGCATCATTGCTATCCCGATATGCGCTCGCCACCTGATAGGCCAGGGAGCTCATAGCCGAAGGCGTTTGCATGTCGAGCCAGCCAGGGCCGTGCTCGTCAGGCCAATACGCGCACTCTTTGAGTCCATGCTCCCCAACATTGCCGCAGTATTGATAGTGTCTGTCAATGCCGGGCCCTCCACGCACGCCGTGTTCATCCCGCACAATGCCCAGCGCCTCGACCTGCTGGCAAAGCTGATCCACCCGTGCCTGCTCAAGGCCCGGCCCCTCAGCGGGCCCCAGCAGCGTGCGGATGCCCGCCAATTGGGCCTCGGTAACGCGTTCGGGCTTGGGGAAGCGCTGCTCATCCGGCACCGGCGGCCGCCACTGTGCCTCCTGCTCAGGGATGATCGCGCGACCTCCGATGGTGAGGGCGTTATACTTGATAAAGTCGAAAAACACAGTCCCCTTCGCCGTCGCACTTGGCGCGGCGATGCGAATGTTGTCCACCTGCGCCGTCGGCTTGCCGTTTGGGAAATCGTGATAAAAAGGACGCCCCTGCCGCCAGCCGGTGAACTCCAGCGGGAACCGGAAAAAGCCGGTGACTTCCTCTCCCTCCCGAAACTCAAAGACCAGCGCATCTGAAATCGGCTCTTGCATATACAGCCACACCGAGAAGCTGGCTCGGCAAGCGTAGCCGCCGGCGCGAGCTACATCCCCGAGGCCGTGGCGGACCACTAACTCCTCCCCCTTGGCCCAATCCCAACGCAACGAACTGCTGCCTTGCTTACTGTGCCATGGGCTGATACTCAGACTCTCGGGGCGAGTCGCGGTGAAGTAAGCCGGGATCCCGTCCTCGAACGACTCATAGTATTCCCCCTGCTGGGCCGAGGCGATGGTGCAGGCCGCCAAGACAAATGCAAAGCCCACGACCATTGTACTCATCTCACTCATTGCACTCATCTCGCTCTTCTCTGTTGCGTAGGACCTGCTGTCGCTGGGTTACGGGCGCAGCCCCGCGTGCGTATGCCCAAAGTCAGCCATCGCGGTGCGCTAATCTGTTCCATGCCGGTACCCACTTCGCCTGCATTGCGCGGGCCCGAGTGCCTCACAAAACCAGCAGCTTCCCGATCTGTCCCGGAGCCTTTCTGACCAGCATTTGTTCCTCCGCGTGAGCTATCTGACCGCGCCAAAAACTTCTCCGCGTCCCGCCGCGATTCCTGCGTCCCGACCCCGTTCGACACCGACCCAGCCAATCTTGACGCTACGCCCGGTATCGGATACCATAAGGCATTGTGGCCAATCGCACTGTTGCGACCAATCGCAAAGCGCGGCATGAGTACTTCGTGGACCGTAGTTACGAGGCCGGCATCGAGCTGCGCGGGGCGGAGGTGAAGTCCCTGCGCGCCGGCAATGTCAGCCTCAATGAGTGTTATGCCCAGGTGCGCGACGGCCAGGTCTGGGTTCACGGCATGCACATCAGCCCGTACCGGCACGCCTCCACCTCCGAGGCGCCCGATCCGGTTCGCAAGCGCAGGCTGCTACTGAAGAAGCGGGAGATCGCTGCCCTGGACCGCCAGGTGCGCCAGAAAGGCTACACGCTGATCCCGTTGCGCGTCTATTTCAACGAGCGTGGCTATGCTAAGGTCGAGCTCGGCCTTTGCCGGGGCAAGCGCCAGTACGACAAGCGCGAGGCCATTGCCGAACGGGATATGCAGCGCGAGGTCGAGCGCGCCCGCAGGGAGTTTGAGAAAACGCGCTGAGCCCCTTGCCGATGCTTGGCGCCCAGAGCCGATCGCGATAATACTGAGGCCCCAAGGTGGTCAGAAAACCGATGCCCAACATCTTGATAGTGGAAGACGATTATCAGTTGCGCAGAGTCGTCGCCAATGCCCTCGATGATCTGGGCTTCCGTTACGATGAGGCCAACAACGGACGCGAGGCGCTGCAAAAGCTCTGTCAGGTCACCAGTGAGGGCGACGCTTATGACTGCATACTGCTCGACATCGTCATGCCCGAGATAGACGGCTGGCAGGTGTTGTCAGCGATTAAGAACAACCCGCTGTGGGCGCCCATGACCGTCGTGGTCCTGACCGGCTATGCCAATGAGCCGGGCGATGTGCTCAAGGTTGCCAAGTACGACGGTGTTCACATCGAGAAAAAAGGCCACTTCATCAAGACCGTGGGAGAGCTGCTGAATCGGCTGCTCAACGCCAAGTGAAGCCGGCCTCAGTGAGCTAGAATCAGCGCCGCACACAACCCGAATACCCACGCGTAGCTGCCGGGAGGCGAGACCACTGCCTCCCGTGTGTTGTATTCCGACGAGGCTAGTAGCGCCGCTCTGGAAAGGTATGAGACCAGTTGGCCAAATCACATCAGAGTCTGCCCAGTTGGCTGCGTGTCAAGGTCGGCAAGCAGGGCCAGAGCGCGGCGACCCGTCGGCTGTTGCGCGCCCACGGGCTTTGCACCGTTTGCGAGAGCGCGCGCTGCCCTAATATCGGCGAGTGTTTCTCCCGTGGCACTGCCACCTTCATGCTAATGGGTGACACCTGCACACGCCATTGCCGCTTCTGCGCAGTCAACCATGCCGCACCCGACCAGCAGCTAGCCCCGCTCGACCCCGATGAGCCCGCGCGAGTGGCGGAAGCGGCCGCCGAGCTGGGACTTAAGTTCGTGGTGGTCACCTCCGTCACCCGCGATGACCTACCGGATGGGGGCGCGGCCCATTTCGCCGCTACTATCCACGCTCTCCAGCAGCGTCTGCCCGAGGTCGGCGTCGAGGTCCTCACTCCCGACTTCCGTGGTGATGAGGAGGCCCTCGAGGTGGTGCTTGCGGCCCGCCCCACGGTCTTCAATCACAATGTCGAGACGGTGCGCGAAGTCAGCCCGCCCCTCCGCCCCCAAGCTGATTACGAGCGCTCCTTGCAGGTATTGGCCGCCGCCGGGAGGAACAGTCCCGATATAGCCATCAAGTCCGGCTTCATGGTCGGCGTCGGCGAGACCGACGCCCAGATCAGAAGGCTACTCGGCGACCTGGCGGCAGTCGGCTGTGACATCGTCACCATCGGCCAGTATCTGCAGCCAACCCGACACCATCTGCCGGTTGACAGATACGTGCCTCCGGAGCAGTTCGAGCACTATGCCGACTGGGCGAAAGCCGCCGGAATCAACCAGGCCAGCGCCGGGCCCTTCGTCCGCAGCAGCTACCATGCAGCCGCCCTTGCCGAGGCCGCCCGCGATACTGGATAGCAGCCTTGGCCCGGCGCGATCGCCTTGCGCTGTCCGCTGCTACCTGCCAGGAACCACTCTAGCGGGCCAGAGATGGCTTGCATGTTGAATCCCGTACTCCTCCGGCACTATGCGACGCTTACTATCAGTAGCGATAATCATGGCGGTTCCCCTGGTGGGGCTGCTGGCTATCGGTTTTGTGGTAGTCAGCCAGAGCGCGTGGCTGCACCGGCGCGCCCAGGAAGCGGTTGCTCGCCAGCTTGCCGATCTTAGTGGCCGCCAGGTGCAAGTCGGCGTTGTCACCGGCAACCTCATCACCGGTGCGGAGGTGGCCGGCATTGCGGTGGCGCGCGGCGACGCTGTCAGCGACGGCGCGGTGCTCTCAGCCCGACGGGTCCGGCTCAGTTACGACCTGCCGGCGATCCTGCTGCGAACTAAGACACCGGCGGCGGCGGTGCGGGAGGTCCATGTCGAGGCCCTTGAGGCCGAGGTCACCCGCTACGCCGATGGTCGGCTCAATCTCCAGGACCTGTTGCCTCCGCCGGAAAAGCCGGTGCCTCCCGAGGACCAGTTCCATGGCCAGGTTCACTTCCAGGACACCCGTCTCCATTATACCGACCATGGCGACACCTTCGCCGCCGCTGCCTTGCATCTTGAGCTGACGGATGTCTCGGGGACTGTGGACCTGACCCAGCCGGGCTTGATAAGAGCCGATCTCGCAGGCAGGGCCGCGGGAGGGCAATTCGCGGCCATTGCGGCGGACGCCGCCTGGGACTCCGCCACCGGCGAGTTCAGTCTCGATGCGGAAGTCGGCGACCTCGACCTGGCCTGGCTGCAGCGGCGCTTCTGGCCGGCTCGTGACCTCGCAGTTACCGGCGGTCGAGCGCAACTGCAGGCCTCGGTCTATCGGGTGCGGGCGAGCGCCGCGCAGGAGCTGGGCTACTGCGTGCATGCCGACCTCGGCTCCACCGCCGTGGCGCTACCGGCGCTTGCGGGCGGACCGGTGCGCGTGGCCGGGCCGCTTACTGTCACCCCCCAGGGGGTAACCACTGACGGTCTGCAGCTCAAGTGGCAGGGCAGTGACGTCTGGCTGGCCGGCGGCTTGATGGACCTCCAAGAGCCGACGCTTGATCTGCAGGTGCGCGCGACCGGTCTTGACGCGGCCCGCCTGGTCCGACTGCTGCCTGCTCGGACTGCGGCCTCGCTGCCGGACTTTTCGGTCACCGGCCCCCTCGATGTTGATATGAATGTCACCGGCCCTCTGACTCATGCCTGCGTGGACGCCGTTGTGCAGGCCGCGGGCGAGACCAGACTCAGCCCCGCTGATGGCATCAACCTGACAGGCCGGCAGGTGACGGTAGGCCTGTCGCTACTCGATTCGGCGGAACCGGCGCTGGTGGGCAAGGTTGATGTCGCCAGCCTCGATCCGGGTACAATCCGGCTCGACTATAACCAGGCGCCTCATCTGCCGGAGGCAATCACGGTCTCCCCGCTCAGTGACGTATCCGCCGAGGTCCAGTGGGCCGCCGGCCGGCCGTTGGCGCACACTCAGCTTGCCCTGGACACGGTCAGCGTGGGCGGGATTGAGCTAAGCGACGTGGCCGCAGAGGTGGCGCTGACCGGCCGGACGCTGCAACTGCATGATCTGCAAGCCCAGCTTATGCAGGGCAGTTTGACCGGCGAGGCGGTGCTTGATTTCAGCCAGGCGTCACCGGCGGTCTATGCCAACGGCACGCTGAGTCAGATAGACCTGGCCGAGCTGGACAAGCTGCCGGCCGAGCTGACCGGCCTGGAGTCAGTGCCCCAGGGCCGGGTTACAGCCGCCTTTGGCCTGAAGTATCGCGACCGGCAGCTTACTTCCGCAGCCAGCATCACCGGTACGGGTCTGGCCTACCAGCAATACGGTGCCGCGCGCGCGGCGGCCCTAGCCCGCCAGGAAGGCCAAGACATCCACATCATGAGCGCCTTCGCCGCCGACCCCTTGGCGACTCTGTGGACCAAGGGGCGGCTCAAAAATTACCATCGGGGCGCGGATACCGAGTTGGACCTCGACTTCCAGGTTGCGGAAATGCAGCTTGGCGAAATTATGGGGCGGCTTGAGGTTGACGGGGTGGACGGGGTCCTCTACGCCCAAGGCCAGGTTGACGGCACCTTTGCCGAGCCGGCGGTGCGGGCGAGTGCTGCAGTATTTGAGCCGCGTTACCAAGACTATGACGCCGACGCCCTGACCGCCGAGCTAGTCGCCGACCGCAGCCATCTTGACGTGACGCAGTTGTTGGCGACCCGAGGCAGTGCCGCGCTTTCCGCCAGTGGCTCACTGGCGAATCTGTCGGGGGTGATGGCCGCCGGACCGGGCGACGACGCGGCCGGCCGGGCGCAAATCGCCGGCCGTTTCGAACTCGCCGGCGTCCAGCTTGCCGAGGTTGTCGAGCTATTGGGCAGGGACTGGGAAGACATTGACGGACTGGCTGAGGCTGACGGGGTGTTCAGCGGAACGGTGACAAGCCCAATCGTCGCCGGCACGGTCCAGGTTGCCCACGCTCTGACTTCCACTCTGGACATCACCGAGGGCCGCATCCCCTACGAGTTCAGCGATGACGTTCTCACCGTGGAAGATGCGGTCTTTGAGGCGCAAGGTTCCGAATTGCGCGCCCGAGGCTCCCTTGACTTCCGTGATGAGCCGGTTTTGTCCGCAAGTCTGGCCGCGGCTGACATCTATCTCGAAGGCATCCATCAGCTCCAGGACCTCAATCTGGAAGTCGCCGGGCTGCTACAGATACCGGTGGCTCACATCGAGGGACCGCTCGACGACCTCACCGGCGAGGGCCTGGTGGTCAGTGAACAGGTCCATCTCGGCGACGAGGTGCTGGACGACTTGCTGGGCGAGGCGACGCTGAAGAAAGGGGTTGTCAACCTCGAGCACTTGCGCTGTCGGGTGGCTGGCGGGCAGTTCTCCGTCACCGGCCACTACTACCAGGACAGCAAGAGCATAGACGGCTATCTTACCCTCAGTGATACCAGCGCCTCGGAGTTGCTTGCCATCGTCCGGCCTGTAGCCGAAGCGGCGACTGCGGAGAATACCAGCCCCGCAGACCGCCAGTCACTGCTGCGCGGCCTAGATAGCATGTCTCTGCGCCTCGACGGGCAGGTTTATGCGGATGTGGACATTCTCGGCACCTGGGACGCCCCCTGGGCTGAAGGCGCCGTCAGGTTGCAGGAAGCGACCTTTGACGAGGTCGGCATCCCGCAAGTCCAGGTTCAGGCCAAGGCCAACCGCGAGGCCCTCTACGATATTACCGCCGAGGCCCGCGAAGCTGATGCCCTGATTACCGCCGAAGGCGACCTTGAGTTCGGCGGCGAAGTTAACCTGCTCATCATCGGCTCCGGCGTCGAATTGGCCGCCTACGAGCCGTGGATGCCGCTGGCGACCGACATCGCCGGCGAATTGGGCTTCACCATCGCGGCCAGCGGCAAAACGCGCCAGCCCCAGATCCGCGCCAGCATAGACATTATCGAGCCTGGTATCGCCGGAATCCGCTTTGATATGCTCCAGGCCCCCATCATCACGCTCACCGAAGGCGAACTTGATATTGATACTCTCATCGTCAAGCGCGGAGAGCAAGAGGTGGCGGTTGACGGCACGCTCCCGTTCTCGTGGAAGCCGCTGGGCATTGTTGCCGACCGCGAGATGGCGGCCAAGGCCACAGTCGAGGAGACGCAGCTCGCCCTGGTGCCGGTACTGATAAACGAAGCCGTGCAGCACAAAGCCCGCCGCGACGGTACGGAAGCCCCCGCTACCTGGGAGAGGATGGTGGTCAGCGGCTCCATCAACAGCGCCGTCGAGCTGACGGGCACACCCCAGGCCCCGTCTTTGTTCGGCCTCTTGCGCATCCACGACGGCTCGATTGCGCTCGATGAGACCAAAACGCCGCTGAAAGATATCGCTATTGCCCTGGAGTTCGGCGGCCGCGGCCCCGTCAACACGCTGGTGGTCAAGCAGGCCGAAGCTGTCTGGGACAATACCCGTCTGAGCCTTGACGGCAAAGCCGAGTTCCGGGACCTTGCCGTTGCCAGCTTGCCCAAAAACACTTACGATCTCACCTTGACCGTCGCAGGCGACCAACAGCAACTGGTCAAGGGGCTGGTGGCCCGCGGTCTGGGGGGCAAGTTGACGCTCAAAGGCGGCGGCGAGCGGCCTCCCGAGCTGACCGTGGACCAGCTCGCCGGTTCGTTCGGCAAGGGCCGGATCGCGCTCAACGGCAACGCCCAAATGGCCGATTTCCATCTGGCCGGGTTGGCCGGCAATCAGATAGACATGGCGCTGGTGGCTCAGGACAGTGAAGTGGCGGTAACGGGGCTGCTGAAGGGGATTTTTGACGGAAAAGTCGGCATTGTCGGCCCGGGCGGCGGCCGGCCGGCGCTGGTCAGCGGCAACTACACCATCAGTCACGGCCAGGTCGGGTTTGCCGGCGGGGGTGGCGGCGGGAAGCAGGAGTTCTACGCTCTTAGTTCCAAGTATCCGCAACCGCGCCTCGATGTCAAGGTCGGTTTAGGGCTTGACATGAAGGTGAGGGGGACCGGAATCGTTGCTCCCTTGCGGCCGACGCCGGACGCTCTCCATTTGCATGGCACCCCTCAGACGCCGACAGTCGAGGGCTGGGTCCAAGCCCAGGAGGGCCGCACCCAGATACCCGGCGGCGTGGCCACCATCCAGGAGCTGTGGGTGGACTACCGACTATCGCCGAAGCCGCCGTTGCGACGCGATCCGGTGGCCCTGGAGCTGACCGGCAATGTGCGCGGCAGTGCCCAAACCGTACTGCGGTCCGCCAGCCTCTACGGCCAGGACATCGGGGCCGTGACGATCAACATCTATCTCAGCGGCATGCTCCCGGACCGCTGGGACCTGCAGGTCTCCTCGACGCCGCCGCTGGAGGAATCGCAGATCTACGCGCTGTTGGGGACCACCCCGCTAGGTGGCTTGCTGGCCGAGGGCGGCCCCACCGACATTGAGCAGATGGTCTCTGAGCAGTTCCTGGCCGCTCTGGCCGCCGGCTTCAAGATGGCCGTCTTTGAGCCGATTGAGCAGCAGTTGCGTCGTGCATTGGGGCTTTCCGAGTTGAGCGTCAACTTCACCTTCAATCAACCTGTGGAGATTCGTGTCGGCAAATATGTAATGGATAACCTGCTGGTGTCTTACCGCACCGCCTTCGGCGGCGACGAAGCTGAGTATGATATGACCGTGGCCTACGAGGTGGGCCATGACTTGCGGGTGTCGTACACGACCGATGAAAGAAGCCGCAACCGGGTGCAGTTGGAGAAGCTATGGCAATTCTGAGCAGGGGACCTCGGGCCTCGGGCAAGTCTGCAACCGGCCAGGCTGCGACCTGTCTAACACTATGATCCGCGTCCCGGCTTGCCTCCGCTCATCGGATCCAATCCAGCGGACGTGAAGCTGCAGTGACAGACCAACACAAACGCCAAGAGTTTAGCGACATTATCGCGGACAACTACACCCGCGTCTATAATGTCATTTACCGCCTTGTCAGCGACGCCGAAGAAGCGGCCGACTTAACTCAGGACACCTTCGTCAATGCCTATCGCGCCTGGGACACCTTTCGCGGGGATTCCCAGATCTACACCTGGCTTTATCGCATCGCGGTGAACCTGACCAAGAATCGCCTGGAGCGCCAGGGCCGAATCGCGCGCACCGAGGTCGCCTCCCTCGATGCCCCGCTCGAGCCTAATGACGAAAATCAGCTCTTCCTGCAGATAGACGACCACAGCCTAGCGCCCCAGCGGCTGGCTGAAAACCGCGAATTGCGCGAGCTTCTGGTACGGCTGGTGGACCGTCTTCGCTATGACTATCGTGAAGTGATTGTCTTGCGCGATTACCAGGGCTTCTCCTACAATGAGATGGCTGATATACTTGGTTGCAGTCTGGAGGCGGTCAAGTCGCGTCTATTTCGGGCCCGGTCGGTCTTGCGGGAGCGTCTCGAGGTCTATCTACAAGACCAGCCCTAGTCGCCTTAGCCGGATGGCGGAAGCGGCAGCTTCCCAAACATTATCGCGTGGGTCGGGCTTTCCAGCCCGATACCAAACATGACCCGATCGAGCCCACCCGGCGCCCCAGCCAAACCACGGCACTGTACATTTGCCAAAAGAGGTGTGAGCATGATTTCCATCCAGGCGCGCGGTCTGATATGGCTCGGAGTACTTGGACTACTGCTAGGCGCCATCGGGGCCGGTGCGGGTTGGTCCCAGACCGAGCCTTTGATTGCCGAAGTCCGGGTCGAAGGTAACGATTACATCTCGGCGGAGGCAATCGTCGCGGAGGTCGCAGACATACTCAAGATCGGGGCGCCGTGCACCGCCAAGGCTATGGAAGCGGCCCGCCTCAAAATCATGAAGCTCGGCTACTTCGACAAGGTCCTGGTAAAGCCCGAGCAGCTAGCCAAAGGCGTGGCCGTCGTCATCACGGTGGTCGAGAAGAAGCGCATCACCCGCGTCGAGCTGGTCGGCAATACGGTCATCAGCGACGAGGAGCTCCGCGAGGTGTGCTTCATCCGCGAGGGCCATGTGGTGGATGACAGTGCCATCCGCCGCGATGTCGGCCGCATTGTGGACTACTACAGCCAGCTAGGCTACATGGCTCATGTCTCCGACGTCCAGGTCACCAAGTTCGGCGTCGTCACCTTCGTCATCGAGGAGGCGCGTATTGAGAGCGTGATTGTCGAGGGCCTGGTACGCACCAAGCAGGAAGTGGTCACACGCGAGATTGACCTGCAGCCCGGCCAGCTCTTCCAGGAGCAGAAGGTGATCGCGCAAGTCCGCAAGATCTTCAACCTCGGCATATTTGAGAACGTCGGCTCAGACATCCGGCCCGGCGTCCAGGACCCCGAGCGCGGCGTGATCGTGGCCATACAGATCGAGGAAAAGCGTACCGGCCAGGCCTCCGTCGCCTTCGGCTACAGCAATCTCGACGACTTCGTGCTGGCCCTGTCACTTGCCGAGAACAACTTCCGGGGCAAGGGTGAGCGCGCTTCGATTGACCTCGAGCTATTTGGCCGCACCAGCTATGAGACCAAGTTCTTCGAGCCCTATCTCGACGCCAAGGGCACCTCCCTTTCTGTACGCATTTTCGACACTGAGAGAAAGAGACGCTTCGTCGGCGGGGCCGCCATCAGCACCGCTGAAGACACCTTCGAGGAGCGCCGCACCGGTGTCAACATGGCGGTGTCGGTCCCGACCACCGCAACCTCGCGGATGAATTTCGGCTTCCGCAGCGAGAAGGTATCCAGCAGCTTCCTTCAGGGCGTGCGCACTATCGGCAACGGCAGCTTCGCCTTAGATGGCGGCCAATACAGCTCCGGTGGCACGTGGTCCGGAACCACCCTCCCTGACGGGGGCTCGCATGGCGGTGGCAGCTATGACCCCGGAGCCCTCACCGACAATCCCGGCCCGGGCGACATCTCCAGCCCGATAGTGGTGGCTGCTCCGCTGCATCCCGGTGGCCGCCTCGCTAGCATCACCATCGGGCGCAGCAGCGATACCCGCGACATCATCACCAATCCTACCTCAGGCGCTTACACCGACCTCTCGTTCGAGTTCGCCAACGAGCTGGTGGGCGGCGATGTGGACTTCCAGAAGCTGGTCGCCGAACGCCGCATCTACAGGCGGATAGGCCGCAAGGACGTTCTGGCCGCCCGGCTCATGCTCGGCACTTCCCTGGGCGACACGCCTCTGTTCGAATCCTACTCCGTCGGCGGTGGCACCACCCTGCGAGGCTACGATGAAGACCGCTTCCGGGGCGAGAACATGGCACTGCTTAATGTCGAGTACCGGCGACCCTTGAGTGATAAACTTTCCGCCGTCGGTTTTGTTGATGTCGGCAGCGCCTATGGTGGCGAGTTCCCAACTGTCGTGCCCGGCTTCTCGGTCCCGGCTGAGGACCCCGATCTTGACCCGCATGTCGGCGTCGGTGTCGGCCTGCGCGTCATTACGCCGATCGGCCCGATTCGGATAGACTTCGGCTTTGGTGAGGATGGCAGCCAGGCCCATTTCAGCTTCGGGCAGATGTTCTAGCCCGCACAATTCTAAGACCCGTGGCTTGGCCTGAGCTGCGCTGAGCGCGGATCAGGTGAGAATCCAGCTTGCCCTGAGCTTGCCGAATGGCAAGCATTCTCAGCTTCCAGCCCGAGATGCCTTGCTTGATCCCGAGCGGAGCCACTTCGAAAGGAGCAGCTTAATGTCAAAGCAGCCTCAGTACGCCAGGATAGTTGCACTCGGGGTGGTCATCGCGCTCTTGCTGCTGCCTGCCACAGTGCTAATCGCTCAAGATACCGACGCCCGGCCGGCGCCGCGGCCGCTAAAGATCGGCGTGGTTGATCTCGACACCATCAGCGAGCAGTACCAGGAGCTTATCGCCAAGCAGAACGAGTTGCGGGACTGGATGCAACGGCGCGCCAAGTACATTGATGCGCTCAAGAACTACGTCTTCCTCAGCGAGCAGAACTTTGCCGAAATCGCTCAAATCCTGGAAACCGCTAAATCTAACTGGACGGAAGCGCAGAAAACGCGCGAGGACGAGCTGCGCAAGGTCTCTGAGCAGAAAGAAAAGCGCTTCCTCGACCTCCAGGCCAAGCCCGATCGCACTCCCCAGGAAGAAGACGAGTTCAACACCCTTTCGGAGAGCTTCAGCAACCGCCGTGAGGATATCACTAAGCGTGCTGCCGCGATCGAGCAGGAGTACCTCAACAAGCGCTCCGAGGCCCAGGTCGCCCTGCTCTCCAGCGTTCGTGACATTATCGTGCGTGTCGCCGAGCAGCAGGAATATGACTTGGTCCTCGACAGCGCCATGGTATTCTACTCAAGCCAGCAGATAACCGACCTGACTCCCGGGATCATTAAGGAACTTAACAAGCCGGCGCAGGACTGAGGCCGTGCCCATGATGCCCAAGCCAACCCAGACCGCCGGCTGGTGCATCGCAGCCCTGCTCGCAGTCCTCCTGGCCGGCATCATAGTCTTGCCCACAGCCGCCTCCCTCGGCTCACCGGCATTTGCCGAGACCTCGGCCTCCGGGGACGGCTCGGCGCCACTGCAGCGGCCCTGCCGTGGTCATGTCTATCCGGCCCGTCTCATGACCGAACACCCCCTGTACCCGCAGCTACTTCGCCTCAACTCCCAGATTCAGCGGCTTAGCGCCACCTCGGCGGATGACTGGCGGCGCGATTGGCATTTGCCTTGGGTCTCTGACGCCTCCCTGGTGTTCATCGGTCCTGAGCTACCCCGATTCGGTGTTGACGTTTACCAGGGCTACTTCGAAGATTGGGAGCGCCTGCGAGTGCAAGCCCGGCCCCAGCCGACCGGGGAGCTGGCTCCCGACCTCCAGGCGCGTCTGCGCTGGATCGAGCGCAGTCTCCGCACGGACATGGAGGGCAAGCTGCAGGCGGCCCGCTACGCCCGCGACCTCGAGCTGGCTCGCAAGCACGCCGAGATCGTTCGCGAGCACCAGGAGGCGCTGATCAATGCTGACCTGCTCAGCCCCCGCACCGGGCCAGACGGTGACGCTGTGCCCTCACAACGCCGGCGCATCCTCGCCAAGATCGAGGCCGAGATGGCTCAGCAACGCCAGGCCTCCCAGCAGCGCCTGGCCGAATATGAGGCCCAAGTTCGCCACCAGGCCGAAGCTGCTCTCAAGCAGGCCCAACAGCAGCTCTGGGACAAAATGGAAAAAAGATTGCAGACTTCCGTAAGTTCCGGAAGCAAAATCGCAACTCGGTTGTCTAAGCATTTGAGCAGCTTTGAGGCTGCAGACTATACGGCTGATGTGCTGCAGTGGGAATCAGACGCTGACAGCGCTTTCAGTCAAGCCGCACAGCAGCAGGGCCAGATATTTGCTGCTTGCTACGAAGCTGCCGGACGGCGCTCGGCTGCGGCCTTGAGCCGAACCAGCGCCAAACTGAGTCGCGAAATCTACCGTGAGACGGTCCTGGCGGTTCGCAAAAGCGCCATCCAATCAGGTATCCAGGTCGCTATTCCGCCCCTGGAGCCGGTCACAGGCGCTGATCTGACCGAGAATATGAGGCCGCTAGTGCGCCGCATGTGGCAACGGTAGAGATTACCGGTGGGAGGACCCACAGTGACACAACCCGCTTATCCGCTATCAAAGCTCGCCGAGCTACTCGAATGTAGCGCCCACGGCGACGATGTCACGATTACCGGCGTGGGCACAATTGATGAGGCCAAAGTCGGGCAGATCACCTTCATCGAGAAAGCCGACATGCTGCCGGCCGGCGAGCGCTCCGGTGCCTCGGCGCTGATCGTGCCGCCCACCGCCACCACCGCCCGCAAGCCCATCATCGTCACCGAAGACCCTCGCCTGGCCTTCAATCGCGTCCTGCAGATCTTTGCGCCGGAGCCCAAGTGCTATGCCGGTGTCCACCCGACTGCCGTGATTGAGGATGGCGTTATCATGGGCGAGAATATCAGTGTCGGGGCTTACGCCTTCATCGGCCAGAACACCATCCTGGGCGATAACGTCAGGATTCTGCCCTCGGCCTACATCGGTCACGAGGTCACGATCGGTAGTGGCACGACTGTCCATCCCCAGGTCTATATCGGCGAGCGCGTGATCGTGGGTGACAACTGCATAATCCACGCCGGCGCTACCATCGGCGCTGACGGCTTCGGATTCGCGCCAACGCCCGACGGTCACCACAAGATCCCGCAGATCGGTACGGTTATCATTGAGGATGACGTGGAGATCGGCGCCAATACCACCGTTGACCGCGCCACCGTGAATGTGACGCGCATTGGTGCCGGCACCAAGATAGACGACAGTGTCCATATCGCCCACAATGTCTCCATCGGCAAGCATTGCCTGCTGTGCGGCGAGGTCGGTATTGCCGGCAGCGCAACCATCGGCGACCGTGTCACCATGGGCGGACAGGTCGGCGTCAGCGATCACGTGAAGGTGTGCGATGATGTCGTGCTCGGCGGCAAGTGTGGGGTCATCTCGGATATTGATGAGCCGGGCGTGTACTCCGGCTTCCCGGCTGTCAAGCATGGCACCGCGATGCGTGCCGAAGCCTCCCTACGCAAACTTCCCGCCCTGCTCAAGCAGTTCAAGGCGCTGCAGGCGAGAATCTCCGAGTTGGAACAGCGGCTCGCGGACAACGACGAGTAGTCTCCTGAGTAATGCGCGGATACTGACCTCCGGTCTGGGGCCGTTTGCGTCCAATGGCACCAGACCTTTTGTATCCGCATGTCGCCGGCCTGTTGCGTGGTGGGCAGTTGCCCACCTTGTCCGTTAGAATTGCACTCCGGATTGGCTATTATTCCCGCTGCCATTGTTTTTCGCAGGGCCTGCTTGAAGGTTTGTTCAGCTTGGTTGAGCAAATCTACGAGTGGCCCGGCTGTTTTGCTGCGAGTTTAGCTTGGATTCTCTGCTGGCTTGCCCTTGCTTGCCCAGACTTCAGCGACATCCTGAAGGTGACTACTCACAATCGGAGCGTGTAATGAAACGCGTTTTCGCCCTCTTGGCATTAGGCGCTTTTCTCCTGATCGCCAGTCCCGCCCTCGCCGCTGATTGTGTTCTCCAGTTTGCCGCCTCCCCGTCTGCTGACGGCTCGAGTGTCTGCGTTACCGGCGCTGGCAAGGTGTTGTTGCGGCTGCGCGGCGGCGCTGATGAACAATCTGCTGAGCGCGCCCGGACCGTGGCCGAGAAACTCAATCAGGTGGCCATGGCCGGCGCCGGCCCCGACGATGTGGCTGTCAAGACCTCCGGCAAGCAGGCCCAGATCGTCATCGCCGACCGCAGCATCATCACCATTGATGCGGCGCTGGCCGCAAGCTCCAAGAGTTCGCCGGCCGCACTGGCGCAGGCCTGGGCGCAGAACCTCAAGGCGGTATTCGACCGGCCCTATCTGACCCTTGCCCCCTTCGGCGAATTACTGGTACCGGTCGGCGAGACGCGCCTACTCAAGTGGGGTGGCACCCTGGGCAAGCCCGAGGCCGGCAAGATTGCCGATGAGGCCGTCGCCACTGCGCAGATGGTGCCACAGGAAAAGGCTTTCGCGGTATGGGCGCTGCAGCCCGGTACGACGGAGCTGGTTGTCACAGCCCCCAACTGCAACCACACCGTAACCCTGGTCTGCAAGAAGTGGGCCGCTCAGATACCGCCTAGCTCCCAGTTGCAGATCTCCGGCGGCACCCTCAGGCGCGACAGCCTGCTCCAGGCCCTGGAGAGCCTGGTACGCAACGTCACCAAAGTGGAGCCTAACGCCCAGCTCAACTGCGGCGAGCCGGTCCCTCTCAGCGGAGGTTACCAGCTACGGGTCGAGGCCTGGGGCGATGGCTATTTGCCGCTTGCCCGCCTCCACCGGGTCGAGCTGCAGCGCATCGCGCCCCCCGAACTTACCGCCGATGTGCTGCTGGTAAGCAATTTCCCTGAAAAAGTCACCGAGCCGGCTGTGCTCTTGCGCGAGGCCATGGCCGAGGGACGCTCGAGCCGCCTGTTGTGGCATCACGTCAATCTGGCCGACTATCCGCTATGGATGGCGGTACTACTTCACAATCTCGAGGATGCGCAAGTGCGGGTGCATTTCACCGGCGCCCAGGCCGGTCCGACTGCCGACGAGATCTTCGCCGGCCACGTCGCTGCCACCCGTTTCCTGTCCGACCTTTTCTTTGGCACCGGTTATGTCCTGACCATACCGGCCCGAACTAGCATTGAGCTTTCTGCTGTGAAATTGCGACCTTCCGAGCTTGGCAGCGGCCTTGCGCGACTGGCGCCGCTGGACCCGGCTAGACTAATGGTGGAAGTAGTTTGCGAGCGACGCGATACCGCCGGCGGCCTGTTCTCGCCGGTACCTAAGAGCCTCTACAACAGCCCCAATACCAGCGGCTTTGAGTTCTCCGGCGAGCGCACCGTGGACCTCCAACACACCGTCGGCGGTGGTTGGGGCTTCTACAGTCTGGGCAAGGGCATAGATGTCAGCGCCAGTGGCCGGCAACTGCCGGGCAGCTACGGGGTGCTCCACCGCATCAATGCTGTAGTTGACAATCCCACCGATCGGCCGGCGGTTGTGGAGTTGGTGACACGTCCGCGCGGCGGGGTAGCTCGCGGCACCTTCTGGATTGACGGTAAGCTAATCGAGACGCCGGTGCTGACGAATGCTTCGGAGCAGGTGATCTACCGGGCAGTGGTGGATGCCAAGAGCCAGTACAAGTTGCAGGTTGCGACAACGCCGCAGTCCGGCTCCCACTATCCGATGTTACTTACGCTGCGCAGTTGGCCGAAGTAGTCGTGCTGCGTCGTTGGCCGACCCCCGACACCCGCCTAGCTGGAGCATTCCAGATACCGTCGCGTAACTCGGGCATCCTGCCCAAGTCCTTTGCCACTTTAGTTGCTGGCAACTAAAGGACTCTTGCTCTGGAGGGCAAAAGCGCGGAGACGGCCATTTTGCTCCCCGCGGAGCAAGGGGGCGCTGAGGGCGGCAAACAGGGGCAACCTAGCGAAGCAACGAGCGGCAAGGGGCCTGACTTGGGGGCAATTCAACAAGCCGCCGGGCTACTCGGCGACCTCTATTTTCAGTTGGCGCGTCAGCTTGTGGCCGCGCGCGTCCGTGACCTCGACCTTCACCGTCATTTTCTGCCCGGCCATTTCCTTCGGCACCGCGATCTCGGTTGAAAACCTCTGCTTGAGCTTGAGCTCTACCGGCTTGCCGTCAACGGTGACTTTCGCGCCTTTTTCGCTCTGGCCTGCGATGGTGACTGTCTCGCCGGCTTTGGCCTGGTAGCCATCGGCGGGGGCTTCGAGGCGCAGGATCGGCTCGGCGACATTTTGGTGCTCAAGCCAGGTGCGCTTCTCCTGCTCGTCGAAATCGTGTATGGCGGTAGTACGGTCGGAGACGGTGGCGACAGTCTTGGGGTTAACTTGCTGGGACTGCTGGCCGTCGGTGACGGCGACCTGGCCCTCCAGGACCGAAACCTTGGTCGCGCCGTCGGCCGCGACATGGACGGCGAAGATGGTGCCGCGCACCCCCGCTGTGGCGGTCGGGGTGGCTACCTCGAACTTGGCCTTCTGGCTCAGGACCTTGATTATGCGGATCCAGATGCTGCCGGTATCGAGCTTGAAGACCGAGGTCTCGGTATCGTTGGCCTTATTGATCTGGCACTTGAGCACTCTTAGCAGCGTATTGGGACCGACGGCCAAGCGGGTGCCGTCGAGCCACTCCAGAGTCAGTCGCCCGTCGCCGCTGGTTCTGACGGTGTCGCCGGCGTAAATGCGGCTGCGGTCGGCGATAGGCTCGAAGCTATCCTGGCCGCGCGCCTTAACGGCCACTTGCCCTTCGACATCGCGCACCGCCGCCACCCGCTGCAGGATCAGCAGCGACTGCAAAGTCACCGCGCCGACGAAGACGAGCACAATGAAGGACAGTATAATGAGCACCGCTGCTTTGCGCATATCCGATAGCACCCTTGGCAATCAGCATTTGAACTCAAGCGGCCGGCAGTTCCGGCAGGCACCGGCCCGCTGCCGCCTGGCCGACAGCGCGACTTGTATTGTATTTCTACATAGATGAATCTACCCCTGCATGACCGAGGCTAAACTGGATAAGCGATGAGGTGAGGGCGGACGATGCGCAGATACAAGCCGTCGGCTCGCTTTACGCGGCTTGCCCGCACGATGGTGGGGTTGTGGGCGGTAGTGATCCTTGGAGCCTACTTCTGGCCCGGCCAGACGGTGCTGGACCGCATGGAGCTTTACACCATTGATTGGCGCTTCCGCGTCCGCGGGCCACAGCAGCCTGACTCCCGGCTGATGATCGTCACCGTTGATGAAGAGAGTATCCGCACTGAGGGCCGCTGGCCCTGGCCCCGCAACCGCATGGCCCAGCTAATCCGCAAACTCCAGCAACTGGGGACCAAGCGCATCATCTTCGATATATTCTTCACCGAGCGCGATGAGACCGCACTGGGGGCCGAATATGATGCGGAGTTGGTCGAGGCAAGCGGGCAATTCGGCAACGTCTATCACGCCGGCTTTGCCTATGACCCGGAGGCCGGGGATGTGCCGGCGCCGCTGTCCGAAGAGGTGATGGCCAAGGCTTGGGACACCGTAAAGATCCGAACGGCGACCGGGGTGGCCGCGGCTGGGGCACTGTACCAGCCGCAGGGCCTGGTGATGCCGCTGCCGGAGCTGGCCGCTGCGGCCAAGGCAATCGGCTTCATGAACGTACTGGATAGCGGCGACGGGGTGTTCCGCCATGTCCTGCCGCTGTTGCGCTATCAGGACCACGTTTACCCGGCGCTGGTGCTGGCGGCGGCCTGTGAGATGATGGGAGTGAAGCCTGCCGAGGTGGAGGTGACGCCGGGGCGGGAGATTAGGCTGGGCAATAAAGTCAGTATCCCTCTGGACGCGCACGGTCGCATGATGGTGGATTTCGTGGGCGGGCGCAACAGCTATCCGCGGCTTTCGGCGGCCCGGGTCCTGGCCGCAGAGCCGGGCTCGTGGCTGGCGCAGCAGCTTGCCGGCAAGACCGCCTTCGTGGCGGTGACTGCGCCCGGCTTTTTCGATCTGCGCCCCTCGCCCTTTGACACCGTCTATACCGGGGCCGAGATCCAGACCAACGCCCTCGACAGCATCCTCAACAGCAAGGGTCTGCCGCGCCTGGCGCCCCATTACACCGCGCTGGTGATAGTGCTGATGGCTGTGGTCTTCGGCTTCTGGCTGCTGCGGGTCAACACGGCATGGCTGTGTAGCTCGGCCCTGGCGATCGTGCTGGGATACGTATGGTGCGGATTGTATCTGTTCACCCACAACGGCCTGGTCATTGATCTGCTGGTGCCGATGGTGGCGGCGGCAGGCTTTTTTGTAATCATTCTGGTCTTGCGGCTGTTGGGCGAAGAGCGCCGTCGCTGGCGGGCCCAGCGGACCCTTTCGGTCTTCATACCGCCGCAACTGGCGGACCGGCTGATGGCCGATGATGCTTTAGGCACGATGCGGGGCGAGCGGCGCGTAGTCACCGTGCTGTTCTCAGACCTGCGTGGCTTCACCGCCGCCTCCGATGGGGCGGAGCCGGAGGCGATCGTCGAGCTGCTCAACCGCTATTTTAGCTTCATGCACGATGTGATATGGCGCAATGAGGGTACCCTTGACAAGTACATAGGGGACGAGATAATGGCGTTCTTCAATGCCCCGGTGGCGCAGCCCGACCATGCCGCCCGCGCCATCCGCACCGCGCTGGAGATGCAGCGGTTGATTCAGCAGCGCCGCGATGAATGGGCCTTTCTGGGCATGCCCGAACTGGCGGCGGGCATCGGCATCAGCACAGGTGTCGCGATTATCGGGTATGTCGGGTCGGAGGCGCGAATGCAATACACGGCGATCGGCCATCATGTCAACGTGGCCTCGCGCCTGCAGGAGCTGACCAGAGAGCTGGGCCAACGCATCCTGATATCGGAGGACACCTATGCACAGCTCGGCGACGAGTTTGAGACGCGCCCGCACGGGGTGGTTGATATTCGAGGTGCGGGCACCAGGGTCGGCGTCTATAGCGTACTGGGCCCCAGGGGGGAGCCGGATTATTTGGGGTAATTGCGCTGTCGCAGGCAGGGGCGAGGCCGGCGCCGAAGCAGGATAGGTTAGGGGTGCGAGCGAATAGTATAAGTAACTGCTCAGCTTGGAGCGTTAGAAGAGCGGACAGGCAAGGCAGCAGGTGGCCCCTCGCCCCCAAAACTCGATCCTGGAGGACAGGCATCCTTGCCTGTCGATGCCGTTGCTGTTGGGAGAGGCCTCGATAGGCTAGGAAGCCTGTCGTCCAGGAAGGCTAGGGAGAAGGGCCGTGCCACTCTAAGAAACCTCAAACACAGGCGTCCTTGCATGTGCATTTCCCGGGCCCGGCACAGGGTCGCTAATTACCAAATATAGGTGACGACAGGACGCGGATGCCGCGTGTAGTAAGTTGGATGGCCGAGGAGGCAGACGTGGAGTTCGAGCTTCGCGACAAGATAGACGACCAGTACAAGGTGATTGAGAAGCACCGGGGCGGTATGAGCGTCGTCTATATTGTGCTGGACGAGTTCTCGCAGCGGCGCTTTGCCGTCAAAACTCTCAAGGAAGAGCTGCTGTCCGACCGCGCCGCCGTCAGCAGGTTCTCGCGGGAAGCCAAGACCTGGCTCAACCTCGGCCGCCATCCCAACATAGTGGAGGCGATCATCTATCGGGAGCTAGATGAGCAGCCCATCCTGTTCTTGGAGTATGTGGAAGGCACCGATTTGCAGAGGCTCTTCGACGCCGAGGAGCGGCTCTTCCCACCGCAGTTGTTGAGATTCACTTCCCAGGTATGCGCGGGCATGGAGTATGTTCACAACCTCCCAATCGGGCCGGGCGACCGGGGTGTGGTCCACCGCGACCTGAAGCCCTCAAACCTGATGATCACCCGCCGGGCGGATGTCAAGGTAAGCGATTTCGGCCTGGCCAAGGTGCACGGAGGCGGGACCAGGATTACCGACGCCGGGCTGGGGCTGGGCACGTATCTGTACATGCCGCCGGAGCAGTTCATAGACGCGGCCTCGGCCGACCGCAGTTCCGATATCTACAGCATCGGCGTGGTGCTGTATGTGGCTACGACCGGCCAGCCGCCGGCACAGGGCGAGAACGTCGGCGCGGTGATTCGCAATATCCTCAGCCAGGAGCCGGTACGCCCCAGCCAGCTTGTCAACAATGTGCCGGAGGCGCTGGAGGAAGTGATCATGCGCTGCCTGGCCAAGGAGCGCGGGGACCGCTACCAGAGCTTTTCGGAGCTGGCGCGGGCGCTGGGCGATGTTGAGGCGTCAATTCTCGAAACGGTCACCGGCGAGGAGGTCTGGGAGTGCCAGCAGTGCCACTACTTGACGCGGCACCGCTACCAAGCCTGCCCGGTGTGTGTGGGAACGATGCATCGGGTGACCTACCGGCCGGACAGCCAGGCCGACAGCGAAATCATCACCCAACCGACCGAGCCGGCACAGCCACCGGCGCCAGTAACCGAGGCACCGCAAGCTGATGCAGCGACGGCGGCTGCCGCTGAGGGGCTTTACCAGCGGGCCAGGAAGTGGCAGGGCGAAGGCGATCTGCGGCGGGCCATTGCCTTGCTGCGGCAGGTCTTGGCCATCAATCCCGACCACGCCGCGGCGCGCCAGAGCCTGGATGAGGCGGCGTTGGTCTTGGTTAGGCAAGGCTCGCAGAAGGCGACGCGCGCCTACAATTGGTCAATGTTCCGAGGCAATATCACTTGCACCGGCTATACGCCCGAGGTGGTGCTGCCGCCCCTGCAGCGGCGCTGGCAGAGGCAGGTGGGGCAGTGGATCATCGCCTCACCGGTGGTCGCCAATGGGATTGTGTTCATCGGTGCGGGCGTCGGGGAGCGCAGTCAATCCGGCAGAATCATGGCCCTCGCCGGCCAATCGGGCGAGGTCATCTGGGAGCAGAACCTGGCTCACGAAGTCGTACTGAGCGCGTGCGTTCTCGATGGCAAGATCGCCTTCTTTGGGACTCACAATCGACTTGCAGCTCTGGAGGCCCGCAGCGGCCGTCTGCTGTGGCAAGTGGTGGTTGCCGCCCAGGTCAGCGCCAGCCCGGTGGCCTGGCAGAACATAGTCTATTGCGGGACTGATGACGGTCGCCTGCTGGCGGTGAGTGCGCAAAGCGGTCAGCAGATCTGGGAGTTCCAGGCCGAGATGGGCATCTATTCATCACCGTTGGTCTGGCAGGGCCGAGTGTATGTCGGCAGCCTCGACCACCGGCTCTACGCCCTGGACCGCGCCTCGGGGCGGATGCTCTGGGAGTTCATGACAGGTGGCGAGCTGTACGCGGCACCGGCTTTTCATCAGGGCCGCGTGTATGTCTCGTCGGCGGACCAGCGACTCTACTGCGTGGATGCGGCGACCGGCCGGCAAGTCTGGGAGTTCCAGACCGATGGCCCCATCGAGTCTTCGCCGGCGGCCTGGCAATCGTTTGTCTATGTCGGCTCGCGCGACCGGCGACTCTATGCCGTGGAGGCGGACAGCGGCAGGCATCTGTGGCATTTCGAGGCCGGCGACTGGGTCAATTCCTCACCGGCGGTCAGCGGGCGGACGGTGTATTGCGGCTCCCACGATAAGAATATCTACGCGCTGGAGACCCACACCGGCGTGTGCCTGTGGCAGTACGAAACCGATGGCGAGATTCGCAGCTCGCCGGCGATCTCGGGCCATAGTGTCTATGTAACCAGCAATGATGGCAACCTCTACTGCTTCCGACCGCGCCCCTAGTAGCCGCCAAACGCAACTGCGCAGCAGGTCACTGTTCCCCTCCTGGTTTCGGGCTAGCTGGGCCACCGCCCGCGACTGCCAAAGACACTTTGAGATAACTTTGAACGGCGCTTGATTGGCAATTGAGGCCGGATGGATATACTGGCAGCGAGGATGTCGAGTACGTTGGCACCATAATTGCTCTTGGCACGTTGTCGTGCGTCACCATAATCGCGCACCGGCGCAGTTGCAGAGCAAGGGCCGTCGTTGAGATCAGAACAGAGCCTACCCTTGAGAATTGAAAGCGATGGGAAGCAGCACAGGCATACCGAGGTCCAGGCCGAGGTACCTATTACAGCCTAACGGGAGTCGTTCATTCCCGGCATCGCGGTGACGGTCAGATGACAAACAGATCATATCCCGAGCTTCTAGATTCCAGCGAACGCCCTGGTGTGTGGCGCGTGGCGAGTCAAGCCGGCAAGAACACATGCTATCTCGTGGTGAAGCGCTGCATGGACCTAGTGGCGGCGCTCGGTGGCCTGGTGCTGGTCAGCCCGATTCTGCTGGCAAGCGCTGTAGCTATCAAGCTGACCTCGCGGGGCCCGGTGCTGTTCAGGCAGTTGCGTGTGGGCAAGAATGGCAAGACGTTCTATATGCTGAAGTTGCGGTCTATGCGCAACAATGCCGAGGCCTCACAGGCCGAGTTGATGCAGTACAATGAAACCACCGGCCCGGTTTTCAAGATGCGCAATGATCCCCGGGTTACGCCGGTAGGCCGTTTCATCCGCAAGTATAGCATTGACGAGCTGCCCCAGCTTTGGCATGTGGTGACCGGTGAGATGAGTCTGGTGGGGCCGCGGCCGCCGCTGCCCTCGGAAGTAGAGCACTACGAGGACTGGCATCGCCGGCGGCTGGAGATCAAACCGGGGCTGACTTGTATCTGGCAGGTCTGCGGGCGCAGCGACACGACCTTTGATGAGTGGATGCGCATGGATATGGAGTATATCGAGAAGCGCAGTCTGCTGTTAGATATCAAACTGCTTTTACAGACAATCCCTGCGGTGCTAGGCGGACGCGGCGCGTACTAGGTGCAAGCAGGGGGGGACAGAGCCTTTTCTCAACCATGGCAAGGGGGGCGGCAAGGTGTCGCCGATCGTGGTGGGATCAAGGCTCTGTCTGCTTTTCGCCTCCTTGCAATATCAGCGTAATCGGAGTATTATTTAGCTGACAGGTACTATCCATGGCAGCGCTCGGGCGTTTTGTCGCGGGCTGAGGCTCACGGCAACGTCGGGCGCTTTGTCCACATAGGGGGGCTGAGGTGATGTATCAGCCCCGCCACTATCGGAAGTCGGTGCAGGCGGGCGGGTTGACCGGCTTTGTTGTCACGGTTGACGAGACTGATCTGCTGGTGCTGGCCGAAAGCGAGCTGGAGGACGCGGCGCTGGAACTGGTCAAGGCGGCGCGGGCTCAGTTGCAGGCCCATATCGCCCGGCGGCCGGAGTTTCTGACTAGCTTGAAACCGCTGCAGACGCCCGATCCGGAGGTCGGCGGCGGGGAGCAAATGCCGGAGATGATCGCCGCGATGTACCGGGCCGGCCAGATCGTCGGCACCGGGCCGATGGCCGCAGTCGCCGGTGCAGTCGCCGAGGCCGTCGGGGAAGGGCTGCTGAGTAGCTCGCGGCAGGTAATCGTCGAAAACGGCGGCGATATATTCATCAAGTCGGACACGCCGCGGACCGTGAGCATCTATGCGGGAGCCTCACCGCTGAGCGCCAAGGTGGGGATCAGACTGCCGGCCGGGCGCTTCGGGGTATGCACCTCCTCGGGGAGCGTCGGGCACTCGCTGAGCATGGGCCAGGCCGATGCCGCAGTCGCCATCAGCACCGATACCGCGCTGGCCGATGCAGTAGCCACCGCCTTAGGGAACCGAATCCGGCGCGCCGAGGAGATCGCGGCCGGGCTGGAATGGGTGCAGGGGATCGAAGGCATCCTGCACGCGGCGATAATCGTGGGTAATCAGTTCGGCACCTGGGGGCAATTCGAGATAGTGCCGCTAGCCAATAAGGTGACTTGACTGCCGGACGCAAAGAGCAATCCGCAAAGGAGGGATGAGAAGATGACACGCGCAACGATTGACATCGTGGCTCAGGTGATGCCTATGGCGATGTCGCAGCGCCGGGCTACCGGCGCGAGGCAGCTAGCCGTGGCCGCGACGCACCCAATCACACGCCGGTTGCGCAGTCGCTTTTCATCAAAGCGGAGCCGGCAGGAGGTCGAGCCAATTGCCTAAGACATACGCCGAGATAAACGCAAGGATCAAAGCCGGGAAGGCGGTCGTCGTTACCGCCGAAGAGATGATTGATATTGTGGAGGAGCAGGGCACCACGCAAGCCGCCGAGCAGGTGGATGTGGTGACCACCGGCACCTTCGGCCCGATGTGCTCCTCGGGCGCGCTGCTGAATACCGGCCACACCACGCCGCGGATGAAGTACTTGCGAGTGTGGCTTAACGAGGTACCGGCCTACGCGGGCCTGGCCGCGGTGGACGTGTATATCGGGGCCACCGAGCTTCCGGAGAGCGACCCGCGCAACCGCAACCATCCGGGACTTTTTGCCTACGGCGGCGGTCACGTGATTCAGGAGCTGGTCGCGGGCAAGGATGTGCGGATGGTCGCGGAGGCCTACGGTACCGACTGCTACCCGCGCCGCGAGCTGGACACCTTGATCAATATCGCGGACCTCAACGATGCGTACCTACTGAATCCGCGTAACGGCTATCAGAACTACGGTGTGGCGGTCAATCTGAACCGGGACCGCGACATCTACACCTATATGGGGGTGGTGCAGGCGGACCTGGGGTCGGCCAGCTTCTGCTCGGCCGGCCAGCTCAGCCCGCTGCTCAATGACCCCTACTACCGCACCATCGGTATCGGGACCAGGATCTTCCTGGGCGGCGGCATCGGCTACGTCTGCTTCCACGGCACCCAGCACAGCCCCACCGAAGCGCGCTCGGGAAACGGTGTGCCGATGGGCGGCGCCGGCACCATCGCCGTCATCGGCGATATGAAGCAGATGAGACCCGAGTATCTCGTCGGTGTCAGTATGTACGGCTACGGCGTGTCACTGGCCGTCGGGCTGGGGATACCGATCCCGATTCTGAATGAGGAGATGGCCCGCTACACGGCGGTCAAAGACGAGGACATCGTGGCACCGATTCTC
>Ga0180432_10001776_pt1 | contig 33411 bp, 43 predicted proteins | sample SS_ome_10_FD_132414 | JGI IMG/M metagenome (GOLD analysis project Ga0180432, IMG submission 132414) | Hypersaline lake sediment archaeal communities from the Salton Sea, California, USA - SS_1_MS_2 metaG | ecosystem: Environmental > Aquatic > Non-marine Saline and Alkaline > Hypersaline >... | reverse complement strand
GTGAATCCGTTTTTAAGGCGTTGAAGAAACTCCTCCAGATCGGCTTGGTTAAGAGGGAATTTCACGAGAAAAAGGGCTACAAATACTCCCCTAATTTTAAGATAATAAAAATAAGCAACAAAATGGAGCTAAAAATTGGATGACCCGCGGGACCTGGAAGGAAAAACACCTGCGGAAAAAGCAGGAATAAACCTTGAATTGAATGGGAATAAATGGAAAGGATTGATAGAGAATTGATTATTTCTTTTCTAATTTGGTAACTTTTCCTTTTAGGTTAGATAGTTTTTTTGTTGTCTTTTCAGTTCTATTATCCAATTCAGAATAAACAACAAAAGAAATCATCCCGCCCCAAAAAAAGGCATCATTTGGTGCAATACCCATCTGAAAAAATAAACCCAATATAGCCAATGGAATTGCCCATTTAGAAGCCAATAAAACTTGATATTTTTGCAAGGTTTGTTGGTAATCCATATCAATTCGGTTCTTTTTTATTTTCCACTCTCTCATCTACTCACGCAAAAAAAGATACGCCAAAAGTAGGGAAAGACCTCCTCCGATAAATCCACTCATTGCTGTTCCAGTTAAATAAGAAGGGTTCGCTTCAAAGGCTTTATAACCACTCCACAATAAGAAAATTCCAAAAACGCCTAACAAAACGCCGAGAAATTGTAATTTAGAGTTTCCTCTTGGCAACACATTTCCTATTAGGACTTTTCTCTTTTTATTCTTTTCTTCACCTCCTTTTAATTCGTTTTTTTGGTGTTTCAGGGGCATTTTAAAACACCCCCTTTTGCCACCAACCGATTTGACACTTTCGCAAAAATCGGGCAAATCCACCGAGTTCTTGACACTGCCCGGCGATAGGGTTAAAAAGAGTTATGGTCATATGTTCATTATGGTCCGTCCGAGGAAGCGCAGGTTTGTGGAAGCCGAGCCAGGCGCGACATACTTCAAGCCGCGCGCGATTCCGCTGAGCGAACTGGAAGAAGTGCGCCTTGGCGTGGAGGAAACAGAGGCGCTGAGGCTCGAATTCCTCGAAAAACTGCAGCAGGAAAAATCGGCGAAAAAAATGGGAGTAAGCAGAAGCACTTTCAGCAGAATCCTGAACGCGGCTGGAGAAAAAATCGCCGACGCGCTGGCAAACGGAAAAGCGATAAGAATCGAGGGCGGAACATATTCGGTGAAGAAAAAGAGGTGATTTTATGCCAGGAGGAGACGGAACAGGACCTTTCGGAACGCTCAGGAACTGCATGCCTGTCAACACCAACGGAAACCAAGCAACAGCAGCCCAAGCGCCCTTTTACGGAAGGGGCTTTTACGGGAGAGCAGCCGGAAGGGGACGCGGCATGGGCCGCGGATTCAGGTGGCGCTATCTCGCAACAGGAGTGCCGGGATGGGCAGCCCAGCTAGTGCAGCAGCCTGCGCAGGCACAGGGAAAACCAGTTCAGGGTGATTCCAGGGAAATGCAGGAAAAAGGGAAAACAGAGGAAAAACTGAGCCAACTGGAAAAAGAACTTGAAAAAATAAAACAAAAAATAAAAGAATTGAAAGGTGATTGAATGCAAAACCCGATTCAAAGAGGCCGCGGAAGACAGGGCGGCTACGGGCTGGGACCAGGCGGAAACTGCGTTTGCCCAAACTGCGGCGAAAAAGCGCCGCACGCGAGAGGAATTCCCTGCTACGAGCAAAAATGCCCCAAATGCGGGTCTCCCATGACAAGGGAGAGATAACAGATACTTTAAAAGTAAAAGGTCTGAAAAAATGGAAATTGCAATGAAGCAGATTGGAATTATACGCTCTCCCTTCACGGAAAAAAGCAAAACCCCCATTCAGCCGTTAAAATCAAGCGCTGCCGGAAAAGTGGAAGTGTTCAAGGAATTCTCGGATGGCTTGAAGGACATTGAGGGTTTTTCACACATAATACTGCTCTATGCATTCCACCAATCAAAAGGATACAGCCTTTCAGTGAAACCCTTTCTGGACAATAACAAAAAAGGGCTCTTTGCAACACGGGCTCCCAACAGGCCAAACCCGCTGGGGTTGTCGGTTGTAAGGCTTGTGGAAGTGAACGGAAACATTCTCACGGTTGAAGGCATTGACTGCCTTGACGGAACGCCCTTGCTTGACATAAAGCCGTATGTGCCGGAATTCGACAACACGGAAAAAATCAAGATCGGCTGGCTGGAAAAAAAGATTGGAAGGAGTTGAATGGAAATGAATGGATTTAACCAATTGCTTGCACCGGTAGTTGTCTTCCTTTTCGCCCTTTTCTTTTATTACACCGGCACTCTCGGGAAATGCTGGTACAGGCGCTATGTTTTCCCGGCTTTGTTCGCATTGCTTGCATTGCTCTACGCTGAAAACAAACTGGCAGTGCTCTTGCTTCTTGCCGCTGCACTGCTGGCATTCTTCGGATTCAAGGGACTGGGAAGGCAAAAAATGGAAGTGGAAACTCAGGAAGAAAAAAAGGAAGGTGAGGAAAAATGAAGGTTGCAATAAGCGCTAACTCAGAGGACATAAACGGGCAGGTGAACCCGGTGTTCGGGAGATGCCCGGGTTTTATAATAGCGGAGGTCGAGGACTCTGAAATAAAAAAACACGAGTTTGTCGGGAATGACGCAATGAATGCCGCAGGCGGAGCGGGAATTGCCGCTGCACAGACGGTCATAAACCAGGGCGTGCAGGCGGTTATTTCGGGCAACGTTGGACCGAACGCTTTCGCGGTATTCAAGCAATCTGGAATAAAGTTCTATCCCGCCTCCGGAATGGGAATCCAGGAAGCGGTAAAAAAAATGGCAGAGGGAGCGCTCAAGGAAACAGGCAATGCCTCCGTCAGCCCCAATTTCGGAATGCGCGGAATGGGCAGGGCAGGACTCGGGAGAGCCAGAGGCGCGGGGCGCGGATTCGGAAGAGGAAGGAGAGGGCAGCAGTGAAAATAGCAATCTCCTGCGACGGAAGCGCTGTATCCCAACACTTCGGCAGGTGTGAAAAATACGTTTTGTTCGAGGAAGAAAACGGAAAACTGAAAAGCAGGAGCGAAATAGGAAGCCCGCCGCACCAGCCGGGAATGATTCCAAGGTTCCTTAACGAAAAAGGCGCCCGAAAAATAATCTGCCAGGGAATAGGTCCGAGAGCCATGGACCTGTTCGGAGAACTCGGAATTGAAGTGATTGCGGGAGTGAGCGGTGAAATTGACAAAGTTATCGATGATTATCTGAAGGGGAAATTAAAGGGCTCGGAGTCAACCTGCGAGCATTTTTAACCGGGAATTTTTATCAAAGGAGAAATAATGAAGGGAATAATTGCTTTCGCAGCAATTGTGTTAATGCTCTTTTCAGGCTGCTTTGAAGAAATGGAGGAAAAGAGTGAAGCAGAGGGGGGTGAAAAAACGGAGGAAACCGTTCAAATTGCGGAAAATGATTCAAACAGGGAACTGAGCCTCATAACAATTTACGACAATTATGAGGGCATTCCCGGGCTGAGGACAGACTGGGGTTTCTCGTGCCTGGTGAAAACCCAGAACGGGAACATACTGTTCGACACGGGGGGAAATGCGGAAATCCTCCTGTCAAACATGGAAAAATTGAACATTAAACCGGGGGAAATCGATTCGATAGTTTTATCGCACATTCACGGGGACCACACCGGCGGATTGTTTGGAGTGCTTGAAATAAACAGCGATTTGAACGTTTTTGTGTCGGCATCCTTTCCCCAGGAATTCAAGGAAAGAATTAAATCGCGCGGGGCGAGCGTTACGGAAGTGAGCGGTCCGGCAAAAGTTTCCGGGAACGCGCTTTCGACAGGCGAACTCGGACTTTCAATAAAAGAGCAGTCCCTTATAGTGAGAACCCGCAAAGGGCTTGTCGTTGTCACGGGCTGCGCGCATCCCGGCATAGTGAAAATAATTGAAAAGGCAAAGGAAGCGACAGGAGAAAAAGTGTTCCTGGTCATGGGGGGATTCCACCTGCTCGGCAAAAGCGAAACCGAAATCAAAGGAATCGTCCAGAAATTCAGGGAACTGGGAGTTGAACGCATTGCTCCCTCGCACTGCAGTGGGGATTTGGCGAGGGAAATGTTACGGCAGGAATACGGGGAAAAATTCATTGAAAACGGAACGGGAAAGGTAATCAATATATGAAGGGAACCTACTGCCTTCTCATCGGTCTCGGGAAGGATTCGGAAATCAAAACAGGCGCTCTCGGGAAAATTTTTTTCCCCAAGGGACACTACGTTTACGTCGGCTCCGCGATGAATTCGCTGGAGAAAAGAATCGGGAGGCATTTCCGCAGCAGGAAAAAAAAGCACTGGCATATCGATTTTTTTCTCGGCAACAGTAACGCGAAACTGGAAAAAGCATTCTACAAAGAGTCCTCAAAAAAAGAGGAATGCGGTACAGTGGAAAAAATTGCCAAGCGCGGCTTTCCCGTAAAGGGCTTTGGCTGCAGTGACTGCAAGTGCAAGAGCCACTTGTTCAGGGTGCGTGAATTTGTAAAGCCAAAGGGGTTCAGGATGTGGGAACAATGAAGAGAATCGCGGTTACTGGTGGAAAGGGCGGCACGGGAAAGAGCACTATTGCCACAGCGCTCGCGGTTGAACTCGGAAAACGGCACCGCGTGCTTCTGGCGGATGCCGATGCAGACTGCCCCAACGACCACCTGATTCTCGGAATCGAAAGAAAGGAAATAGCAGTGGTAAAGCAGAGAGTGGTAAAAATCAACGATTCAAAATGCACCGGCTGCGGGAAATGCGCTTCCGTGTGCGCATACAACGCAATCGCAATGGTTTCGGGAAAGCCGCTGGTTCTGGAAAAAATGTGCAGCGGCTGCGGCGCCTGCGCCCTGGCGTGCCCTGAAAACGCTGTTGAATGGAAGGAAAAAGAGGTCGGAAGGATTTTCGAGGGAAAAGGAAAGGGAATAAGCCTTTTGTCGGGAGAACTCAAAATAGGCGAGCCCGTTTCAGAGCTCGTTGTGAAAAAATTAAACGAATTAATAAAAGAAAAGGAAAAGGAATTCGATTACGTTATTGTCGACACCGCTGCCGGAACGCATTGCGATGTAATCTCCGCGCTGGAGGGAAGCGGTTTCGCAATTGCAGTCGCGGAGCCGACTCCTCTCGGCGCACACGACCTCGGGCTCATACTTGAATTACTGCATGTCCTGGAAGTAAAAGGAAGCGTATTCCTGAACAGGTCGGGAATAGGAAAAGACGAATTGGTTGAAAAAATCTGCTCGGACAAAAAAACAAAAATAATCGCGAGAATGCCTTACTCCAAAAAAATAATGGAATCTTATTCCGCCGGAAAGCCGGTGGAGCATGAAAGCATTGAAAAAACAGCGGGGCTGGTTGAATGAAAAAGGTCTGCGTTTTAAGCGGAAAAGGCGGCGTGGGAAAAAGCAGTATTGCCGCTTCGCTGGCGGTACTGCTTTCCGAGAGAAAGAAAATAGTGTGCGCTGACTGCGATGTTGATGCCTCGAACCTTTCCCTTGCATTGGGAGTGGACGAGAACAGAACCGAGAAAAGGAAAATTGCAACCGGAAAAAAGGCGTTCATTGACAAAAAGAAATGCGTTTCCTGCGGGACATGCAAAAAAACCTGCTATTTCGGTGCAATAAATGAAAAGGGCTCGGAATTTTCCGTCAGCCAGTTGAAGTGCGAGGGCTGCGGCGCCTGCGCCCTGGCGTGCCCGCAAGGCGCGATTGAAATGCGGGAATGCGAAAACGCCGAGCTTTCGGTCGGAAAAACAAGGCAGGGTTTCATTGTTGTTTCAGCCCAGCTCAAGATGGGGGAATCCGGAAGCGGGAAGGTTGTTGCGGAGGTGAAAAGGGAAACCGAAAAGCACGCCGGAGAAAGCGAATTAATGGTCATTGATTCCGCTGCAGGAATAGGCTGTCCTGTCATTGCATCCGTTACGGGAAGCGATTTTGTTGTCGCTGTCACTGAGCCGAGTCCCTCGGCTTTGTCTGACCTCGAAAGAGTTCTGGGCGTTGTAGAGCATTTCGGGATTCCCTTCGGCATTGTGATAAACAAGCACGATTTGAATCCGGCATTCACTCAAAAAATAGAGGAATTCGCCGGTGAAAAAAACGCAAAAGTGCTGGCAAAAATACCTTACGACAGAAGCTTTGTGGACGCGCTCGTGGAATTAAAGCCGGTGATTGAATTCAAGCCGGAAACAAGGGTTTTCTTCGAGGAGATTGCGGAAAAAGCGGGGCTTTGAAACAAAATTGGAAATAAGGGAGAAAAACTATTTTTGCCCCCTTTTCCTGGTCAGGTAAAAGAAAATGAAGAGAACAGGGACCTCAATCAAGCCAATTCTGAAAAAATTCAGTTCAAAGCCGCCGACAAGAAGCGAAATTATGTTTTCGGACTCCCATGCAAGGTAAAGCCCTATGAGGAGCATTATGCTGCCCGCTGTCAGGTGCAGGTATTTTATGTTCCTGTCCTTCCATTCCGCCACATTCTCAACCAAGAGCAAGCCAGCATACAATCCAAGGGCAATTGCAAGCATTGGCAAAACGAATATTGCATTGTATAAAAGAAGCCACGGCAAAGCCCCGGCAATGCCGTACCTCATAAGCAAAACGCAGGCAGTCACCAGGGGACCGGCGGTGCAGGGCAGCAGAAACAATGTGACAAACAACCCCACCAAAAAAGCGCCTTTTACGCTTGTGACGCCGCTCATTATTTTTTTAATTTTGGGGCGCCATTTCAGCGGCATTTCGGTCATTAGCCCCCCTGGCCTATACCATGTGAAATCCTTAATGTTGGAGCAGCCCAGCGCTATTGCGAAAAGACTGAAGCCGCCGTAAATCCAGCCCTCTATTGGACCGAAGACCTCTGTGCTCGCGTTCAGCACTCCTATTAATATCACCGCATAAAAAAGGTACAGAATGTAAACCGCAGAAGTGAAGGAGAGCCCTGCAAGCAATGCCCTTTTCCTTTCCTTTGGGTTGTGGGTTAAAAAAGCAATGAGCATTAATGTGAGCACTGCAATAGCGCAGGGGTTGACAGCATCAACCGCCGCAAGGGAAACTATTGCCGGTATTGTGAGCTCGGCTGTCATTTTTTAACGCCCCCTGCTTTTATCCTGAACGCAATGAAAGCAAAAAGCAATAGGACAAGCGCAGCAACTCCTATTACGGAAACTAACACAACGCTGTAAAAACCATTTCCTTCGCTGCCGCCGCTGTTCCCGTTTCCGCTGCCGGGGTTGGAAGTGGCAGCCGGGACAGGAGTGGCTGTTGGAGTGGGAGTGGCTGCCGGATTCGGGGCTATTTCTTCATTGCATTTCAAAACCCAGCTGTCCCCTATTCTGAAAGCTTTTTTGAAATCGATTTGCCCGTAGGAAATTGCCTCCGGCGACGCTTCAATTTCAGCAATCCTGTAATCCGATTCCCACAGCGTTTCGGAAAGGTTTTGAGTGAAAAGCACTTCTTTGAGAAAATCGCTCTCGACGTTCCCTTTTCCGAGCCTTATTAAAACCCTTCCGTTTGCCCAAACCTTTGGCTCTGCCGGGAGGTCGCCGAGGTCTGTTTCTTCAAAACTTTTTGGTTCGTCCAGAAAACGGCACTTTTTTCCGACAGAGGGAATTTTTGCTTCTATGTCGGCGAGCGGCGGCAGCCCCTGCGCGTGCTCTTTTTCGAACACGATGGTCGGAACCGAGGAAGAAAAACCGAAGCTGGTTGCATATTCCCAGAGAAGTTCCGCGTTCTCGCTGCTCCAGCTCTCAAAAACATATTCTATTATGACCAGGTTCTTGTACTTTTCCGGCCAGCTTCCGAGCGCCTCTGGATCGGTCTTCGAGCAAACGGGACAGCCGATTTTGGTAAAATAAACCGCGCAATTTTTTTCTCCGTCACTTTCAGCAAAAACGCTGTTAGGGAATGCCAGGAGCAAAAAAGCCGCCAGGCACAGAAAAACCCCTTTTTCCCTGAAATCCATCCGGTCACCGCTTGCATCGAAAATTTTTTAACCTTTTTATGATAATCTCTTCTGAAACAATATATATACTTTTGTTTCAAAAAATGAAATCGTGACAGGAATGGAGAAAACGGGCATAAAAGACATAACCCTTGCGATCGGGCTGATTACAGGATTCCTGTTTGTGGTTTCCATCGCTGTTTTTTACACCTACTCAATGCTCCAGACCGGGGATTTCTGCAGCTGCACTGAAACAATTCCTGTTGTAATAATAATGGTTGCTTCCGCCGGTCTTTTTGTGGGTTCTTTCGCTTATTATTTCCTTATTGACAGGATTGTGAGAAATTACAGAAACAACAAATCCTTTGAAAAAGCGCTTGAGCCTTTTTTGAAGTTGTTGAATGCCGACGAGGAAAAAGTGGTAAAACTTCTTTTGAAGAACAAGGAGCTCGGGCAGGCAAAAATCGGCGTTCTGGCAGAATTGAGCAGGGTGAGAACAACCCGCGTTCTGCAAAAGCTCGAGGACAGGGGAATAATTGAAAGGCAAAAGAAAGGCAAGACAAACAGGGTGAACCTGTCGGGGCAAATAAAAAAGATAATGGAATAAGGCAAAAAATTATTCTACTCTTATGCATTTTCCCCTGAAAGGACAGCCGGTGCAGTTGCTTTTCTCCTCCAGCTGCTTTTTAATGCTCCTGCAGACGAAGTACGCCGAAGCAATTCCCGTCAGGAAAAATGCCATGGTCCACAGAAAATCAGCCAAATCCAAGAAGCAGCCCTCCCTGGTAGAAAACGAATGAAACAATCCACGCAAGAACCAAACTGTATGTTATTGCCAGAGCAGTCCACTTCCAGCTCCCGGTCTCTTTTTTGATTACCGCAATCGTTGCAATGCATGGAATGTAAATAAGGGTCGTCAGCATGAAGGAATATGCTGAAAGCGGCGTGAAATCCCGCTTTAACGCTTCCCCAATCCCTTCCTCCCCCACCCCGTAGAGAGTGCCGAAGGTTCCCACTACAACCTCTTTTGCCACAACGCCGAAAACAAGGGAAACGGCGGACTGCCAGTTTCCAAAGCCCAATGGCTCGAAAACCGGGGCAATTGCCGTTCCTATCTGTCCCACCACGCTCTGCTGTGAAGCGTATTCCACTCCCAAAGGCAGGTTTGCCAAAAACCATATCAGTATTACGGCGGCGAAGATTATTGTTCCGGCTCTTACGACAAATTGCTTGCTTCTTTCCCATGTGTGTATTGCCAAGCCGGTTATTGTCGGCAGCCTGTAAGGCGGCAGTTCCATTACAAAAGGGCTTGAAAGACCCTTGAAGAACAATTTCTTGAACAGCAATCCCATGAGAATCGCCAGCATTATGCCTGTAAGGTAAAGGGAGAATATCACAATGCCCTGGTTTTCGGAGAAGAACGCGCCGGCGAAAAGCACGTAAACAGGCAGTCTTGCCGAACAGGACATCAATGGATTTATGAGTATTGTCAGTATGCGGTCCTTTCTGCTTTCAAGCGTGCGGGTGGCCATTACCGCGGGCACATTGCATCCGAAGCCCAAAAGCATTGGAATGAAGGATTTGCCGTGCAGCCCGATTTTGTGCATAAGCCTGTCCATTATAAACGCTGCCCTTGCCAGGTATCCCGAATCCTCCAAAAAAGCGATTATGAGGAACAAAAGCGCAATGTTCGGAAGGAACACCAAAATGCTTCCTATTCCCCCGATTACGCCGTCCGATACAAATGAAGAAAGCCACGCGGGAGAATTTGTTCCGGCAATGAGTGATGCGGCATTCTCGCCCGCTGCTGCAAAAAACCCGTCAATTAATTCAACAAACGGGCGTCCTACTTCAAATGTGATAGTGAACATCAGCCACACTATTGCCAAAAAAATCGGGATTCCGAGCGTTTTGTTCAGCAGGACCCTGTCCATTCTTTCTGAAAAGCAGAGCCTGTCGGGACAGGTTCTGCTTGCGGATTCCTTAACTGCGCCCATGACAAAGCCGTACCTGGCATCGGCAATCGCTGTGTCCACGTCCTTTCCGAACACGTTCTCCAAATGCTTCCTGTCCTTTTCCGCCTTTTCCAGCACATCTTTTCCGCCGTCCAGGGCTTCCACCAATTTTATTACTTCCCTGTCGTTCTCCAGCACTTTCAGTGCAATCCACTTCGGGCTGTATTTTTCCGGAAGTTTTATTGTTTCCTTTATGAATTTTTCCGTTTTGGCAAGATGGTCTTCTATTTCGTTTCCGTACCCAATAATCGGTTTTCTTCTTTTCGGTTTTTTGCCCGAGGAGAGAACCTTGTCCATCAGTTCGCTGATGCCGGAATTCCTGTTCGCTTCGATTTTCTTAACAGGTATACCGAAAAGTCTTGAAAGCCTTTTTTCGTTGATTTTTATGCCCTGCGCTTCGGCGAGTTTGACCATATTCAATGCGACCACAACGTTTGCTCCCAGTTCAATCAGTTGGACTGTAAGGTAGAGGTTCCTTTCAAGGTTGGCTACATCGACTATGTGAATTACGGCATCGGGGCTTTCCTCAACAATGTAATTCCTCGCGATTATTTCCTCCGCCGAGTAAGCCGTGAGGCTGTAGGCGCCGGGCAGGTCAACTACTCTGATTTTTTTTCCCCTGCGAACAAGGATTCCTTCCTTTTTTTCCACTGTTTTTCCCGGCCAGTTTCCCACGTGCTGCCTCAGCCCTGTAAGGGCGTTGAACAGTGTCGATTTTCCCACATTGGGGTTTCCCGCCAGTGCAACGGTAAACTCTTCCATTTATTCCACCAGTATTTTGAGCGCCTCGCCCCTGCCGAGGGCAAGCGTTGAATCGAGAACCTTTATCACCACGGGACCGAAAACGTCGTTCTTTTTCACCACAACTTTCGTTCCCTCGTATAAGCCGAGTTCGCTCAGTCTTTTCTTCAAGCACCTGCCGCTCCTGATTTCCTTAATTTCCACTTCTCTGCCTTCCTTGACCTCTGCAAGCGGTTCAGCCATTCAGATTACCTCCGCAACCATCGCTGGTTTTTTTTTGGCTTTAATTTTTTTAACCTGACTTTTTCACTCACTCTTCATCCCCAGCACGTGGATTTTTTTTCCGTGGGGGCAGACCTTGGGGTGCCCCACAAACTTGTCCAGTTTCCTCACAACTTTGTCGGAGAGCGCGTGCTCCAGCACGTGGATGTCGTCGTATATTTTGTCGGGGTCGAATCCAAGGCACTTGACAAGGAACACGCCGATTACCCTGCGCGCGTGAACAATTTTTCTCACCTCTTTCAGCCCCTTTCTGGTGAAAAAAATGTTGCCGTAGGGCTTTGCCTTCACCAGTTTCATTTTCTTCAGTTTTCCCACTGCCTCGGAAACGCTCGGCTTTGAAATCCCGAGCAGTTTTGCAACCTCCGCCGATTTCACTCCCTCTGACTTGTCGGATTGCTCCTCGTAAATAAAATAAACCGACAAAAGGTAATCCTCGATTGTTTTCTTTCTCACAGGCAAAACCCTGAAAGCAGTCCTATAAGTTAGGAATGCCTGATGTGTTTAAAAACCTTTTGTGAAATTAGGCATGCCTAACTTAATTTATGCAAGGGAGAGCGCGAGAAAAAAGGAAACAGCGAGCGCCAGCAGAGCCGGAACCGCAAGGGTCTTGAGGTAATTGCTGAAACCCGCTCCGAAGTAAGCCAGAGAAACCGAGACACACGGGTGCACCGGCGATATCGCATAGCCCAGAAACACGGAGAAATACATTACCGCAAAGCCGGGCAGGGGCATCGATGCCAGGGAGTATTTCGCGAGGAATATGGGGATTACTATGGATGCCGGCACCTGAATCCTGCCGGTTGCAAACCCCAAAAAGAAGCCGACGGGAACCAAAAGAGTTGCGGCATTCAAAGGAAGTGCAGCAAGCAGTTCCGGCAGAGGCGAAGCCTGGAACACGTGCAGGAAGAAAAACATCCCGAAAATTATGAGCGAGAAATTCCAGGGAGTCATTTCAACGAAAACCTTTCTTAATCTTTTCGTGCCCGGCTTTCCTGCAATAAAGGCAAGGAGCAAGCCGAAGGAAACAGCAAGCACCGTGGCGGCTTCCGCTATCTGCGGATTGAAAAAAGCCCTGAGAGCGAAATCGAGCAGCGGCGCGGAAAGGATTACCGCCAAGGGAACAAGCAGCCACTTGAGGGAGAATCTTTCGCTGTAATCTATTTTCCCGCCTGCCTTTCTCAGGAAAAACCAGTAACCCAGCAGCAGGGAGAACAGAAAGAAGGGGAAAAGGAACGCGATGGCGGAATAAAGCTCGACTCCCGCAATTTTTGCCGAGGCGATAAGGCTCGGGGCGAGGGGGTAAACGAGCAGGAGTATGTGCCTGAACCACACATTGATTGCAACTTTCAGTTTCGCGGCAATTTCCTTCCCGGCTTTTTCAATTAACGGAGCCGACATCAGCGCTCCGCCGGGCATTGGAAGCATTCCGAGCAATGCCGGCGCAAAGGCAAGGAAGGGCTTTTTTCCGATTCTCAGGTTTCTGACCAGATTGTCCATTTGACCGGTTTCCTCCATTGTTCCGCCGATTAAAGGAATTATTCCAACGGCAAGGGCAAGAAGGACAATTGAAGGCTCTGTAATGGTAAAAACGAACTGTGAAAGCATTTCCCCGAGGGGGAGAAGCAGGAGACCGAGGGACAATGCGCCCAGGAAAAGCGCCGCGGGAAGGCTTTTCCTCGAAAAAATTAACACCAGCGAAACCGAAACAACAAATGCAGCGAGTTCAAAAATCATTATTCTCCCCGAAACAAGAGCCCATAACCAGCATTAACTGACTGCATTTTTTAATTTTATTGCCCCATTGATGTTATATTCCCTGCTTTTTGGCGAGAAGGAAAAAAACATGTTTTTGAACCGGGAGTGGAGCAATGAGTGAATTGGACGAAATAAGGCAAAAAAAGATAAGGGAAATCCTAAACAAAAGGTTCATTACAAGCGCAGACCCTAAAATGGAAGTCAGCGATTCAAATTTCAGAGAAGAAGTACTGGAGAGGTCGAAGAAAGTGCCTGTTGTCGTGGACTTTCACGCGGACTGGTGCATGCCCTGCAGGATTATAAGCCCAATGCTGGAAAAGATTGCCCGGGAATACGGGGGAAAATTTACGCTGGCAAAGCTCGACATACAGCACTCCCCCCTTACAAGCAATGCCTACAACATTTCCAGCATTCCCGCAGTTAAAATGTTCAAGAACGGCAGGGTTGCCGCGGGATTCGTCGGGGCAATTCCCGAAAACCGCATGCGGGCGTGGCTGGAAGAAAACCTGAATTGAAAAAGGAAGCGGTAAAATAAACAAAAAGGAAAAAGAACTCGTGGAAGAATGCAAAAGATACGCAGAGGAAAACGGGTTCAGACTGAATCCGGAGAAGAAAATTGTGGAAGGCAATGTGAAAAGACTGCTGGAAAACGAAAAAAGAGAGGGCGAAAGGTACTGCCCCTGCAGGCGAACCACCGGCGACAGGGAAAAAGACAAGAAAATAATCTGCCCCTGCGCTTACCACAGAGAAGAAATAAGAAGGCAGGGCTACTGCCACTGCATGCTTTTCGTGAAGTGAAACCGTGGAATTGCTTTTGTTCGTATCATCGCGCTGCCCTGTCTGCCCGAAGGCGGAAAGGATAGTCAAAAAAATCGCCAGAAACTATTCCGGAAAGGGTCTCGAATTCAGGAAAGTCAGGACAAAAACAAGAGAGGGGAAAGTTTTAGTGGGAGAAATGAACATAAACGCGACTCCGACAATAATCTTCTTGGACCAGGGAGGAAACGAGGTGAAAAGAATTGTCGGCGTTCCCGAAGAAAGCGACCTGAAAAACAAAGTGGAAAAAATGCTCGGATTGAAGAAAAGCCCGCTGGACAGAATACTCGGCTGGCGCAAGTGAAATGAATTTTCAGGTATGGGCTTTTGCCCCTTTCCAGTCCGCAAGCCGCTCTTTATCCTGCTTTCTCACAAAATCTTCAGCGCCCAGCATTGCGTGCTTCGACATGTCCGGCGAATACCTGCTTGCCGGAACAGTTCTGCCGAGCGCTTCCGCCATCGCCCTCGTGAAATGCGGGGCATTACCGCAGCACAAGCCGAGGTAGTTTACACCGAGTTTTCTGGCTTTCACTGCAAATTCCGCCACCTCCTCCCGGTTCAAGAGGAAGGGCTCAAGGTTCAGGGGAAATGCCTGTTTTCCTTTCCCGTCTTTCAGTTTTTGGAAAGTGGACTCCCGCGGACTGGTACGGTAAGGGACGGGCAGTGCGGCGAGACTGCCCTTCACCTTTTTCCTTGCCTTTTCGAGCAGCGGAAGCATTGTCGCCGGACCCATGCCGCAGTTCAAGCCGACAACATCGGCTCCGGATTTCTCCAGTTTCCTGCAGGCGTTCTCCCAGGAATGCCCGTCCCTTGTTTCTCTCAGGTCGGGTATGAACGTGACCACTGCGGGCAATTCAAAGGACTTGATTACTTCGAGCGCGATCAGCGCTTCCCCGAAGTAGTCGATTGTTTCCGCTATCACGAAATCGACGCCCTCCTCTTTTGCCCATTTCACCTGCTCCGTGAACATTTCCCTCACGGTTTCATGTGTTTCCGGCTCTTCCGGGTTGTACACCCAGGTGTTGCATATGTTGCCCGCGAGCAAGGCTTTTCCTTCAAGGGCAACCTTTTTTGCTATTCGCAGTGCCCTGCGGTTCATTTTTTCGAGTTCTGATTCCCTTCCAATCACTTTCAGTTTTCCGCGGTGTGCGTAGTAGGTGAATGCCTCGATTACGTCCGAGCCCGCGCGCAAAAACTCGCGGTGCAGTTCCTCCACTGCTGCGGGGTAGTCGAGCACGGCTTCCGGGACAAACGGCCCGGCTTTCACGTACCCCCGGCGCTCTAATTCAAACAGGTAGCCCTCGGCGCAAAGGACAAAATCCGATTCAAGTCTTTCGAGCAAGCCTTTTCCCGGCACAATCAGAAATAGGCACAAAAATTAATTTAAAAATATTGAAATCCGCCCTGGTTTCGGGAAAACCTCATTTTTTCCTCGCCAGCAACTTCCTGATTGCCACGAGCTCTTTAAGTATTTTTTCGCCGGTTTCCTCGGTTTCGAAAGATTCCACCGCGACCGGCTTCCTGCTACGCACAAAATCAATTATTATCTCTCTGAGCTCCTCAAAATTCCTTATTCCCTCGAGTTTCAGTTCCGCGTTCATTTTATTGGCGGAATAGCCGGCAGTCTGCACCTTGAGCGCTGCAATGCCGAGCGCCCTTGAAACAGGTCCTTGGGCGATGTCAACGTTTGTAATCCTGTTGTAGGGCACTATGCCCGTGGTCCTGAACCAGACGCCGCGCCTCCACGTTATCTCGGTGCCCGTAAGGCTGTATGTTATGGAAGAACAGTATTTCGGAATCCACCAAGCCGTGAACAGGAACACTGCCAGCGCGATGACAAGGGAGGGAACGGAAATGAACGGCGGCGCGAAGAGCACTGCCGGGAAAAGCCAGACAAGAGCAAGAAAGGCGAATGCCCCGAAAAAGTTAATCCAGTAAAGCGTTTTGAACTCCGGCGCCGGACCGAACTCCCTGCAGGCAGACTGCTCCGCGGTTTTCTTCATTTTAACCACTTTTAACTCTTAAATTATAGTAGATAATATTAATAAAGAGAAAGCGTCCAGGGTCGGACTTGAACCGACGACCTGCTGGTTAACAGCCAGCTGCTCTACCAACTGAGCTACCTGGACACGCGTTCACTGATTCCCTGGTTTGGCAATGTGTTATTTTTTGTGTTAATTTGCAGAATCGAGTTCTAATAATTAAAGCGCAAAGGATTAAAAACACTTATTCGGCCGCCTGCCGGCGCGGGCAGGCGGAGCGCGAAAAACAGCGGGAAACGTGCCCCGAGAACTACTTATACATAACATAGAATTCCCGCCCGGCTTTCACGCCCCCGGAAAATTTCACGAAAAAAGCATTAAATTTCCCCGAAAGGCGTGAAAAAAGAGCATTTTTTCTTTTTCCGCCGAAAAAGCCGTGAAAAACCCCTTTTTCAGGAAAAAGGGCAACGCAAAGGCGCAGAAGTGTGGGAAAGGCATATAAAGGGCGAAAAATGGTTTCAATAGCGAAAAATAACGCCTGAAAAAGTTAGAAAAACTGAAAAAATAAGTATACATAATTCAGTTTTTCATTAACATTTGGCGTCGAATGGAAAGGAGTGTTAATCTGCCCCCTTTTGGAAAACAAAACCTATTTAAAGGAGATTGGGCATAATATTATCGTTTAACGCTTTCCTATGGAAAAAGGGGTGATTTTTTGAAGAGCATTGTTGAAAACGCTATGGACCGTGCCACTGCCGAGGAAGACAAACTCGAGGAGTTCGGCACGCCGAAAATAATGGTAATTGGAACAGGGGGTGCGGGCTCAAATGCTGTTAACAGGCTTGCAAACATGGGCGTCAGCGGCGCGCAGCTTGTTGCAGTCAACACCGACAAGCAGCACCTCTCCCTGATAAACGACGAGCTGACAAAGGTTCTCATCGGCAAGAGTGTTACCCGCGGACTCGGCGCCGGCGGCTACCCTGAAATAGGAGCCAAAGCCGCGGAAGTCTCCCGCTCTGCTCTGGAGGAAATACTCAACGGAGTGGACATGTTGTTCCTCAGCGCGGGAATGGGCGGGGGAACAGGAACGGGCTCAGCGCCGATTATCGCAGAAATAGCAAAGGAGCAGGGAGCAATCGTAATAGGCATTGTCACATATCCTTTTGCCCTGGAAAAAGCCCGTTTGTCAAAAGCGGAAGAGGGCATAAATTCCCTGCAGGGCGTTACAGATACGGTAGTTGTAATCGACAACAACCGCTTGGTTGAACTGGTGCCAAATCTGCCAATACAGGACGCTTTTAAGGTTGCGGACGAAGTGATTGCCCGCACCGTGCGAGGAATAACCGAAACAATTACGCAACCATCCCTCATAAACCTGGACTATGCCGATGTGAGGGCGGTAATGAGCAACCAAGGGCTGAGCGTTATCGCTGTCGGAGAAAGCAAGTCAGTGGACAAAGTGAACGAGGTTGTCGACGACACGCTCAAGAACGCACTGCTGGACGTGGACATTACGGGTTCAACAGGCGCATTGATTCACATTACAGGCGGGCCGGAACTCACTCTGGGGGAAGCCAACGCCGTGGGAGAAATGCTCACGGAGAAGATTGACCCGAAAGCGCAGGTGATATGGGGTTCCAGGGTGGATCCTACCTTCGAGAACAAAATAGAGGTAATAACAATCTTCACAGGTGTAACGTCGCCCTACATAAAGGGACCCTCCAGCAGGGTTGCCGGAGGCGGCCCGAAAAAGTACGGCACAAGGGACCTGGAAATAGACTTCATAAAGTGAATTTCCACCCCTTTTTCCCTTTCTTTTTTTTATTTTTTTCTTTTTTCTATTTCTTTTTTCCCCCGCGCTCGGGCGCATTTAGAGGAAGAAAAACGGCAGCGCGTTGAGGAGGAGGAGCGCGAGGACAATGAAGAGAAGCGTTACGGAAATTACCTTCTTTGTTTTTTCCGGGGGATGCCTTGCTGACGAGAAATAGGGAAGCAGGAGGATTGGAACAATCCTTCCGCCGTCGAAAAGCGGCAGCGGCAAAAAATTGACAATCGCGAGAATGAGGCTCAGTATAAAGAGCCATGAAAGGAAGCCGGCAACAAACCTCACGAATTCAACTGTCTGCTCGTATTCCGGGGGGGGAGAAAAACCCGGCTTTTTTACGTTTTTTACCTGGAAGCCCGCGAAGCCGAACCTCTCGCTCAGCGAAAGCTCCTTCTCGAGAATCTCTCCGGCTTCGGTTTCCACTTTTATGGTGTAATTTTGCGGAATTCCGCTCTGAAGAGAGGCGGAGGACAGCGCCAGCAGCGCGTTGCTCACGTCCACGTTCGATTTTACTGTCTCACCATTTATTTCGAGCACGCGCATTCCCTCGCGGAGAACGCCGAATGCCGGTGATGCCTCCTTTTCCTGGCAGAATTCAACCTCTTCCTGCACCGAGGCAATTTCAACGTGGTCTATTCCCGTTTCATAGAACGCGTTTATTTCGTTAATCACGGGCAAAGCGTAAAAATTGAGCACGAGAAGGTAAACCGCGAAAAACAGGACAAAAGTGAAAAGGTTTGCCGACGGCCCTGCAGAATAAACGCTCAACTGCTTCCTCTCGCTCGCTTTCTTGAACTGCGCGTCGTCCGGCTCTACAAAAGCGCCTATCGGAATCAAGCCCAGCAGGAGCAGGCCCGCGCTCTTGGGTTTTATTTTGTGACGCAATGCAACTATTCCGTGGCTTCCCTCGTGTATTGTGAGTATTATGAGGAAAACCGCCCAGACGTAAAGCGGAATCACTATGGGCACTTTGGGAATCTGCACCCCGGGAATCACGGGCATCACGCCGGGGCAGCTCGGCTGTCCCTGGAATGCCCTGAGGAGAATGTGAATGCCCTGGTCCGCAAGGTTTATGAGAGCAAAACCCATCAGTCCAAAAAGAGCGAATGCCCCGGGGTATAGGGGGGAAAGACCCGCCCCAAAAATGTGCGTTCCAATTCCCAGCAGACTGAAAAACGCATAGAGCAGAACGAAGGAAGCAGAGAGAAGCGCTGCACGCTTTGCCCTGCGGAATTTCCTGGCGAAAAGGAAATCGACTGCGGGAATTCCAAAACCGAGAACAAGCCCTGCAATTGAAACAAGCGAAAGGAATTTTCCCAGAAAGGAGAACTTTTTTATCACTGGAATGGCTCTTTTAAGCCGCACCATCGAGAGAATGAAGTATGTTTCTGAATCGGCGTGCCTTTTAATGAAGCGGGTGGAAACAATGAGGAAAGCCAGGAATGCCGCGGTGCACAAAATCAACAAAAGGGAATCCACGCATTCACCCTTTCAGTCCTCTTCCTTTTCCCTGAGGGAAATTCCGAGCAACGATTCAATCCTTTCAATTAGCCTGTCATCCGGCTTGAAATTTCCGGCTTCAATCCTGTGCATTACGGACTCCTTTTCAAATAGTTTTTTTGCGAGTTCCTCCCGCTTCCATCCTCTTTTTTCCCTAGCCCTCCTTATTCTCTCGCCGAAATCCGAGGCAATGGAAAGACCGAGGTCGAGGTTCTCAGACTTCTTCACAGGGGAGAAAGCAGGCTTCCTGTACGGAATGAAGGCGCCGTGCTCGGATTTCTGCAGCCCGCGCGAGCGGATTCTTTTTCCCATCGATGCACACTTCTCGCAGACAAACATGCGAGCGCCTTCAACTTCAACCTCAACTGGACTGCCGCATTCTGCACCGCACAATTCGCACTCCATATCCCAATAAAAACGCGAACAGTTTTAAATAATTGGCTTTTTTTGAGGCAGCGGGGAAAACCTGCGGGCGGGAATATTTTTAATTAACTTTGGCAACTCCCAATATATGGTGCAACAATGGGCGTTGATTTGGGCGAGGTTGTGCAAAAGGAGGAAATTGGATTCGATTCCCTCAAAGGAAGGATTCTGGGAATTGACTCCTTCAACATCATTTACCAGTTCCTTTCCACAATACGCAGCAGGGACGGCTCTCCCTTGATGGATTCCCGCGGCAGGATAACAAGCCATCTCACGGGACTGCTTTACAGGACCGTGAACCTGGTGGAAAAAGACATAAAGCCCGTGTTCGTGTTCGACGGAAAGCCGAGCGAACTCAAGGAGAAAACGCGCGAGGAAAGGCACAGGATTCGCACTGAAGCCAGGAAAAAATACGAAAAAGCGCAGAAGGAGGGAAAGCTTGAGGAAGCTCGCAGGTACGGACAGCAGGCGGTTTCCCTCTCAAAAGAAATGGTCTCAGAATCAAAGAAACTCGCTGAATTAATGGGCTTTCCAGTTGTACAAGCGCCGGGAGAAGGAGAGGCACAGGTTTCCTTCATGTGCGCGAAAGGCGACGTGCACGCGTGCGTGAGCCAGGATTACGACCCATTGCTTTTCGGTTCCCCGCTCCTGCTCAGGAACCTCACTGTAACAGGCAGGAAAAAGGTTCCGGGCAAGGACCTGTACATTGAAGTGAAACCCGAAAAGATTGAACTGGAAAAAACTCTCTCCGCGCTCGGCATCGACAGGAAAAAACTCGTATGGGTTGCCATGCTCATAGGAACAGACTTCAACGAAAAATTCCCGGGCATTGGACCAAAAACAGCGCTCAAACTCGTGAAAGAACACGCTTCATTCGGGGACATTATCGCGAAAACAAAGCACAAACCGGGATTCGATTACAGGGAAATAGAAAAAATTTTTCTGGAGCCCAGGCACACAGAGGACTACTCGCTCGAGTTCGGCGCCCCGCACAGCGAGGAACTGAAAAAATTTCTCTGCGACGAACGCGATTTCTCCAGGGAAAGGGTTGAAAAAGCTATCGAGAGAATAACACTTAAAGCGGAACAAAAAGGAGTCCAAGCACGGCTGGATTCCTGGGAATAGGTGTTCAAAACGGAAGGAACATGGGCGGACGAGGTCGCCGAAAAAGTGCTCGAAACAAAAAGGAAGGAATACGCCTGCGAGGGAATGTACACGCCGAGCGGGCACTTCCACATAGGCAACGCGCGCTCCGAACTGTTCACCCCTTTTGCGGTTCACGCTGCGCTCAGGGACAAAGGCGCGAAAACAAAACAGGTTTTCGTCCTCGACGATTTTGACGCTGTAAGAAAGATTCCAAGCGACATAAAGCTCGGGGAGAAGGAAAAAGAGAGGTTTCTGGGCGTGCCAATCTACTTCGCGCCGAGCCCCATAAAAGGATTCGAAACCTGGAAACAGGCGTTCACCCAGGGGCTTGAGGAATCAATTGAAGCATTTGGACTCTCCCCGGAAATAGTTTCAGCGTACGAAACATACAAAAGCGGGAAATTCAACGCGCTCATAAAGGAATCCCTGGACAAAGCACCACAGCTCATAAAAGTGTGGAACCGCGTTTCCGGTTCGGAAAAGCCCTCGGACTTCCTCCCGATTCAAATGCTCTGCGAGGAATGCGGCAAAAGCCTTTATTCCAAAGCACTGTCATGGGACGGAAAGGAAGTCGAGTACGAATGCAAGTGCGGCTTCCGCGGGAAAAAAAGCCCCATGGACGGAAACGCGAAACTTCACTGGCGCGTGCACTGGTGCGCGCACTGGATTCTGCGCGGCATTGCATACGAATCAGCAGGAAAAGACCATTTCTCAAGGGGCGGCTCGGTTGACGTGGGACAGGCAATGATGCGCGAAGTATTCAAAAAACAGCCCCCTTACCAAACGCCAACGGAATTCATTCTCGTCGGAGGGGAAAAAATGTCGGGCTCCATAGGAAACGTGGTGAACCTGAAGGACTGGCTTGAAGTGTCAGGACCGGAAACGCTGCGCTACTTGAATTTCTCCTACAAGCCCAACAAGCAGGTTGACTTTTCCTTCAGGGACAATTCCTTCGTTTTGCTTGTTGAAAATTTCGAGCGCGCGGAGCGCATTTATTACGGGCTGGAAAAAGCGCAGAGCGAAAAGTTAACCGAAAAGATAAAGCGCAATTACAAATACGCGCGGATGGAATCCCGGGGCGGGGAAATGCCGGAAAGGATTTCCTACCAGTTCGCCGCCTTTTTGTCGCAGCTCTACGACCCCGAAAAGGACTTCTCGGAAATAGAAGTCATTCTGCTAAATGCCGACCACATTAAGAGGAAATTCAACGCACAGGAAAAAAAGGAAGCAATCGCAAAACTCAAGCGCGCGAAAAACTGGGTTGAAAAGTACGCGCCGGAGCGCTTCAGGATTTCGTTCGCCGAGAAACCCGCCGCCGGGGAAATTGAAAAGGAAACACTTGCCGCGCTAAAAGCCGCAGCGGAAAAAATTTCAAAAGCAAAGAATGCCGAGCAAATACAAGCGGCTTTCTTCCAGGCGGCGAAAGAGCGCGGAATAAAGCCGGCCGCAATCTTCCGGGCGGCATACCTCGCCATTCTCGGGAAAAAATCCGGACCGAAAATCGGCACGCTGGTGCTCGCGCTCGGAAAGGAAAGGGTAATTGAAAGGCTCAGGGAACTGAAGTGATTAAATTCAGGGAATGGCGCCCTGCACTATAATATTCTTTTCATTAAGGGAATAACAATAGCCTCTGACCTCTTCATTCTTTATTTTTTTGCAGTAGCTCTCTACACTTTCTCCATGAATTCCGCTTATTTTCTGTGCATACCTAAAATAACAATAATCAGGGGACGGAACTTCTATATACTTTCCTGAGCCAGAACTGCCAACGTAAAAGACTTCCGCAATAAGATAGTGTTCATCAAGCTCTTCGCACAGTTCCGGTTTATCAAAGCGGACAGCGCACTTATGGAGACAGTTATAAGAATCAGTATCGGCCAATTCATAGCAGAGAGTGTGGTCTTTTGAAAGGTCCACAGCAAGGGTCACGCATTCCTTTTTTTCCCTGTATAACTCGCAAATAGAGGTGTCGCCCTGTGACATAAGATATAGGCTCACCACACCAGCAAAAGCCCATCCATACAGAAGGAAAAAAACAGCCAGCGTAAACAGTACTGCAAATACGAGAAAAGGTTTCCTTCCTATTGTCACTTTATCCGGGATAACCTTTTCAACGCCAAAAACTCCCCCTGCTTTTTGCACGAGAAAAAATACCAAAAGGCAAAAAACAACAGGAAAAACAAGCAATGCTTCCAGCAGACAAAATAAATAAAGCGAAAAAACGACCAAATAAAACCCAAAACGCTTTTTTAAAACAAAGCCGATTAAACCGGCGACGCCAACCAATATCACAAAACCAAAAAAGAGAAGGTGAAAAAGGACCGGGGAAATCAAAGGGCTTTCGTAAACAAGCGGTTGTTCCTGATATACAAATCCAAAATACCAGTAAAAGCAGAAATAAACAATCTGTCCCAAAAGGAAAAGGAAAAGCAAGACAACAGCCAGTGCCCAGAACGTTCTCTCTTTGACCATATGCTAACAGTAAATGCATTGTATTATTTAAAAGTTTGTAAAAACCGAAAAAAAGAACGCCCTCACTTCAGCGGCACGAAAACAAAGAATCCCGCGGGAGCAAAACCTTGGTGAATGCCTCCGTCCGCATTCTTTTCCACTACGTACATCTGCTGCGAGAACCGCCCTCCCACGGGGGCAACAATTTTTCCCCCTGCGGCGAGCTGTTCCACCAGTTCTGCCGGAATCTCGTTGCACGCAGCGGAAACCAGGATGCGGTCAAAAGGCGCTTCTTTCAACCAGCTCTGCCTTCCGTCGCCGTGCCTTACAGCAATATTTCCATAGCCCGCATTCGCGAGATTTTTGGCTGAAAGCCCTGCAAGCTCTTCCACCAAGTCAACGCCGAACACGCTGCCCTTTTTTCCCACGAGCTCGGAGAGCAATGCGAGAACATAACCGCATCCCGCGCCTATTTCGAGCACTTTTTGCCCTTTCCGCACTTCAAGGAGTTCGAGCATTATTCCAATAGTGCTCGGCTGGGAAATCGTCTGACCGTATCCAATGGGGAAAGCCGAGTCAACGTAGGCGTTCCGCAGAAGTTCTTGGGGAAAGAATTCCTCCCTTTTCACGGAGAGGAATGCCTGCTTCACGTTCTTGGATTTAAGCGCGCCGCGCTGCAGCATTCCCTGCACCAATTCCTTTCTCTGCCGGCTGAATTCCTGCATAATCATCCCGCCAGCGTGCCTGCCAGGAAGGCGAGCAGTGCAACAAGCATTGCCGCTTTGGTCAGCGCCTGGTTCTTCGCGGGGGGCTGGAAAAGGGAAAAAAGGAAAACAGCGTCAGCCAAAAGCACTATTGGCATGTAATAAAAGGAAAGCATTCCGAGCACCCAGGGCACGAGGCTCAGGATAACTGCAGCGAAAATGAACGCCTGCGCTGCAATCCTTGCCTTCTTTTTTCCCAAAACAATTGGAAGCGTGCGGGCGCCCGTCTTGCGGTCGCCTTTTACGTCCTCCAAATCTCCGAATATTTCCCTGCCTGTGTTCGCGAGGAATGCGAGTCCCGCGAGGATAGGGACAGCGCCCAGCGTTGGAATTACAAGCGCGCCGTACAAAAAGCTCGAGGCAGGAAACCAGGAATCGGTGAAATTGCCGACCAATGCAATGCGCTTGAGTTTCCAGGCGTAGAGTATTTCGAGCACTGTGTTCAGTGCAGCGAGACCCAAGCACCACTGGTTTATGAGTGCCGCAAGAAAAAGCGCGATTGCGAAAAGCCCTGCCGAATAGTAAAGAGCGGTTTTGCGCGAAATTCTGCCGCTCGGCAGCGGCCTGTGCGGTGCATTCACTTTGTCCATTTCAAAATCAAAGAAATCGTTGAGGGCAATGCCCGCGCCTGAGAAAAGGAATACGGAGAGAAGCGCAAAGCCGAGCGCTATGGGAAGTTCAAGGGAAGAGCTTGCGACGAGAAATCCAACGAGCACGGCGAGCGCCGCGAGCAGCCCGTCAGCGGGTCTGAGAATGGAGATGAAATCCTCTAATGCCATAACCAGAATAGATGGGGGAAAAGGTTAATTAAGCCTTTTTTACCTTGCGCTTCAGGCGCAGCCTGCGAGAACCGCATTTCCTGCATTTTGGGGGTTTCTTACCTTCGCCAATGCGCATTTTTGCGTTGCATTTCATGCAAACCCACACGTTTGAAAAAAGCCTTTTTGTCGCTTCAGGGAATGTCGCCATTTCAAAACACGCTCTCAGGTACTGCCAAAATGAGCAAAATAAATTTACAATGGGTTAGGTTTAAAAAGTAATTTATAGGGGAAATGATATACTAATTATGGAGACCTGTGGGAAATAAAAACTGTGCCTCGATGGTGTAGTCCGGTTAAGCATTCTGGCCTTTCAAGCCAGTGACCCGGGTTCAAATCCCGGTCGAGGCATAGGGTTACCATATTGGTAACCTTTTTATTCTTTTCCTGACACTAATTATTACATGGTCAACGAAATCACAAAGACCGAGTTCCAGGCTTACTCGTATTTCTGGTTGAAGTTTAAGGACAAAGAATTTGAGGTTTCCTCCTTGCGCTGGTTTTACTCCAGGGCAATGGTGAAAAAAATCTTGTTCAAGTTGAGCAGCGCGGGCTGGTTGCAGAGGGTGGGCAGGGGCGCTTACCGGTGCGTCAAGCCGGAGAAAGCCGTTGAGAGCATTTTTGAATCCCGTGCAGAGAAGGCATTGGAGGAGGCGGGAATGCCTTATTGTTTTTATGGAGCGAGCGCTGTTGAAATCTGGTCTGACTATGTTTACATGCAGCGCTCCTGGGAGCATTCGCCTTTCTTTGTCCGCGTGCAGAAAAAGGATTTGGGAAAATGGAGGAAGTATTTGAAGCAGGAGGGAATTGACTTTTTTACTGGTGAAGCGGAGAATGCCTTGGGCGAATTCGTCGTATTGGAAGCGGTAAAGGAATTGGAGTGCGCGAAGCAGAACGGCAGACCTGTCATGCCATTGGCTGAAACCATTAAGTTTGCCGAAAAAAACATTTACTCGTTTGAATACCCATTGGCTTACATTGGCCGCAAGTTCAAGCGCAAGGTCAAGGCCGGCAGAGAGGTTTTGGCGCAGGTTGGTGAAGCGCTGTGATTTTCGAAGAAAGAGAAAAGCTTGTTTTTGAATTGCTCAAAAAGCTTAAGGGAGTCAATTTTGTCCTTATAGGCGGTTATGCAATCAACGCCTATACCCTGCCGCGCTTTTCGGTTGACTGCGATTTGGTTGTAAGGAACAAAAAGGATGCTGAAAAGGCCGCTTCCATTCTGAAAGAGAACGGCTTTTTAGAGAGAAAGGAGGCGGAAAATGTTTACGGCGGCAAGTTTTTGAGCCTGGAGCACTCCAAAGAGCCCAAGGCAACATTTGATATCCTGTACGGAGAGGTTTTCGACAGGAAAACGGGAAAGAGAGTCAGTGCGGATTTGCTGTTCAGGCATTCTGCAAAGAGAACGGTTTTCGGAAAAGGCAGCCCCATCAGGATTGAGTGCAGGGTTGCCGACCCTGAAATGCTGGTTGCAATGAAAATGCTGTCCGCGAGAAAGGCAGACATCCGCGATGTTTTCATGCTGCACTCGGTTAAACTGAATGCCGGAAAACTGGAAGAATTGTTCAGGGAAATCAGGATACCGAAGGAAAGCTTGGAAGAAACAAGAAAAACGATTAAATCAGTACAGTTCGCAGACTCACTTGCCGGGGTTTACGGCAAAATCCAGGAAGAAGAATTCCAATCCACAATGAAGAAAATACTCAGGACATTAAAAGAGGCGGAATTGATTTAACGGACCCACCGCCAAAACCTTTATGGCTCAAATGAGGCAGGTCATTTACTTATGAATTAATTGCGTGTCAGAGCATAGTTTCTATTATTAATAGAAAGAAGTTTCTACTGGAAAATAGAAAGATTTAAACTGCTTTCACTGGTGCCTTTCAAGCCATCTTTTGAGGGCGGATCTTGAAGGGTTTTCCGGCAGGTCGTTCATTGTGAACAGCAGGCGGGGGTTCTGCGCGTTTATGATCCGGTCCAGCTGTTTTTCGGAAAGCCTGTCCATCAGTGCCCTCTGCAGTCTTTTGTAGAAAGCGTACTGGCTTTTTGTCACTTCGCTGTGCCTTTCTTTTCCGGTTATTGCCTTCAGCATTCCCTTGTTGTTGTAGTCAAGCATACAAACATACCCTCTCTTGTAGTCAAGTGGCGTCAGTTTTTCCCCTTTCATGAGCCTTGCGGTTATTTCTGTGTCAATCCAGACTGACTTGGGCTCTATTTCGCTGCTTACCTCGACGCCCTCCCGCCTCAGCTCTTCTATAAGCAGATCGTGGGGCTGGGCGTACTGCACTTCAATCGGGGCCTTGCCTTCCTTTAACAGCCTTTTAATGGTTCTCCTAGCAAGCCAGTGCCTGAAACCAAAAAATTCAGCCATGCTGTGAAAATATTCCTGCATTTTCCCGAGCTCCGGAAACCCAAACATTGCGGTTTCAGCCTGCCTTACCCTCTTTTCAAGGTTCCTGAACCGCTTTTTTTCGCTGTTTGTATAATATTGTTCGCCTATCTGGATTTCGCCGCCCCTTCCCAGGAACCGCTCGTACTCGCGCCTCATTGTCCTTCTCCTTTCGTTAGTCAGCTCATCTAGTTGGGGTTCTGTCAAGTCAATCTTTTTGCCGATAGACGTTCCCGGGGTACCGACAAATCTTTCCTGAACAAAGGTCCTTGTACTACGCCGTATCGGGCGCCGTAGGTATGAACTCTGATCAGCATGGCTCCTTACACGGAAGTGAACAGGCTTCCTGTCAGTAGCTTTTCGCGCTCCCATATACAACTTCGGCTGCTGGAATATATAAACTTTAGCCCACAGACAGGCAGGGATGCACGGGAGCAATCCAACCGCTAACTATAAATATTTCCCAAGCGTTCTTTTTTCATGGCAATGAAAAATATGGGCCTGAAAATCGCGTGGCGGTTTGTTCTCTTTTTCGTTTTCATGGTGGCGCTTTTCTTCGTGCCAGCCGGAACATTCAACTGGCCGGAGGCATGGCTCTACATTGCAATGCTCACGGCATATTTTGCCTGCCTAGTATTCTACTTAAAAAAGCACTGCCCTGAACTGCTGGAAAAAAGGACCAAAATGGTCGGGGAGAAAAGCTGGGACAACGCCGCTGTGGGCCTTGCAGGCGTTTTCATATTCGCTTCGCTTATTGTTTCGGCACTGGAATACGGCCAGCTCCGCGGCTCAGCGGTGCCATTGGAAGTCAGGGCGCTGGGCTTTGTTTTCATAGCGCTCTCGTGCATTGGCCTGTTTTTTGTAATGAAAGAGAACGCTTACTTGATGAGGATTGTGAAAATACAGAAAGGCCAGAAAGTGGTAAGCACAGGGCCCTACCAAATAGTGAGGCATCCCATGTACGCGATTGTAATGGTGATGTTCTCGTTCACTCCCCTGGCACTCGGCTCCCTGTACGGAGTGCTGCCAGCGCTTATAAGCGACCTTTTTGTAATAATGCGGACTTACAAGGAAGACAGAATGCTGCACGGGGAGCTCCCTGGCTATAAAGAGTATGCGGAAAAAACCCGCTACAGGCTCGTTCCCGGGATATGGTGAGCCGGAAATCCCGGAAAGGTTTAAAAATTAATGCCTGGAAAGATACTACTCCAGGTGAATGGATTGCTTGAATTTTTCACTCTTGTGCTGGTTTCCGTGTTTTTGGCAGTGAACGCTCTGGGCAATTTGCCCCTGTTCATTTCCCTCCTGCACAAGTTCAAAAAGAGGGAGAGGAAAGCGGTAATAAGGAAGAGCTTTGCCATAGCGCTCGTGTGCTTTTTGCTATTCAGTTTCTTCGGGAAATACATATTCGAGTTCATGCGCATTGAATTTTATTCCTTTTACATTGCGGGCGGAATACTGCTTTCAATTATCGCCCTTGAAATGCTTTTTGGGAAAAGGGTTGAAACAAAGGTATCCCAAAAAGAAGAAGAGGAAATAATGGAGAAGAAAAGGGCAGCGGAAATGGAAAACCTGGCAATAACCCCTATTGCCATTCCCATGCTGACAGGCCCTGGAGCAATAACAATGGGCTTGGTGCTTTTCGGAAGCATCCAGTTCAACGGTTTCTCCTCCGCACTGCAGTTAATTGAATTCGTTGCCGGGGCAGTGCTTGCATACGGCATTTCATTCATTCTCGTTTCAAAATCGGATTTCATTGGAAAACTCGCGGGAAAGCTGGGATTGAAGGTAATGGCGAGAATAATGGGTTTGCTTCTCTTAAGCATCGGGGTGCAGTTCGTGGTGAACGGAGCGCTCGAACTGATTGCAACACTCTAAAAAACATTGCGTTGGAATAATTCTGCGAGGACTGATTGAATGGACCGCGGGGCATTCTATGTTTTCCTGGCTGCACTGCTGTTTTCAATGCAGCCCGTGTTCATAAAATTCGGCTCGGCGGAAGTGCCGCCGCTGCTATTCTTCCCTTTGCGCCTGCTGGGAACGCTTGCCGTTTTCATTCCCCTCGCTTTCCACTTCAAGAAAGAGTTCCGCGCGGAGGCAAGGCAGTGGAAGAAATTTTTGCTTCCGGCAATTTTTGTCTTCGGGGCAATTTCGCTTTTCACCGTAAGCGTTTTTTTTACGGCTAACGCCACTTTAACTGCACTCGTGACAAAATCAAACGCGGTGCTCATTCCCCTGCTCACGGCGGCATTCTTCATCGAAGAGCGCAGGATTCTGTTCACGCGGAGGTTTCTGCTCGGGGTAACGCTAGCCGCAGCCGGAGTAATCGGGGTTGTGCTCGGGGGCGGAACGCTTTCTCTTACCCTCGGAATAGGCGTGCTCCTCGTCCTCGCTTCGCAGGTCTGCTGGAGCCTTTATTCTGTTTCAATAAAAAGGCTCATAAGCAGGAAAAGCAGGCTCCAGATACTGACATTCATTTTCCCGCTGGCATTCCTTTTTTCACTTCCCTTTGCATCCTACGAAGCCGGAGTGCTGGGGAACGCTTTCACTCCCCTCTTTTTGCTCGTGCCTGTTGCTTCGGGAATAGTGCTCGGACTGGCTAACGTAATGCAGTTCAGGGCGATTGAATCAAAGGGCTTGATTGTGACAAATGCATTCTCTCTCACAATGCCGCTTTACACCGGCATAATGGGTCTCGCCCTGTTCGGCGAAATTCTCTCGCCCTTACAGTTTTTCTTCGGCTGCATTCTGCTGGCGGGCGCATTCTTCATAATACGCTGCAAGTGCGATGTACGCAGCGTGGACTGACGTTGCACGCGCGGGGCGGTGCACCAAAAACTTTAAATAGTGCGAATGCCTACTCATTGCATGCCTTCGCTTACATCTCTCGTATACCTGAACCGCTCGCCCTACAGGGAAGCAATCGCCTGTTTGGCGGAAGAAGAGGGAGTGAACGCAATAGAACTGCATTCCACCCTGAAAAAGAGGCAGGTTGAACTTAGCGTATGGAAGTTAAAGCGCGCCCTTACAGAAATGGAAAAATCCGGCATTCTGGTGCGCGTGAACAACCGCTTTTTGTTCGCGGAGGAGTGGCTGGAGCAATTAATGGACTTAATGAGCGAGTTCGGGGAAAACATAGTGCAGCTGGAACTCTACAACCTTGTTATTGAGAGAATGAACGAGAAAAGCGGGAAAAACTGAGCGCGCGAATTCTTGTTTCCGCGCTGTTCCGTAAAACAGCGGGGATTAAAAATGTTTTCATGGGAATAATAATTCTTTACCAGCAGGGGTTTGGGATGAAGCACAACTTTTTCACGCGCCTGGCTCTGCACACAGCCGAAGAGATTGAGGATACAGTGAGCTATGAGATAGTGCGCAGGGAAGCATCCGAATGGAGGACGGCATTCCTTCAATCGCACAAAAGGTGCAGGATTCCAAACTACAATTTGCCTTGAGTGAGAGCATGGGGACCGAAAGCAAGGACTCGTCGCGCTTCAAAAAAACGAAAGCGCAGCAGAGATGGAAATGGCAGAAGAAAAAGTACAAGCGCAAGAAAAGAAAGCGCAAGTACATGAAGGAAAAGGCAAAGAGCTGAATTTCACAGAACTTTTTTAATTCTCATCCCTTTTATAGCGTTGCCTTTTGAACCCCGCCTGTTTTTACTCCGCTTACTTTTCTTTCCTCGCGTAGAGGGAGCCATACCACCATCCTCTTTCGTCAGGATTGCTCTCGAACGAAAAACCGAATTCCCTTTCGAGATAATCTCTGAAACCCTCTGTTCTCGCTCTAATTTTTATCTCTTCAATTCCTTTTCTTTTGGCAATCCGCAGTGCCTCGTCCAAAAAAATTCTGAACAAAAAGCGGTGCTTGAACTCCTCTTTGGGCTTGCCTCCTCCAACACTGCCGCCTTCCAAAAGAGTTGCTGCTTTGTCAATTTCCCACAGATAAATAAAATTCCCGGCATCTACTATTTGCCCCAATCCTACAGGGAACCACTCACCCCTCTTCTCAAACTCCCACTGGGAAATTGAAACAGAGTATTCGTAATCCCTCTCCATTTCGGTTCTGGCGAGAAAGCGTTCGCCGGCATTGTTCACATAAAACCTTTCTCTCGGATCAGCCCTGCGGGCATTCGCAGTCCTGTCCGGTCTCACCATCAAATCGCGCTTTTTGTGCTTCTCCGCATAACGCGGTTTCCTGGGCAAATTGGGCATAAAAGGATTAAGCCAAGACCTGAATTTAAATTTTCCGCATGCTCAAAAAGGCAGAAAGTAAAGCGCGACAAGCAACACTATGAACAGCGCGTAATGGAAGTACATCAAGCGGTACATTTTCTTTATGTCCGCCTTTTCGGGGCGCTTTATTGCCGGTTTGTAAAATGGAACAAACAAGAGCGTTATGAGCGGGAGCAGAACGTACTTCAACGGAAGGAAGCCCAGGAAATCCAGCCGGGGCAGGAATGCCCCGTTGAGAATCGCGAGCAAAAACGAAAGGCAGCCGAGCAAAAGGGAAACGTAAAAAATGTAGCGCATTCTTTTCTTTCCGAGGACAACGGCACTGCTCTTGTAGCCGAGTTTTTCCTCGTGCTCCTTTGAGGATAATCTGTATAAGCCGTATCCGCCGAACTGCAGGCCGAGAACGAACACAATCGCGAGCACCGGCGCATTAAAGTTGTGGACGAACAATGTCCAGCCGGCGTAAAACCTGAACAATGGATTGACAAGCGAGCCGGAAATCAGGTCGAAGGGCGCGCGGCTTTTTAAGTGGAGGAGTTCAGTGGAATACAGAATCTGATTAAATAGCATTATTACGAGGCACGCGAAGAAAAGAACGCTGCCGATGTAAATCGCGATAATCAGGGAGGCGATTACAAGCGTGAAGGAAAAAATGAGCGCTGAAGCAGGCGGAACCATTCCGCTCGGAATTGGGCGATGCTTTTTCACGCTGTGCAGCATGTCCACTTCCCTGTCCGTGAGGTCATTCAGCGTGTACAAACCGCTCCACAGGAATGCAACCGCGACAGCGCCGAGCGCGAACAGGCCGAGGTCAAGCTGGATGTTGTACAAATAGGTTGCGAACACTATTGCGATTGCCATGTTGCCGAACGATTTAGTCCATTCGGCGGGGCGCATCAGGTGAACGAGGCCTTTCACGAGTTCGGGGAACATTGCTTTCACCAAAAATTGATTCAAGTAATTATTGTTAAAGGAATTAATAAATGTTGCGCGGAACCGCGCGCTTTCCGAGCTTAACCGCAGCAATCAAAACGTAAGAGAAACATTTATAAACTCAAATAATGTATATTATTAGGGTAATGAGGTAGTTTGCAAACTCCCATGGTGAACGCATTACAGGGAATGCAAATTTTTAGTGTATTGTATCGGCGCATTTTCTCGGAAAGCGCCGCTTTCTATACCTAATTACCTTTTTGGAGAGAGATGAGCACCGGAGCTTTTTTCGGTGTGAAAAAGGTTTTTTGAGCAGAGGAAACCAGCGTAGTGCAGCTGAAGAACAATTCCAAAAGTTTCTTCCATGATTCCAGCTGATCCTGCTGGCGGGCACTGCTATGGAAATCCGACTAAGACATGCAAGTCTGAGAGTTTCAGCTATGAGGAACTCTGGCGAACGGCTCAGTAACACGTGGGTAATCTACCCTCGGGAGGGGTTAATCCCGGGAAACTGGGGATAATGCCCCATAGGAAAGGAATACTGGAATGTTTTCTTTCCCAAAAGCTTTTTCTTCTTGCAGGAAGTAGCGCTCGAGGATGAGCCTGCGGCGGAATAGGTAGTTGGCGGGGTAACTGCCCACCAAGCCTCAGATCCGTACGGGCCTTGAAAGAGGAAGCCCGGAGAAGGGAACTGAGACAAGGTCCCTAGCTCTACGGAGTGCAGCAGTCGCGAAACCTTTACAATGCGCGAAAGCGTGATAAGGGGATTTCCAGTGCCATCTTTGATGGCTTTTGCCAAGCCCAAACAGCTTGGCGAATAAATGGGGGGCAAGATACGTGCCAGCCGCCGCGGTAACACGTACTCCATGAGTGGTGTCCACTTATATTGGGCTTAAAACGCCCGTAGCCCGCTTGAAAAGTCCTTGGTGAAATCAGTCCGCTTAACGGATTGGCTTGCCAGGGATACTGTCAAGCTCGAGGCCGGGAGAGGTCAGGGGAATTTCAGGGGTAGCGGTGAAATGCTAAGATCCCTGAAAGACCTCCAGTAGCGAAGGCGCCTGACCAGAACGGACCTGACGGTGAGGGACGAAAGCCAGGGGAGCGACCCGGATTAGATATGGAAAAGGGGAACTTTTAAGAACTTCAGGCACCCCAATACACGCATGGGACAAGTATTAGAATGCCGGTTAAAGGCATTCTTGCAAAAGCACCCGGAAATCGAGAGAACAAAGCAAGGCTTCAGATACAAGAACTCGCCACACAAGGTAAAACTTCCAGCGAAGTTTTCAAAGGAGCTCTGCAGGATTCTCGGCATATTGCACGGAGACGGCAATATGTCAGGTGGCAGAATCCTGATAACAGACAAGAACAAAGAGTATCACGAAACCCTGCAAAAATTGTTCTCAAAGGTTTTCGCGG
>Ga0180432_10001775_pt1 | contig 33440 bp, 37 predicted proteins | sample SS_ome_10_FD_132414 | JGI IMG/M metagenome (GOLD analysis project Ga0180432, IMG submission 132414) | Hypersaline lake sediment archaeal communities from the Salton Sea, California, USA - SS_1_MS_2 metaG | ecosystem: Environmental > Aquatic > Non-marine Saline and Alkaline > Hypersaline >... | reverse complement strand
GACGTGGTATTTGCGGCGGAGTGAGCGAGGATATTGAAATGCCCCCCTACTATCGCCATCTTATCATACTATACAATAAAGTATCAAAATTTTTATATTTTACAATTGGCCAACCGGCTGGCCAATTGCAGCGTGTTCATAAAAATGTAAGTATAGATTAAATTCTGCAACCGGTTGCAAAATTGAAAAAGTTTCGGGGAGGAAGCGACGCGGCAATAGCCGGAGCGATTAAAAAGCCAGCTCACAGGGCACCTACATCATATCCTTATCACTCTCCTCCACGGCACGGTCAATCTCAGCCTTGAGCTGCGGCGGGAGGCCGGGGATATCGACGCTCAGAAATCCGCGCACAATGGTTGAGGTTGCCTCGTCCTCACTGAGCCCGCGTGACATGAGATAGAGGATCTCCTCCTGCGCTATCTTGCCCACCGCCGCCTCGTGGGACATCTCGACACCATCGACCGTTCCCCGAAGCTCGGGGATGGCGTGAATAATACCGCCGTTGAGAATGAGCCCCCGGCATTCAAGGTGCGCCTTGACGCCGGGCACCTCGCCGATGAGATCGCCGCGCGCAATAATATGCCCCCCGTTGCTGATGGTACGGGCAATTATCTCCGCCCGGGTCTCCTCAGCCTGTAGAAAAATGCGGCCGCCGACATCCATCTCCGATCCGGGGCTTCCCACCAGAAGGCTGGAGAAGCGGGCGACAGCCCCCTTGCCTGCAAGGTACGTCGTGGGATACATCTGCAGGGACTTGACCGGTTTCATGCAGATGTAGTTGTTGAGAAAGAGCCCCCCCTCCTCGACAATACCCACCGAGCGCGGGCGCACCATCATCTGCTCCGCCCAGTGATGAATCATGGTGAAGCTGAGCCTGGCGTTCTTCTTGACGTAAAATTCCGATATGCCCACGTGGAGTCCGGTCTGCAGATGCGCGGCCGTCGCGCAGCCGGTTATAACGTGCAGCTCCGAATCCTCCTCGGCGATGATGATATTGTGCACATTCTGGCTGATCCCCTCCTTCTCCAGATAGAGGCAGGCCTGCACCGGGTGGATAACCCTGCTTCCGGGGAGCGCCCTGATCACATAACCGTCGTGGAGGTCGAGATATGCCCGGGCGGTGTACTTATCGGTACCGACATCGACGAGCTTCCAGTAATACTCCTGTACCCAGTCCTCCTTCAGCGCCTCCTTGATGGGAATCACCTGAAGCCCCTCCATGCGGGATCGGGAGTGTATAACCGTGGTGTCCTTCTGAATATAGCTGCCGGACCGGTCCCGCTCTTCGGCATCGACACCGGCAAGGATCATCCGCTCCCTGTCCGATTCGGATAATCTGCCGAGATCATCGAGATACTCGTGCTTCACCGTCTCCGAGGTATAGGCATCGAGATCGATATCGACGCCGAGCTTCGCCTTCTTATCCTTCGCCTGTAATGCCTTTTCTTCTAGATCGCGCATCGCACACACTCCTCATATCCGTAATCGCTGATGCACCGAAATATCTCGGTTGGATTCGTCGAACAGGTCAGCTCGCCGTTGAAGAGCACCAGCCCCTTGTCGGCCGTAACGTAATCGAGGATAAATCCGGTGTGGGTGATGATGAGGCCCATCCTGGTGCGCTCCTTCCGGCGCTCCATCTGTGTTTTTTCAGGATCCACCTTGAGATCGCGCTGAAGGAGCTCGCTGATACTGTTCCCGATGAGCGAGATGTTCTCGAGGTTGACACCCGATTCCGGCTCATCGAAGAGAAGGAGATCGGGATCCTGCGCCATGAGCTGCAGGAGCTCCGAGCGCTTTATCTCGCCGCCGGAGAATCCGTCATTGATATCCCGCTCGAGAAAAGCGGTGAAGTTCACCCGCCCGGCAAGCGCATCGACATCGACCTCGCTGCCGGCACATATGCCGACCATCTGCCGCGTCTTCACGCCGTGTATGGTGGGCGGTCGCTGATAGGATATTCCGATGCCGAGCTTCGCCCGCTCGTTGACCGGCAGCGCGGTGATATCCGTTCCCTTGAAGGATATCTTCCCCTTGGTGACTGTATACTGCGGATAGCCCATTATCGTCATAAGGAGAGAGGTTTTCCCGGAACCGTTGGGACCGAAGAGGATGTGGTTCTCCCCCGGCTGAATCTCCAGATCGATATGTCTCAGAATCTCCTTCTCGCCGAGCTTCACCTGTAGATCTTCAATCAGCAACATGGTTTTCCTCCTGAATAAGGTTATTATACCTTGTATCTGCGGCATTTCAAAAATAATGGGGTTAATTTCATGTACTGCGCATTGTAATCATTGGCGAAACAGAAATCATCATTGACATTAACTTAATATTTCAATATCCAGTTCCGCTTATCGGGATTTAAAACAAATCCATCCCGACCGCTCATGTAATCCCATTACGTTTATTAATTTCCTGAAAAAAGAAAATCCTCAACCTGTGCACCGATTCGTTAAATACATTTGACACAATTCGACATTTCTGAATAAATCACAGTAAGACGTGAAGGAGCCCACACCCCTTCGGGGAGCGGAAACATCATTAATGCAATTTCATTGAAACGATCTTATGAACAGAGAAGCAAAACGATGGATGAGACAGGCCGAGTCGGATCTGAGATCTGCCCGGGGGAGCCTGCAAAACGGCTCCCATGAGTGGGCATGTTTTCAGTCACAGCAGGCAGCCAAGAAGTCGCTCAAAGCGCTTCTTTACGGCAGGGGAAAGACATCGATAATTACTCACTCTATCAAGATATGAATCAATATGATAAGCGAAGAATACAGCGATTTTAAAAACCTTTTACGTGCAGGGAGAATTCTTGATGGTGTTTATATTCCGTCACGATATCCCAATGGATTGGACGGAGAGCTGGCGCCGACCGATTTTTATAATAAGGGAGATGCCGAGGAATGCATACAGTGTGCAACTTCGATCTTAGACCTCGCGAAGAAGTACTGGAAGGAATAAGGGAATTTGTAAAGCGATTAAGCAACGATTATACTGTATACGAAGCGTACGTGTTCGGCTCCTTTGTGAGGGATGAGATGCACGAGGGGAGCGATATCGATATGATAATCGTTGCCGATATCCCGGGTAAAATGCATAAACGAATCGCCGAGGTGCTCAAATACACCGGCGACCTCCCCATTGAGCCGCTGGTTTATACACCGGAGGGATTTAAAAAAAAGAAAGAAGAAAGCTTCATGAAAGGAATTCTCGAAAAACCGATGCAGATATTATAGAAGGCTGCAGATTCTCTCCGTCATGACCACATGCTCTCGAGCTGTTCCTCAATGGTCTCCCTGAACTGGCGCATGATAATCTCGAAACGCTCATCGAATTTATGCTCTTTGATATCAAGGACGCAGAACGTTCCGAAGATATCGCCGTCAGGCCATGAAATCGGCAGGCCCAGATAGGAGACCATACCCTGTATGGTCTTCACAACTTCATCTCCGTATTAAAGGTCCGAAAAAAAGAATACAGCAATGTTAACCGGTATCGAAGCTCTTTTCGTGTCAGCCTTATCTGGTAACATTGCTTTCATTCACCGGAAGGTTATATTTTAAAAGCACTTCGTCTATTCCACCTGTGGCCGCCCTACCCGCCCCTCCGGCGCCTCACCTCGACCACCTCGACGAAGTTCTCCTGCCACTCCCGGCGGAGTTCCTCGATGAGATGCGCTTCCGGCTCATTCCTGAACACTACCCCGATTCGAAGAGCCGGGCTGCGCACCTGGCAGACCCTGCTGTAATCGAGCAGATCGATAATCCGCTCCCGGTAGAAGTCGATATTGTGCTCATAGCTTTTCAGCGCCTCTCTGTCCATATCGGGATCGGGAGCATTCAGTATCTCTTCATCCACCGCCGATTCGATGAAGCAGGTCTGCACGTACTCCTTCTCGTCGAGCTCCCGCTGAAAGCGGGCGGCGATTGCCTCGATTTTCCGCTGTACTGCCGGTGAAATCATTTTATACCTTTCACGCCGCATAGAAAATTCTACATTTTTTAAGAGGAGCAAAGAATACTCCTTGCTCCTCCTCGGAGAAGACGGCCATGCCTTTGGCGTTTTTGAAGTCCGAGATGACCGTATCGGTGAATCCCGCCGAAAGCCATGAAAAGCTCCTGTCGCCCCGGAACTCGAAGGGATTAACGAGGACGTTCAGGCTCCCCGCAAAGAGGGTTTTGGCCGTGACGAGCAGGATAACAATACCTGCCAATAATCTTGTAATAAATATTTTTGTCATTGCACTATTATCCGGATTAATAATCTGCACATCATTCAGGCGCTCAACCAGGTAACTCATCGACAGCAGTCACTCAATAATACTGATAAATCCCACTCCCGCTGATGATTTCTCCCGATACCTGCAATGCGCTCCCGCATTAAATTGAGCCTATCTTTCCCGCCCGCCTCCGGCAGGCGGGAAGCAATTTCACACTTCCCGAACGCCGGGTCAGCATGGAAAACCAATCAGAATTTCGTTTTTTCTTTCACCTTCAAGAGCCCATCTTTTTCTTCACTCACCTTGTCCACAACCTTGTATCCCTTCACCTTGTAAGGGGATCTTTTAAACTTTTCCAGATTCGGCCTGGCACTGATCTTGATCTGAACCGTATCGTTGAATGCGAGGCCGTAATCCGCCGGCTTTATCTTGAAGACAAGAATCTGCTTGTTCCCCTTTATGTGAACGTCGTATCCGACATCCCAGACGGCCGATCCCGGATATGCATTATACTCGGCAGAAATGAACTCGAGATAATCGGGAAGAACATCCACCACGATGAATTCGTTGCGAAGCGGCAGTGTGCCCGTATTGCTGACCGACAGGATCATATCAATCGGCTCGCCGTTGATAAATTTCTTCTCGAAAAAACCGTTGGGCGCGAACAACATGTCTTCGGGCAGGGTCATGTTTATCTGCCGTGATATTACCGTGCTTTCCATTGACGCCGAAGCTCCGAAGGTGATGGGAATAAGGCACGCTGATAAGCAGGCCTTGAACTGATCATGGGAATAAAAATATCTGTACACATTTACGCGATAATACTTCTCCTTGAGATGCCCCAGCTCAACGGTGTTGGTTTCGCTGTAGGTCTTTATAAAATTTCCATCCTCGTCCTTTAATATCACGACAGAGAGGCCATCGCTTCTGTCGACTTTTACTCCCCGCACCGCTCTCCCGTCGTACGATATCGTATCTCCATCAGCCGGTCGGTTTCCAAGATTCGACTCGTAGTCGATGACCCGAACGGGCATTCGGGGTTGTGTTTCCACACAGGCGACCAGCAGCACAAAAACGACAGGTAAAATCATTACGAACCATCTGTTATTCATTATAACTTCCTCCGAATATTGATTAATAAAATCTAATATGAGCCTTCTACTGGTATATTCTCTTTCGTACAGGGCTTCCAAGAAGAGCAGCCCACAGATGAAAACGCAACAGCCAGCACAACGACCATAAGTATTGGTAACACTTTTCGCAAAATCCAATTGTTCATAACGAATGACCTCCTTAAAATATACAATTATTAGTGCCCAAATAATCCTCTAACTTCCTACCAGAAATCCCGCTCATAGAGTATCTCCTGAAGGGAAAACATCTTATGCAAAATCTCCCCTCTACCAGTACAATCTGAGATCTCCTTAATTATATTGTTTAATATAAGAGTTCATATCGGGAAGAAGCACCATCACCGTAATGAGCGATACCGGAAGGGTAATAAAAGCTACGTGGAGCGTCATGAACGGGATTAACATCCAAATTAATGCTTGACTATCGAGACGAATCAATCATTGTTATATTCATTGAAATGAGATTTATTTTTTATATACAAATAATCCTCGGAATGCCAGCGATTCAACAAGAGAAGTGATGTTTGCAGCGGGAAGCACAGCCCGGGACAGTGGTATTCAATCGCTCACGGAAAGATCGTACTGTGCAGTAAGGATCAATCGCAATTATCTTCAGTGCAGCGCGCAGAGGCTGAGATGAATGATTTCGAGAACATTCCCGTTTGCATTGCCGAAGACGAACACCCGGCCAGAGATCTTCTCACAGAATACATTATCATGCGGCCCGAGCTCAAGCTTACGGGTATTGCCAGAAACGGGGAAGAAGCCCTTCAAAAACTCTGCGAAGGGAGATATGGATTGCTCTTTCTCGACATTCACCTTCCTATTCTCAATGGCATCGAGGTTCTCGAACAGCTCCCCGAATGCCCGTACACCATTTTCACCACGGCATACGACGAGTATGCCATCAAGGCCTTCGAGATAGGTGCGGTGGATTATCTCCTGAAGCCCTTCAGCAAAGAGAGATTCGATAAAGCCGTGGATCGCGCATTAACTGTTATCAGGAACAACGAGCCGCATTTCAGATCACCGCAAGAGTTAGGCCTCTCCTTTAAAGAGAAGGGAAATCATTACCTCGTCGCCTATAAAGATATAATCTATCTCTCATCACATGGTCGCCATACCATTGTCCACACCGAGGGAAAGTGCTTCGAGACCGCCCAACAGCTGAAAGACATTACACAACGACTTCCCGCAAACCACTTTTTCAGAATTCACAAACAGTTCATCGTCAACCTGCCCTACGTATCGCACCTGCAGTATCATATCGGCGGGCAATACCTCGTATACCTCAAGGATGAAGAGAAAACAACTCTTCCCGTTGGAAGGTTGTTCGCTCCACCGTTGAAGGAAAAGCTGGGCATCGTTAGAGAATAGTCACACGACACAGGATGATAGTTTCGGCTCAGCAGCAAAATACTATTCGTTTATACGGAAAAGAGGTCATCCCCCTTTTAGCAAAAATTATTTCCACATTCTTTCAGAAGATCTCTCAATCGGCGAGTCCCGGAAGAGGCTTGTTCCCGATAGTGACATTCTCGAGATGGGCCTTCGCGGCGCGGTAGCACTCCTCAATCTGCTTTCGCGGGGTACGGGGAAGATCCTTCAGGAAAAAATCCGGATGAGAGCACTTCAGATCGAGCTTCACCGTCCCCCCGCAGCATAATGCCGGTGCTGCCGCCATCGATGCCTTCAGCATCGAAAGCACCACATCCCATACCATCAATACAGTATGAGATCGTCCCGGTTGATGACCTCATCGAAGTAGTTGCTGCCGAGTATTTTCTTTATCTCGCCCGTCCTTTTACCCATGATTCTCTGCAGCTCACCATCCGTATAGTTAACAATCCCCTTGCCGAGCACTCTACCCTGCGTGTCCCGCATCTCAACCGCATCACCCAGATCAAAGGAGCCGTTCACCCCGGTAATTCCCGACGCGAGGAGGGACTTCTTCCTGTTGCAGAGAGCATCGACAGCTCCGTCATCGAGAATGATGCTCCCCTTCGTCTTCTGGCTGAAGGCGATCCACCGCTTCCTGCTGCTCAACGATTTCTTTCCGTAGAAGAGGGTCCCGACCTGCTCGCCGTTGAGGATCCGCTTTAAGATGCCCCTCTTCTGGCCGTTGGCGATGATCATCATCTCGCCGGAACGAATGATAATCTCGGCAGCCCGGATCTTTGTCACCATGCCGCCGGTTCCATAGTCGCTCCCCGCTCCTCCGGCCCGCATGATCACATCTTCGGTAATCTCCTGTATCTCATCGACCGGCTCTCCGTCAGCGAGGTCCCAGTAAAAACCGTCAACATCGGAGAGGAGGATAAGCAGATCGGCCTCGGTGATATTCGCCACGTGTGCCGAGAGGGTATCGTTATCACCGAATTTAATCTCCTTGACGACCACCGAATCGTTCTCATTGACGATGGGGACGATGCCGAGCTTCAGGAGCGAATTAAAGGTATTGCGCGCATTCAGGTAGCGGCGACGATGATTGACATCATCCTCGGTCAGCAGTATCTGACCCACCTCGAGGCCGGCCCGCATGAAATACTTCCGGTACTCATTCATCAGCGCAATCTGACCCACCGATGCCAGTGCCTGCTTGTCGGGGATGGTCAGCAGGTTACACTTCCGCTTGACGAGGGCCGATCCGGCGCTGATGGCGCCCGAGGAGACGATGACGATCTCATAGCCCCGTTGAATAATCGACACCATCTCGCGGACGAGCTTCGAGAGTCTGGACGGTGCAATAAGCCCCCTCTCGGTAATAACCGAGGTTCCGATCTTGACAACAATCCTTCTGACCTTCCGTATATGTTCACTCCGTGGCAATGCTCATCTCCAGCAACTCGTCAAGGATAGCATACAGCTCTTCAATATGCACGTTTCGCAACGCCGATACAGCAATACTACGCTCTTTCTCAACACGGTCAATTCTTTTCTCCACCTCATCCGCGCCGACCAGATCGGCCTTCGTCAAGACCACGCAGCAGGGTTTCGTCAGCAGCTCGTCACTGTATTCACGAAGCTCGGACCTGAGGAGCTCGAGTACGAGACTGAAATCATCATCGGTAATATCGATGGTGAACAGCAGCACCTTCACCCGCTCAATGTGCATTAAGAATGACAGCCCGAGGCCGTGTCCCCGGTGCGCCCCCTCGATTATGCCGGGGATATCGGCAATGGTATACCACGTTTCATCCCTTCGCTGAACAACGCCGAGATTGGGAATCAGGGTGGTAAAGGGATAATCCGCTATCTTCGGATTCGCGTTGGTCAGACGCGATAAGAGCGTCGACTTGCCCGCATTGGGCAAACCGACAAGGCCGACATCCGCAATGAGCTTGAGGTTGAGCGAAACGCACCGCTCCTCACCCGCAACTCCCGGCTGAGCATATCGCGGCGCCTGGTTCGTGGACGATTTGAAAAAGGCGTTCCCCCGCCCCCCTCTGCCTCCCCGCGCAACGAGAATGCGGTCTCCCTCCGCAACCAGGTCCGAGAGCAGATCGCCGCTCCCGCCATCAATAACCTGCGTCCCGGGGGGCACATACACCGTCAGATCCTTTCCGTCTTTTCCATGCCGATTGTTTCCCATTCCGGGCTTTCCATCCTCAGCGCGATAGAGACGATCGGGAAAGAGATGCGAGAGGTTGTAATAGCGCGGGCTCGCTTCAAGGGAGACATCACCACCCTTCCCCCCATCGCCACCGTCTGGACCCCCCTTCGGGATATACTTCTCTCGACGAAAGGAGACACAGCCGGCGCCACCCTTCCCGGCCCTGACGCGCACCGTGATCATGTCAGTGAATTTACTCAATCAGCTCTCCGATACGAAAACCCATTTAACGGGTACCTTCTCTCCCATCCCGAAGACGGGATACCGGTTATAACCGGAGAAGAAAAGGTGTTCCGGCAATAACCGTATAAATGAAACAGGCCACAGGTGACATGTCTCAGGGTCGCCTGTGGCCTGCATTCAGTCGTAAGGAATCGATGCGATTCTATGAAGCAGGATAAACCGAAACCTTTTTCCGCTCCCTGCCTGAACGTTCAAATTTCACCACACCATCTATTTTGGCGAAGAGCGTATCATCATTCCCTCTGCCGACATTCTCACCGGGGTGGATTCTGGTCCCGCGCTGTCGAACGATAATTGTGCCACCGGTAACCAGCTGGCCGGAGAATCGCTTCACGCCAAGCCGCTTCGACCTGGACTCCCTTCCGTTCCTTGATGAACCACCACCTTTTTTATGTGCCATACTACACCTCTGAATCAATAATTTTCACTGTTGTCTTCACCGGTAGGTGATGACAAGACGCTCGGGATACACCTTCACAATCTCGTCAAGACCGATAATCATTGTCGCGAGAATGATCCGCAGCACCTCGGTACGCCCATCATCCTCATCTATCTCAAGCACTGACTTCAGAAATCCCTCGCGCTGCTCGATCCGCTGATGAATACCGGCTATCCGGTTAATCGCTATAACCGCCGTTTGCGCCAGCACCGACACGGCTGCACAGACGATATCACTCCCTTTCTGATCGAATCCCGCATGCCCCTCAACGCTGAAGGAGATCTCGCTCCCCTTCCTGTTGAGCATTACGCCACCATCGCGGGTAATCGTATTGAAGTGTACCGCTATCAAAACCCGAGAGCGAATCTCCTATGCTTTGGTTACCTGATCTATTTTCAACTGCGTATAGTCGGGTCGAAAGCCGAAGGTCCTGGTATAGTTCTTCCGCTTCTTGAACTTAATCCCCCTGACCTTCTTCCCCCTGACATCACCCATGACGGTTGCGGTCACCGTCACATTTTCGAGATAGGGCTGCCCGATGAGCACATCTTCCCCGTCGACATAGAGGAGCACCCTGTCAATTTTCACCTCGTCATCGCTGTTCTGTATCCTGTTCACCTTAATGGTCATATCCTTCTCAACACGATACTGTTTCCCGCTGATTTCAACAATAGCATACATGGTAAATACCTCAATACCTTTCCTGTGTCTCAGTGGATCCTCACGCTCGCATCGCCACTTTCGTCGAAAAGGGCTTCCCCTCATAGAAGAAAGGGCCTTCGCTCCCCTTTCTCACCCTTGGGCCCACAAGGATTCGAACCTTGGACCTACTGATTATGAGTCAGCCGCTCTAACCTACTGAGCTATGGGCCCGTCCTTAATGGAACAAATAAAGTAAAGGTCAACTGCCGTGTCAAGTATTAATCACTGCTCTTATCAAAAAACCGGGCGGGTAATGAAACGATACGCTCTATCAGCAGCACGCGGATCACGATTCTCATTGAAACTGAATTCTGGCAACATAGGGACTTCTGGATCGCTTCTTTCCGTAATAGAACTTCGTCTCGTTGATCTCAATGGCATCATTATACGCTTCGACGATGCCGACCACATGGAAAATGGCTCCGACGATGAACAGGACGCCCGAGATGACAAACTTCGATTTTCTCTCCGTACCGGACGAATCCCCTTTCCATGCAACGTACAGGTAATATGCCGAAGCGGAGTAAAAACCGGCGGTGAGGAGGCAGAAGCTCATCCCCTTCAGGTCTCTCCGCAGATAGATATGCCCGCCACCGGGCACCATGAGCGAGAGGAGACAGGCAAGTCTCGGATCCTTCTCCTGGCGACCCTGACGTGCATCCCGCCGCTCCGGTACTTTTCTGGACAATTCATCACGGTAGCTTCGATACTTTTCCCGTTCCCGCTTCCCTGCCTGTTCTTCTACGGTAATGGCATACAGGGGCACATGAATGCTTACGATAAAAACAATCGAGAAAAGGAGCGCGAACCATTTCGTCAGGCGCCGCGCAAACCGAGAATCATATCCGTTCAAAGCCCTTCTGTTCATTCCATTCTCCAGAATAGGGAGATAATGCTTTCCGTTTCAAAGACAGTACATAATCGCAACCGCTGAATCATTATAGAGAGCAGAACATTATAATCAAGAACTTTTCAGCGCTCACTCTAAAAAAGAAACCATGTTCCTTCCGTTGAGCTTGGACGTATACAGCGCCCTGTCCGCTCTATCGATCAGACTCTTCGTATCGAGATCCACCTCCCGAGAGAACTGGCTGACGCCCAGGGAAACGGTAACCGATAATTTCATCTCATTGCAGACGACAAAGGCCTCTTCAATGCTCAATCGAATTCGCTTTGCAACCTCGAGAGCTTCTTCAAGACCGGTATTGGGCAGGATAACCACAAACTCCTCCCCCCCGTATCGCGCCGCAATATCCCGCTGTCGAATATAATCCTTTATCAACCGGGCGACGCGCATGAGCACCAGATCGCCGCAGGTATGACCGTATTTATCATTGAAATCCTTGAAGCGATCTATGTCTATCATTATCAGCGAGAGGGGTGAATCACTGACAAGCGCCCGTTCACGCTCCTCAAGCAGGGCGGCCTGAAAGAAATGATGTATCTTGAGCTTTGTCATCATGTCCGTGGTCGCCATCTCGTACAGATGGGCATTCTGTATCGCAATACCGGCCAGGGAGGCAATGTTCAAAAGGAATTCTTTATCGGAGACGCCGAAGGCGCTTTTATTGATCCTCCCGCCGAGAATGATAATACCGTTGATCTTTCCCTTCCCCTTGAGGGGAACAATGAGATCGGGATCGATGATATGTATTGTTCGAACCGAGGGATCATCTCCCATGAAGTCTAACTCCCGGAGCTCATAACAGCGATAGTGCTCCTCGAAATACGCAATGAGGGGGGAATCCGCCGGTATCTCGTATTCTATCGAGTGATCGAGCTCAAATCCTTTATAATTACGATGAAGAATATAGGTATCCTTCGCTATCTCCTTCCTGGTAAAGATGCCCGCCTTCAGAAGCTGCATCTGCCCCATGCAGGTGAGCAGGATCGAGTCTATCAGGACATTATAGTCGAGCGTGGAGTTCAGGCCCTTGCTGATCTCAATGAGCTGCCGCAATTCATAGATCTTCCGTTCGTACTGTTCAATCTCCTCGGGCAGATCCAGGTTGAAATCGATATGTTCTGAATCGTTCGCCATTGAATGCTCACCTCTCATCCGAAGACGCGGAATACCTCGGCAAGATCAATCCTTCCATCATACACCGCTTTGCCAATAATACACCCCCTGAGCCCCTCGGGAACGAGCTCACTGAGACGATAGAGATCATCCGTTGCGGCGATTCCACCCGATGCGATGAGGGAAAGCCCCCGAACCTGCGAGAGGATCTCCCGAACCGCGCTTACGTTGGGACCGGTCAACATCCCATCGGTGGCTATATCGGTATAGATGATCTCGCCGATTCCCATCTCCTGCATCTCCCGTATCAATACCGCTGCCCGCACGCTGGAGATCTCCTTCCAGCCGTGTGTCGCGACCATTCCGTTTTTCGCATCGATGCCCACAATAATGGAATCATCATATCCTTCGATAAGCTCGTGAAAACCATCCCCGAGCGCTGCGGTTCCCAGGATGATGCGATTGATTCCCGCCTCCCGGTAGCGATCGATCGATTCCCGGGTCCGTATCCCGCCCCCGATCTCAATGGCACTGTCAACCGATTGCGCAATGGCCGTAACCAGATCGCCGTTGACCGGATACCCCGCGAAGGCACCATCGAGGTCAACCACATGAATGAGCCGGGCGCCGAGCGCTTCAAACCGTTGAGCGACTGAAACCGGGTCATCCGAATAGACCGTCTCGTGCTCGGGATCGCCCTGCAGCAGGCGAACACACCTGCCACCTTTAATATCTATTGCCGGTATGATGAGCATTTCGAGATAAAATTCTCCACAATTTTAAGCCCCACGGTGTGGCTCTTCTCGGGATGAAACTGCGTCGCTATCAGATTCCCCTTCCCCACAATACAGGGAAAGCGGATGCCGTATTCGACCGTCCCCAGGACCCAGTCCGAATCGGACATCTCCGGATAATACGAGTGAATAAAATAGAAATGCGAGCCCGATGAGATCCCCTGTAAGAACGGCGACTGCCGGACTATTTCAACATCATTCCATCCCATATGGGGAATCTTCCGATCGCGGAGGTTGAAGCGCACAACATTCCCGGGGATGATATCGAGACCGGTAAAAGTGCCGAACTCCTCGCTCGAAGAGAAGAGCAGCTGAAATCCCAGACATATTCCCAGAAAGTACCCTCCGCCCCGTATGAATTCCTTCAGGGGCTCAATCCATCCCAGCTCCTCCAGGTGGCTCATTGCCCTTCCGAAGGCGCCATCTCCCGGCATAATGAGCGCATGAGAAGTCTCGATCGATGCAGGATTCGAGGATATATGAACATCTTCGGTGAAGAGCTCAACGGCTTTGGTCACCGATCGCAGATTTCCCATCCCGTAGTCAATAACTGTTATCATCTTACACTGTTCCGTCCCGTTCCGATGTGCCATACCGATTCAGATTCCGTGCAAAGATCTCTTCAAACCGCGGGAATCGCATACAATGGTGAAATAAGCAGAAGAGGATTGTTACCCGGAATAATGCTCCGGCTTGAGCAAGGATTCCACTACACAATAGTCCCCTTGGTGGAAGGTATCTCGTCAGCTCTCTTTTTATCTATCGAAAAAGCTCGATACAGAGCCACCCCCAGCGCCTTGAAAATGGATTCGTGAATGTGATGACGGTTCTCTCCGTAGAATATCTTCACATGGAGGTTTAATTCGGCATTAAAGGCAAAGGAGCGGAGAAATTCAATCGTCAACTCTTCGCTGTATCCCTTAATGGAACCCCTGAGATCGACACCCTCCAGGTGAAAGAAGCTTCTCCCCGACAGGTCAAGGGCAACCATCGTCAGGGCGTCGTCCATGGGGATACTGGCATCACCGAATCGAACAATTCCGGCTTTGTCACCGAGGGCTTTCTTAAAAGCCCTCCCCAGGCAGATGCCGATATCCTCAACAGAGTGATGATCATCAACCATGGTATCGCCGATGCACACGAGATCGAGATAGAGGTGCCCGTGCTTTGAAAGCAGCATAAGCATGTGATCAAAAAAGGGCACCCCCGAATCGATAGCCGATTCCTGCGTGCTGTCGAGTATCACCCGAAGGGTGATATCGGTCTCGGTTGTCTTTCTCTTAATCTCTGATTTTCGTTCCATACTCTCAATACGTCAATCCCAGTATATGAGCCCAATGCTAAAGAGAATTCTCTTGTCACCGATATACTTATAATAATGCGGCCACGCATAGTCAAGTTTAAAAATTAATGGGAAGAGTGTCAACCTGAAACCGAAACCGAAATCGACCTTGAAATCATCGAACTCGCCCGTTTCCGGATCTCTGAAGCGGTAGCTTCCATCCCAGGCGGAACCGAAATCGGCGAAGAGCACTCCTCCGAGCGGAGCCGTTCGAAAGAAGAGCGGCCATCCGAATTTGATCCCCTCGATGAAGATGAAGCGAAACTCAACGGATCCCAGAAAAATATTCTTTCCATTGTATTCGAAGATCGGATGGCCCCGGAGGGTGGTGAATCCCCCGAGATAATACTTGAAGTATTCACTATCGGGCCCAAAAAGCTTTCCCGCACTTCCGCTCAGCGCCAGAACATACCTCTTGTCGATGAGAAAATATCTCCTCAGATCACAAGCGACATTCGTGAAGGCAAAATCCTGGCCGGACACATTTACCGTCCGCTCCGCTTCAATCGTGCCCCGGAAGCCATCGAGTGCACCGAGGTATCCCCAGATCACATTATCATAGGTAAAGGAGAGGGAGAGCTGATTCAGATTGGCAAAGGCATCACGGCGCTCGCTGTCCAGCGCGTAATCGACCTCGTATCTGCTCGACGTTGCCTTGAGACTCAATCGGTAGAATTTCGAGAAGGGATAGCGAACGATACCGTACACCCCGTAATAATCCATGTAGAGGTAATCCCAGTAAACATTGTGTATCAGCTCATTGACCGTGCTGAGCGTGAATACCCCGAAAGGATTCTCCTGGCGGAACATCCCGATGCCGTAATCCAGTCGGTGCTTGAGATAGTAATAGGCAACGTCATAATTGTACACATCCTGGTCGTTATAGCTGAAGTAGTTCCCGGTGAAAACAATCCGATGATTCCCCAGATAGTCCGATACTGCCATCTGGACAATGCCCGCCAGGCCATACCCCGTGGTGGCCGTAACGCCGAGAAAGAGATAATCGGTGCTGAAGCGGGTATCATAGGGGACAAATTCGGATCGGGTCAGATCAAAGTAGGGCGGCGGGAAGTCGATATCGTGATGCTCCGTGTCCCGCTCGTCAGCGGGATCAAGCGCCACTCCGGCTATCTCCTTGACAAAGATATCGTAGCCCAGGTTCTGATATGCAACGAAGGCCATCCGCTTCCCGTCATTGAACCAGCGGGGATAAAATATGCCGCAGAGAACATTGGTTATTCTGCCGTCATCGCCGGTTTCCATACTATAGCGATAGGCGTTATAGATTCCGGTCCGGTTCGAGATATAGAGGAGCTGCTTATCATCCGAGGAGAGATCCGCCTGCAGATCGTTGCCTTCATCGCCGACGAGAATCGATCGCTCCCTGCCCGCCACCGTTATCCTGAAGATATCGTAATCGTCACGCTCGATATCTCCGGCATCATTCCAGTTCGAAGAGAAAACCACAAAGCTGTTATCCGAAGCGATCTTCGGATATCGTTCTGAAAAGAGATCATCGGTTATCTGATACAGCCAACTCTTCTTGAGATCGTAGAGATAGAGATCGGACCGGTCATTCATCTGCCCGATAAAGGCGATGAGCGTCCCATCACGCGAGAGTGCCGGATCCTTGATGGATCTGAAGGGGAATTCTATTTCGCGCCGCACATCACCGTTTTCCGGATTGATGATGAAAATGACATCCCGCCCGTAGGACTGCGCGACAAAGGCCAGGTGATTCCCCTTTCCGCTCCAGGTCAGATAGTTGCTCAACAGGTGCATCCCTTCAAACCGCGAAGAGGTGCTCCCGTACAGAACGGTTTTTATCTCCCGCTTCTTCTCCTTCTTCTTCTTATCAACCGCAATAACTGAAATATCTGAGTAGATCTCCCGATTGGTCAGGTAGGCGATTTTCTTTCCGTCAGGCGAGACAGCGGGACAGACATTGAACGTGGAGTTTGTCTTCTGATGAAAGGTCAGCTGCTCTCCCTCCTCCTCATCGAACTTCTTCCCCCTGACAACGGGAAAATATATTTTCTTAAAATACCGGATCCACTCCAGGTTCAATTCCTCAAGCGTCTTTCCCGTATTCACTTTAATCGCTTCGTCGAAGTTGTCGAGATCCCTGATATCCCTGAAGAGCTCCCCTATCTTATCCCGCCCATATTTCTCCGCAAGAAAGTGATAAAACGCCTGACCCTCCTTATAGATCAGATACCCGCTTCGAACGTGCAATCTGGTCAAATCCATAAGCGATGCGTACTTCTCGTTGTAGAGAATATCGCGCATCACCATGTCGGCGGTTTCATCATACCCTGTCGAGAGATACTCCGACATCCCCTCCATAATCCACAGGGGCACGCCACGGACCGTAAATCCGGACATGACCTCTCCGGAGATATCACCGAAGAGGATATTGAAGTGAAAGGCGTGAACGAGCTCGTGGATCAGGACATGTCTGAACTCGTTGTAGGAACCGGTAAAGGGGAGCACCACGCGCCGCTTGAAGAGCTCGGTAAAACCGCCCGTGCCCTCCCCGATCACCTGGAGGATGATATTGTTCTCCTGAAAAGCGATATGTGAAGGATAGAGAATGATCGGCACTATTTCGGTGAGCTCATGATGAAGGCTGTTGGCGATAGAGACGTATCCCTCTTCTGCCATGCGAGCGGTATGCCGTGCGAGACGCTCCATACCGGCAGGATAGTAGATGTCAAAGTGAACCGTCTTGAGGATGTTCCATTCAAAGACCTCACGGTTCACCTTGTTCTTCCCGAAGGGGAACGTGGAGATGGTTCCGATGAGGAGGAGTGCGGCTATTGCTGTGAAAATAATTGCTCGCTTCATGGCACAGTAGGAATATACATCCCGCGGGGAACCGCTGTCAACCACGAGATGTCATCGGGAGGTCTCCTGCTCAGGGAGACACACCGCTTTGGAGCATCGATTCGAAAGCGCATAGCGCATACTCACAGCTGTCTCGTCCCTTTCACCATCTCAAACATCTGCTGCAGGATCGCAGGATTTATAATATAGAGTATCGCCAGTGAGGTAATGAAGATGATAACGGCAAGCCATTTCGTATAGATGCCGTACGTTCTTCTGAACAGGATGACCGAGAGTAGTGCCATTATCGTCGGTCCAACTATCTTTATATCGCCAAGCGGAACAGGGTACCCGCCGATTCTCTTCATCGTCCCGCCGAAGAGCTTCGCGAGATCAAAGCCCTTCCCGGTCGCGATAAAGAACAGCTCGGCGATCAGTATGCCCAGCAGGCAGAAGGACGCTACCCTGGTAACCACCCCTTCGGTCCGATAGACCTCGTAGGCTGCAGCCGGCAGCAGGCAGATAACCGTTATCAGTGCATTTTTCATAATCAGTCCCACGGCAATGCCGAGAGCCGCCAGAATGCTCAAACCGATGCAGATAAGCGCTGCGTGTTTCGTCTCCTTTGGCATGAATAACCCCCCTGAAAATTCGTACTGAGTAGACCTGCCTTTTCCCCCTCTCAACTATGAGAGAGGTTAAGAGATGATAGTGTGGCCCGAGGAAATAACTTCAAGCACAATTTGTATATATGATGCTTTTATAAAAACGATTCAACGGCAGAACCCACAACTCATTCACTGTTCTCTCTGTCAGTACTGCGTTTCCTGGACCTGAATGACAACGCAGTATCCGTGCATGGAGAAACGAGCTGTCCTGTTATAATCTACCGAAGCATGTGAATCCCGACGCATGCATTCCGCTCTTCAGCCCATGATGACAGTTATATGAAAGCGGCGCGCTTGACTGGTTCGGTTCTACTGCTGTGATGCGCTCGTCCTGAGCGCCATTACTGTGGAATGAAATTTAAAATATAGGACAATTGAAATATAGGAAAATACTTGATACAAAGGATTCTGGGAGTATAAAAAATCGCTGTAGCGATTAATAAATACTAGACAAGAAACCATTTCGTGAGACATATATGATGATTAGCGGAAGCTAAAATGTATCATATTCACTATGTATTTACTGACTGTGCAGATATGTATTAAAATTAAACACTCTTTCCGGAATGTTGGGATATATTATCCGTCAAAAAGAGATTTAATCTCCCTGAAATTGAACTGTTGAAATATCTTCAACCTCAGATAGTCAAAGTCCTTGTATCCGTAAGCCATCCTCTGAACCACTCTGACCTTCGTGTTGATACCTTCGGCAAAGCTATTTAAGTAATTGCCCCGTAGCGTGTTCCTGATATACGGTTCCCACTTCTCAATATTTTTCACGAACTCCGTTATCTGCGGAATACGTACTGCTCTAGCTCTCCTCATCCAATTGGTCAATCGAATCAATCTGCTCCGAGCTGAATGACCAGCAAATATTTGTCGAAAATCGTCACGCAACACATACGCTTTATACAGCTTCTCGTTAACCGCGAATAACCTCTGAAGAGTAACGTGCTGGTCTTCGTTCAGTTTCTCAGGATTTTTGAGCAGCAGCCATCGTGTCCCCTTATAGAACTCCTTTTTCTCTGTCCCGGCACTTTTCGCTTCATGGACCCGCAACCGGTCGATTGCCTTTGAAAAATGCTGTGCCAGATGAAAATGATCGAAACATATCACTGCTTCAGTACAATACTTCTTCACGGTTTTTCGAAAGCCCAGTCAGGCGTCCATGGTGACCACACTGACATTTTTACACCATTTTTTCCCTTTCCCCTTGAAAAATGGCGTAATATCCGCCGATTTCCGGCCCTTCACGACCTCCAGAATCTTCTTTTCATCCGGTGCCGATATAATCGTCGCGTAGTGATGCCCCTTCTTCCGTGATATCTCATCTATACCGATTCTCTCAGGAACATCTCTTTCTGAACAGATAACTCCTCCTCAATCCCTTCACGGTCAAGACGGTACACCGTATGTTTCGATATCCCAAATATACGAGATACATCAATCCCCGTCATCCGCTTGCAAAACGCATATATCCACTTTCCGTAACGAACGGTAAATCGCTGATATCGATCCAACCATTCAAGATGTTCCGTCCCTCGATAACCACAGTCGCATTCAATTCGATACTTCCATAATCTTAAAAAACATCTTCGCCCGAATACCGATAAATCCTCTACCTCTTGTATGCGGCTATCTTTGGGAGCTTCGATGTATACCTGACCGCATTGAGGACATAGGAGGAATCCTTCACTCTCAACAGTTAAAATAATTTTCCCCTCACAAATAATAATATCCTTTACAAAACATCCGGACAAGCCTAAGAATTCTGTTATCAGTTCTAATCCCATCTCGGTTCCATTCTTTTTCGTGTTGGAAAATAGTTATGGACACCGAGGTGGGATTTCTATCACATTTTCAACTTTTTATCCACTTTTCCCAACATTCCGGAATGAGCCAAATTAAATATATAAGAGGAGAGCGATATGAGTGAAGTAACTAATGCATGGGCTTGGCCCTGGTGGGTTATCATGGTTGCGATTAACATAATACAGTTAATCATTTGTTTTTATTTTGTCTTTATTACACAAAAACGCTTTAATACCCAGAGGGATGCCTATTCAAAATGGATGATGATATTTGGCATTATCTTTACCATAGTGGCTGCTTATCGCTCGGTGTTTGTTTCACGATATCTCACACAGTACGCCTGGTTTGACACAATCGCAAACAGTTCATTAATTATTCGATCCCTGGCATTCTTTGCCGAGATTTCCTTTGCCTTCCTCTTTGGGCTCTATCTGCTGAGAGTCGAAAAAGATGTGCCAGTTCAAAGCACTACCGGTCTGCTTTATCGCCTGATGACGAAAGGCCCCTATTTCATTATAATTGCCATTATAATCGCGCAGTTTTTCGCCTATGGCGGACTTATCTTTAAAAGCCGTTTGTCCTTTGCCATCGAAGAATCCTTGTGGTCATTAGGTTTTTTTGCGATCCTCCCAATAGCGCTGGTGCAATGGAAACGGCTGTGGCCAATGAAGTCGCCCGAGTTTAAAACTCTACGCATTGTCTCTATGTTAGTTGCTATCTGGTGCATCATCTACTGTACCTATGCATTGGTCTTTCACCTGCCTGCAGAGTACTGGGCTAAAGCCTTTGAGCAGATGCGAACCAATATACCTGAACTCAAATCAGGCTGGTCAGCGGTTTCTGATTCCTTTTACAAAGTGAATGTAACTCATCGCTTCAGCGACTGGGGTATAGGTTTTTTCATCTGGCATTCATCCTATTTTACGATTTGTGTATGGTTATCGCTGATGTTGATGCGTGCACCCCGCAAGAAGATTACCTGATTTTTTGCTGTGATCGTTACGAGAGAAGTGACATGATAATGGGTGATGTTGTTTTAGCAGCTATACTTTATGGCCACTATCAAGGGCTTATAAAATATAGACAAGAATATGATAATTATCTCAATAACAGTAACCGGGACATCGATCTCAGACGTCCTGTCTTCGATCGCCTTGTTGCTGAACAGCGCGCCGCCTTCATATAACCCGGGGCATAAGCGGCGCTCCCTGCGGTCGCTTGGCCTGCGGCAAATTATCACCTCCGCTGCGCTACGGTGAAAACTTCTTATGCCCCGGGAACGATATACGCTACGCGAGCACTATCAGCGCATCGACTGCAACCGGTTCCGAACCGCTGATAATCAGCGGATTGATGTCGATTTCGGCTATCTCCGGATGCAGCAGCGGCAAAAAACCCAACCGCTGGAGAATCGACGCAAGCTTATCGCGATTGACCGCGGGCATGCCCCGGTAGGCGCCGAGAAGCTGTGCCGACTTAATATCATCGAGCATCTCCTCCGCCTCCGGGAGGGAGAGGGGCGCACACCTGAAGCAGGTGTCCCGCAGCGACTCGGTGAAAATGCCCCCGAGGCCGAAGAGAACAGCGGGAGCGAAGCCGGGATAACGGGTCATCCCTGCCATAAACTCACGGACCCCCGATACCATGCTGTACACGATAACTCCGGTGTCCCCCCCTGCAATACTCCTGATATCTCTGAAAGCGCCCATCGCGCCGTCGATGTCCTGTATGTTCAGCCGGACCAGTCCCCGTTCGCTCTTGTGAAGAATCCCGGGATTACAGGCCTTCATCACCAGCGGGTAGTCCATATCCTTCACCGCTTCCGACAGCTTATCCTCGGTGCCAATGAGCCGCTCGTCGGTTACCGGTATACCATAGCAGGCGAGAAACTTCTTTGCGCTGAACTCATCCAGCGCGGAAAGTCCCCGTTTACGAGCTTCTTCCAGAATCTGCCGTGCCTGTGAAGAGACCGCGGGCATTTCAGGAGCCCCATACGGTTTCCGCATGGCAACCTCCCGGTACCGCAGAAGAGAGACCATGGTACGGGCAGCTTTCTCCGGCGAGTCGCAGACGGGAATGTTATGATCCTCGAAAGCGGTGGTTAAATCATCATCGCGGTCGAAAAACGATGAGAGAACCAGGGGTATCCCGTAGGTGAAAGGCAGAGAGAAGGGAACGGGGGAGATGTCTCCCAGAAGACCGATCATGTCATCAATGGAAGTGTTGTTCATCAAGTCAGCAAAATGCTCGTGCTTATAGATGATAAAGCCGGAGCGCATGGCACCGTGAAGCACGACACCGTCCACCTCGCCGCTCTGCATAACCAGCTTGGGAACCTTATCGGTTATAGTATCAGCATTAATGACAAAGGTGAGATCCACCGGATTCCCGCTGGGCGCATGGGGCGGCAGCAGCGGTTTTATCTTCTCCTGAAGCATCGGTGAAAATTCCGGCAACTGAAACCCTCCCTGCTCACAGACATGGGCCATGGCAGTGCCCGGACCGCCCGAATTGGTTATTATCCCGATGCGGTTCCCCTTCAGGGGGGGTTGCGTGGCCAGGGCCCAGCCGTGCAGATAGAGATCCTCCACGGAGTGCATCCGTATAATGCCGGCCTGTTTAAAAAGGCCTTCATAGAGATAATCGGGACCCGCCATGGCACCGGTATGGCTCAATCCTGCACGGGCACCGGCGCTGCTGCCCCCCACATACTGCGCGATGATCGGCTTGTGCGGAGTGATTCTCCGTGCCGTCTCAAGAAATCGCGGAACATCCCGGATCCCCTCGATATAAAGGGCTATAGCCCTGGTCTGTTCATCTTCACCGAGATACTCCATCGCATCGATAATACTCATGTTGGCTTCATTGCCGGTGCTTATCGCCTTGCTCAGGCATATACCTCTTTTGCCCAGATAGGGGAAGGTCTGTGTTACATAGGTGCCGCTCTGCGAGGCGATACCGAGCATGCCCGGTTTGAATTTGATCGGCATTACGGTGGTGTTGAGGGGCAATTCGGTATTGAGGATTCCCATACAGTTCGGGCCCACAAAGCGGATGCCATACTTCTGTGCTATCTGATTGAGCCGTTCCTCCTCCCTTTTACCCTCATCGCCAATCTCTTTGAAGCCGGCGGTGATTACAATGATCCGTTTCGTTCCAATCTCGCCGAACTCCTCCATGAGGCCGGGCACCAGTTCAGCCGGAACGACAAACAGGGCGAGATCCGGCGCCTCAGGCAGATCCGCCACCGTTCGGTAGGCCTTGAGTCCCAGCACGGAATCATCTTTGGGGTGTATCGGATACAGTGCGCCCGGAAACCCGTCCTTAATAATACTGAGGATGTTCAGGGTTCCCATTTTCATGGGATTATTGCCTGCGCCGACCGTGGCAATGGAACGCGGATTCATCAACTGGTGGAATGGATTCTCGGTCATAGATACTCCCTTTCAAATAATGAATTTTTTTTACTGTCTACAGGTGCTCATATCAACAACGAATCGTACTGCCCAGGAGCGACAGTGCCGATTGCTCTTCTCAACCGATTACGATTCGACCTCTTTATCACGTTGACATGCTTCCTGTGACCATTTTTTGTATTTATAAAAAATGGTTCAACATAGATTTTAGTTATTTCTCATAATTTTTACATCAGGAGGATCCCGATGGTATTCCTGCCGATATACCCTCTCTTCTGCTGTTTTGGCAATTGTTCCGAATTAATAGTTGTTTTTCATTCTCTCGAACCACATAATTATTCGAGAGTACTATATCAGTATTTTACTTCCGAGGAGATCTTCTCATGAATATTTATATAGGGAACATCAACTATGAGGCCACCGAAGAGGATTTGACGAGCCTTTTCCAGCAATTCGGCACGGTGGATTCCGTGAAGATTGTAGTTGACCGGCATACCGATCAATCAAAGGGATTCGGATTTATTGAAATGCCAAAGGATTCCGATGCCGAAACAGCTATTTCATCACTGAACAACACAGAGTTTATGGGGCGAACCATAAAGGTCAACAGGGCACAAGAAAGAAGATAGAGAGTACCCCCTTTCTACAGAAATCCTCTGCAGACTTTGCCATGCAAGCGGCTGACACGCGATAAGAGGAACTTCCCCTGAAAATGTTTCCTGAAAATACCGGTCCCGGCGACGGGGGGGGGTGACACGGCTGCTGGAAAAAGGAGCGTTCGATGCCTTTGCGAATCACCATTCGACTCAACTCATCAGGGGAGCTGCCCCTGTCTCTCATTCAGGCAGGTGATCCCTCTTCGCTCCCCGATTCCTGCCGCTGAATCCACTTGAGTATGCGATCGACGAAGGAGGCGCGATCCCGTTCGAGCAGAATAGCATGATAACAGTCACTGCACCGAACGAGCGTGAGGTTGGGTGAATCCCGGTATATCGATGTAAAGAGCGCTTCTATCCGCTGCACATCAAGGATTACATCCTCATCAGCGAGAAGCAGGAGCGACGGGATATCCCGAATGATATGGGTATATTCGAGGAATCTCTTCCGGGCCCGGAGAAACGCTCCCACGAAGCCGAGACGCACGCCGAAGAGGGTTCTCCTGCTCTCATCGGCAAGCATTCGTGCAATCTGCTCCTCGTGGGTGAGCCGATAGAAGTTCTCCTCCTTATCGGGAACGAGAAGCTGTGGGGCCAGCATCGACAAGACTGGCAGTATGAATCGCAGAAACGGATTGAGCTTCATCTCCAGGAGCGGCGATGTGAGAACAAGACCCCGGATGGGGAATCGTGTATCCTCGGCGGTTCTGAGCGCAACAAGCCCACCGGTGCTGTGGCCGATGAGATAGGGTGTGCTCTCTTTCAAAAAGCTGGTGATAAATCTCTTCAGATCCTTCACGTAAAGCTCAAAATCACTGATATACTTATGCGCGCCACTCGATTCCCCGTGTCCCCGCAACTCGAGGGCATGCAAGGCAATACCCGCCCGTTCGAAAGCAGGATAAAGATGATCGTACATTTCGAGCCGCTCTCCCAGGCCATGGAGCAGAATTGCCGAAACTGATGAAGGCCGATTATTCAACCGGTAGCGGATGCTACTCCTGTCGGGATAGTCAAGGAATCCTTCTCTGATGCTCATCGCTCCCTCTTCACGAAAATGACCTGCCGCGCCGATTCACTCCCTGCGGGAATGAAACAAACCGGAAACACGGTTCCGCCACTACGCTCCCCCGTGCGCTTCCCTCACCGTAATCACAATCAGATCTCTTTTACAAGTAAAATATTGGCAGCGGGAGCCTGTTTTACATTGACAAAAGATTCGTTATTCCGTTACCTATCACTACATTTAATTTCAGTACGGCGCAAGGTGTATCATCGAACTCAGAGGAGAAGTCGTGATGAGCATGCCCGGCATCTGGGAAATTCTCATTATCGTCCTGATCATCATTGTCATATTCGGTGGCAACCGATCGATGTCGATTATTCGAAATCTCGGAAAAGAGGTCTTCGATCTGAAGAAGCTCAAGGATCTGGACGATCTTCGAAAGTAGCGATCCGAGACGAAGCCGGGGGAACCCGGTATTCTCCGAAATTCCTCAGGGTATAAAGACAGGCAGGGAGTACTGTTTCGTGGATATTTACAGAATTAAAGGCGGCACAAAATTACAGGGGGAAATCACCGTATCAGGCGCAAAAAATGCCGCGCTTCCTATTATCGTTGCAAGCCTGCTTGCAAATGGTGAGACCGTCCTGAAGAACATCCCCGCTCTCGTCGACGTCACAACAATGCTCAGGGTCATCGAATACCTCGGAGCAGAAACAGCATTCAACCAGGAGAAGAACGAGCTTGTAATCCGGGTGAACGCACTGAAGAATGCCGAGGTTCCCTATGAGCTTGTCAAGACGATGAGAGCCTCGATCTATGTCATGGGACCCCTCCTGGCCCGCATTGGCGAGGCCGATGTCTCGCTGCCGGGCGGATGCGCTATCGGAGAGCGGCCGGTGGACATTCATCTTGCCGGATTCGAGTCGCTCGGAGCCGTCATCGATATCGAGCACGGCTACATCAAGGCAAAGGCAAAAAAGCTCCGGGGAGCAAAATTCATACTGAAAAACATATCCGTGGGAGCAACGGCAAACATTATGATGGCTGCCGTGCTCGCCGAGGGTCAGACGATTATCGAAAACTGCGCGATGGAACCCGACATCGTCGATCTGGGAAATTTTCTCATTGCAATGGGCGCACGGATAGAGGGACTGGGAACCGAGCGTATAACGATAACCGGCGTCAGGGAGCTCAAACCGGTCACCTACTCAATCATGTCCGATAGAATCGAGGCAGGTACCTTCCTCATTGCGGGAGCTATCACCAGGGGCGAGATAACGCTGAACAATCTTGTTCCCGAACACATCACGGCAATCGTGCAGACGCTTGCCGAAATGGGATTTTCCATCGAAACGGGAAAGAACCGGGCCACCATAAAACCGACGAGAAAGCTGAAGGGAACGGTTATCCGGACTCTCCCCTATCCCGGCTTTCCAACCGATCTCCAGGCGCCCCTGATGGCGCTCATGTGCACCATTCCCGGGATCAGCGTTATTATTGAAACCATCTTCGAAAATCGCTTTACCCATGTCGGCGAATTGAGACGCATGGGAGCGGATATACTGGTCGAAGGAAACGTCGCCGTTGTCCGGGGAGGGAAGAAGCTCTCATCGGCAACGGTCATGATGTCCGATCTCAGAGCCGGCGCATCGCTGATCCTCGCCGCGCTCGCGACGAGGGGAACCACCGAGATACGAAGAATCTACCACTCCGATCGCGGGTATGAAAATTTATCTCAAAAGTTATCAAACATCGGTGCCGATATTATTAGGGTACGAGGAGGAAAACCCTGATATGCTGAGAGGAATATACAACAGCGCGAGCGGCATGATTGCGCAACAGGCACGCATCGATGTTATTGCGAACAATCTCGCCAACACCGATAAAACAGGATTCAAAAGAGATATGACCCTCTTCAAGGCGTTCCCGGACATGATCATCAGACGGCTCAATGATGACGGGCTCGGGATTACTCCCGCGGGTTCCTATGATACCATGCCCTATGTCGGCAAGCTCGGAACGGGCGTCGAGGTGAACGAGGTGTTTACGCAATTCTCGCAGGGCTCTCTGCAGCGCACGGAGAATCCCTTTGATCTCGCCCTCGAAGGGCAGGGTTTCTTCACCGTCAATACCGAACGGGGCGAGCGCTACACGAGAAACGGAACGTTCACCGTCAACCAGGAGGGCATTCTGGTCAATCATCTCGGATACCCGGTGCTCGGCGAAAACGGCGTCATCAGGGTTCAGCGGAACAACTTCATCATAAACGAGCGGGGCGAAATAATCGTCAATGCCGCCCTTTCACTCGAGCCGGAAGACATGATCGGGCTGACCTCAAATGACTGGGTAGAGCCCGTGGTTATTGACCGATTGAAGATTGTTGACTTTGAAAATATCCGCGAAATAAAAAAGGAGGGCGACTCGCTCTTCAGGGAAACCGAGTTCTCGGGACCTCCCCTGCCGCCCGGAGAGATAAAGATACTTCAGGGGTTTCTCGAAAAATCAAATGTGAATATCGTCAGAGAGATGGTCGATATGATCGAAGTTCAGAGAAGCTATGAAGCAAATCAGAAGAGCATTATCGCCCACGATCAGACCCTCGGACGGCTGATCAACGAGGTCGCGCGGTAGCTTCCGCCGCATCATCCCATCAGGAAGCATCTCCTTCCCGGTCATCACGATGATGCAAACTCACCGGCAGTCGGTATTAACGGAGCAGCGATTAATTCCCCTTCACAGATTTTCACATATGCTGAACCGGCAATCAGATGGCACACAAAACGATTCACCCTTAAAACTTCTTGATTTTTGTTCTCAGCCCTGCTAAACCTGAATCCAGTCACCTTCCCGTTCCCCGCGGGATCATCCGGTACGAGGACGCCGGGGATCTCGCACCGGGTACGAGATGGGTTCCCGTACCGAGAAGGAGATTACAGCGGGAACGCAGCGTCCACTTCACGAGAAGAGGTTCATTATGCCAGGAGAGTTGCTGAACACGAAAGAGGTTGCCCAGTACCTCGGCATACACGAGAAGCAGGTCTACGCCCTGATAAAATCGAAGAAGATACCCTGCACGCGAATCACCGGCAAATGGATCTTTCCCAAGAAGCTGATTGACGAATGGATTCTCTCCCATTCGAAGGAAGGGATGATTCAGGCACGACAGAAGAGCGCCAAGATCGCGGGAGCGCTCCTGGCAGCCGGCAGCAATGATCCGGTTCTGGATATGCTCCTGACGTTTATGAAAAAGAATCACCCGGAATTCTATATCTTCTCCTCCAGCACGGGCAGCACCGAGGGGCTCGTCGCTATCAGCAAGGGATACACGGATATTGCATGGACCCATCTCTTCGATCCCGAGACCGGACAGTACAATATACCCTTTATCGATAAATACCTTTCCGGCGTGAAAGTCGTCGTGGTGAACCTCTTCTACCGGGAGCTCGGGCTTGTCGTCTCACCGGACAATCCGTACGGCATCGAGCGCATCGCCGATCTCGGCAGGGAGCATGTCCGGCTGATCAACCGGCAGAAGGGATCGGGAACGAGAACGCTGCTGGATTATCATCTTCATCAACAGGGCATCGATCCCGAAACAATTCAGGGATACGAAAATGAGGTATACACGCATCTCGAGGTGGGGCTCTCGATTCTTGCGAACGAGGCCGATGCGGGCATTGCAACCGTTGCCGTGTCCCGGCTTTTCGGGCTTCCCTTCTTCCCCATTGTCAAGGAGAGCTTTGACATGGTGCTCAATCAGGAAACCTTTTTCTCGAAAAGCGTACAGACATTTATCGAATCGCTCGGCTCAGCCGAATTTCGCAGAAAGGTGAAACCCCTGGGCAATTATGATTTCGTTGATGCGGGAAAGATTATACATGCACGCTGATGCAATACTATCGGGAGGCAACCTTCAGCCGCGCTTTCAGCTTCTTCAATTCAACCTCGAGCTCAAAGAGATCCCACTCCTCACCCGCGGCGCGCCCCCGCGTCTCTGCTATCTGTTTCTGCAACGCTTCGCGCGAGAGATCCTCCTTCCTGAAGGCAGCCTCGGCAAGTACGATGAGCTCATTATTGCGTATTTCAACAAATCCACCCTCGATAGCGAAATAATCGGCTCGCTCTTTTGTTCTGAGCCGGGCCTCACCGAAACCGAGCTCAGCGATCAGGGGAGTGTGATTGTAGAGAAAACCCAGCTCTCCGTCGAAGGCCTGCACCACCAGAAAATCAGCTTCTCCCTCATAGATGACCCGCTCAGGGGTGAAAATATTGCATTTTATTTTTCTGGTCATATCTCACCGCGATTGCAATCGCTCTGCCTTTGCAACAGCATCCTCGATAGTGCCAACCATATAAAAAGCCTGTTCAGGCAGGTGATCATACTGACCGTCCACCAGCCCCCGGAAGCTGTTTATGGTATCCTCGAGCTTAACAAATTTTCCGGCAAGCCCGGTGAACTGCTCAGCCACAAAAAACGGCTGCGAGAGAAACCGCTCGATCTTGCGCGCCCGCTGCACGAGGAGCTTGTCCTCTTCTGAGAGCTCATCCATGCCGAGAATAGCGATAATGTCCTGGAGATCCTTATACCGCTGCAAAATCCGCTTTACCTCCATCGCCAGATTATAGTGCTCTTCACCGAGAAGATCAGGAGCAAGGAGGCGAGAGCTCGAATCGAGGGGATCCACGGCAGGATAAATACCCTTTTCAACAATCTGGCGGGAAAGCACGGTACTTGCATCGAGGTGTATAAATGCGGTTGCCGGAGCGGGGTCGGTCAGGTCATCGGCAGGAACATAAATCGCCTGCACCGAGGTAATCGAACCATGCTTGGTCGAGGTAATCCGTTCCTGCAACTCTCCCATCTCTGTTGCAAGCGTCGGCTGATATCCCACCGCCGAAGGCATGCGCCCCAGAAGGGCTGAAACTTCCGAGCCGGCCTGTGAAAACCGAAAGATGTTATCGATGAACAGGAGAACATCGCGCCCTGACATATCGCGAAAGTACTCGCACATGGTGAGAGCGCTCAATCCAACCCGCAGGCGGGCGCCGGGCGGTTCGTTCATCTGACCGTAGACGAGGCACGCCTTGCTGATAACACCGGACTCTTTCATCTCCAGCCAGAGGTCGTTTCCCTCTCTCGTCCGCTCACCGACCCCCGCGAAGACCGAATAGCCGCCGTGCTGCTTCGCAACATTATTTATCAATTCCATGATGATAACGGTTTTCCCGACACCGGCACCGCCGAAGAGGCCGGTTTTGCCCCCCCTGATATAGGGTGCAATGAGGTCAATAACCTTGATTCCCGTCTCGAATATCTCCGACTTCGGTTCGAGCTGTTCGAAGGTAGGAGGCTTCTGATGTATCGCTCTCCGTTCCTTCGTCTTGACCGGTTCACCCTTATCGATGGGCTCGCCGAGGAGATTGAATACGCGACCGAGGGTCTCCTCCCCCACCGGTACCATAATAGCCGAACCGGTATCGACGATCTCCGTTCCCCGCTGTATGCCATCGGTTGAATCGAAGGCAACAGCCCGCACCCGATTCCCCCCGAGATGCTGCTGCACCTCGCAGGTTATCTCATTTTTTTGCCCCATTACTTCGGTTTCAAGGGTGAGTGCATTGTGAATATCCGGAAGATTATCTTCGGGAAATTCGGCATCGAGCGTCGAACCGATAACCTGAACTACCTTCCCGACGTTCCGTCCCATTTCCAACTCCTTCTCATCTCTCACCAACGCAGTATATGCCGATCCAAGAGACTAAAATATTTAATGCGCATCAAATCTTCGAACGCGAAAGCTGCTCCTCCCTATTTCAGAGCGGAAGCGCCTCCCACAATCTCGGATATCTCCCTTGTTATCTTGGCCTGCCGTGCCCGGTGATAACCGAGGTTCAATTCGCGAATCATCTCAACTGCCGCATCGGTTGCATTCTTCATGGCAACCCGCCGTGCAAACTGTTCGGAGTAACTCGATTCTATCTGATACCGATAGAGCTGCACCTTGACAAAGAGCGGCAAGAGCGAAGAGAATATCCGATAGGGATTCGGTTCAAAAATGTACTGAACAAAGAACTCAGGTGCCACCTCGTCAAGAGCCCTCTCCTCGGGAACAATTGGAAGCAGTCTCGTGATAACCGCTTTTTGATTTGCAGAGGTAATGACCCTGGTATACGAAACATAAACTTCATCGACTTCACCGGCCACAAAGAGATCGATTAACTCATTCCCCAGTTTTGCCGCATCAGAGAAGGTGATCTTGTCATCCAGATTGAGCATCGATTTATACATCGGCTCGTTCAAAAACTTCAGATGACTGATGGCCTTTTTCCCGATAACGTACAGGGGAACTTCCAATCCCTCCTCGAGAGTCAGACGCTTTTTATACGCCAGGGAATTCTCAATGATGTTGTAATTATAGCCGCCGCACAACCCCCGGTTTCCCGTTATCATCAACAGCAGAATGCGCTGAGGAGCCGGGTGCTCTGTCACGAGCGGATTCATGATATTCTCAAGCCCGGACTCCCGCAGGTTATTGATGATCATGTTAAGCTTTTCCCAGTAGGGCTGTGACATCCGCAGCCGATCGCCCATTTTCTTCATCTTGGCCGTGGCGACCATCTCCATAGTCCTGGTTATCTTCTTGGTGCTCGAAATCGATTCAATGCGTTTTCGTATGTCTCGCTGTGTAGCCACTACATATACCCTTGCCAGAGCATGAAATTTCTCAACTCACATCGGCCTTTTTCTCATTGAGATAGCTCTCGACAAAATCGACGATAACCTTTCGCAAGGTATCTTCACTCTCCGCTGTCAGCTCGCCGGTGCCGGATATCTCCTGCAGAATTTTAGGATGCGCCTCACGCAGGAACTTGAGATATCCTTTCTCGAAATCCTTGATATCTTCAACGGGAACCGTATCGAGATACCCTTCCGTGCCCACAAAGATAATTGCCACCTGCTCGGCAACCGGAACCGGCTCATATTGTTTCTGCTTCAGAATCTCAATCAGTCGCTCACCACGGTCCAGTTGCTTCTGTGTCGCCGGATCAAGCTCGGTTCCCATCTGGGCAAATGCCTGGAGCTCCCTGTACTGCGCGAGATCGAGCCGCAGCGAGCCGGCGTACTTCTTCATCGCTCGTATCTGGGCGTTGCCACCCACTCGCGATACCGATATACCCACGTCAATGGCCGGCCGCACGCCTGAGGCGAAGAGGCCTGGCTGCAGGTAGATCTGGCCGTCGGTAATCGAAATAACATTGGTCGGGATGTACGCAGAAACCTCCCCCTCCTGCGTCTCGATTATCGGCAGCGCCGTGAGAGAGCCCCCTCCCAGCTCATCGGATAATTTCGCCGAACGCTCCAGGAGCCGCGAGTGGCAATAGAATATATCGCCCGGGTACGCCTCCCGGCCCGGCGGCCTCCGCAGGAGCAGGGAGAGCTGCCGATAGGCGCTCGCCTGCTTGGTAAGATCATCGTATATACAGAGCGTATGGCGCTTCTTTTCATACATGTAGTACTCGGCCATTGCACAGCCGGCATAGGGCGCGATATACTGAAGTGGAGCCGGTTCAGCCGCACTGGAAGAAACGACAATGGTGTACTCCATGGCTCCATGGTGTTCCAGCCGCTCCACGACGCCGGCTACCGTTGAAGCCTTCTGCCCGATTGCCACATAAATACAGACAACGTCTTCACCTTTCTGATTGATGATGGTATCGACGGCAATCGCCGTCTTCCCGGTCTTTCGGTCACCGATAATTAATTCACGCTGCCCCCGGCCGATAGGAGTCATTGAGTCAATCGCCTTGATGCCGGTCTGCAGCGGTTCCTTCACCGGCTGCCGATCGGCAATACCGGGCGCATTGAATTCCACCAGCCGTACCGAATCGTTATCGATGGGACCCTTCTCATCAATGGGAATGCCAAGCGGATTCACCACCCTCCCCAGCAACGCGTCGCCGACAGGAACGGCAAGCACCCGGTTCATCCTCTTGACCGTGTTTCCTTCTTTAACAGTTAAATAGTCGCCCAGCACAACCGCACCGATCGAGTCCTCCTCAAGATTAAACACGAGGCCGAATGCGCCGTTTTCAAACTCGAGCATTTCCCCCGCCATTGCATTCTCGAGGCCGTAAACACGTGCAATACCGTCCCCGACCTGAACCACCGTTCCCACTTCGCTGATATCAAGTTCAGAGGTATAACTCTCAATCTCCTTTTTGATGATTGAACGGATTTCTTCTGTCCTAATCTTCATAGGATGACTCACTCCTGAGCTTTCTTTGTAACAGACTATTGCCAAAACGATTGAGATCGCTCGCCAGGGAAGCATCAATAATAACATCGCCTATCTTGAGAACAATACCACCCAGAATTGATTCATCAATCTCCTCGATGAAAATGATCTCCTTCTGTAACTGGTTTTTCAGGATGCCGCGCAATTGTTCCAGGATGGTATTATCCAGCTTTACCGTCGATACCAGAACAACCTTCTGCCTGTTTTGCACCTCGTCAATAATATCGCGCAACGAGGCATATATATCT
>Ga0180432_10001770_pt1 | contig 33479 bp, 25 predicted proteins | sample SS_ome_10_FD_132414 | JGI IMG/M metagenome (GOLD analysis project Ga0180432, IMG submission 132414) | Hypersaline lake sediment archaeal communities from the Salton Sea, California, USA - SS_1_MS_2 metaG | ecosystem: Environmental > Aquatic > Non-marine Saline and Alkaline > Hypersaline >... | reverse complement strand
GTGGGGATCAGCGCCGAGATGGTCAGTATTGACACCGCGGCCAAGGTAGTGGAAGCTCGTGGGTCGGTATTGCTACGCACTGAACAGGGCGCTTTCCGCGGTGAGGACCTCTATATTGACATGCGCCGCGACGAGATGCGGATGTCGCAAGCGGTCGCCAGTGTCAACATGCCGCACGACGGTGACCGCGTATTCCGCGCCTTTTTCCGTGGTGATGAAATCAGGTGGGATGAGGGTTCGGTTCTCGTCGTGGTCAATGGCATAGTTACCCCCTGCGAAGAGACGGACGATCCAGATGTCGCCGCCAGCGTCGGCCGACTGGTGTGGAATTCCGAGACCGGCGAGGTGGTCGCGGATCGAGGTAAGCTGCACCTTTTGGGCGTCGGTATCCCCCTGCTATCACGGATCCGCTTCGAGTACGGGCGGGACGCGACTGGCACCGGACCGGGGTACGGACTTCCGGGCTATTCGGGATATGACGGGATCTATATGCCGCTCTCCTGGGAGTTCCTGAAGAGCCACAGCGGCTGGTCGGGAACCGCCCAGGTGCGGGTGGCTACCAGGAGTCACCTGCGCGGTGTGGCGAGTATCGTTCATACCACTCCGGCCAAGCAAACGGGAATCTGGGTGAGCCGGCAGGAGTTCGTGACCGATGACATCACCCGGCGTCTGTCCATTAGCAGACGGCCTGAGATCAGGTACGTCCGCCACTTTGACATCACAGAGCCACACAGCGACTGGGAGGCCGGTGTGAGTCTCGGACGTTTCCACGAGCGCGATGAGTACACGGCCCAGGTGCGCTCAGACTCGCGTGCATCGCTGTGGGGACGCTATGTCCAGAATCCCGAGCAGAAGCGAAAGCGTGATGGACGTTGGTACGGTGCCCAGGCAACCCAGAACTTCTACGACCGGGGAAGTCACTATCGCGACATCAGCGTTGAGGCCGGTATCGGAGGCCCTATCACCAATGATCTGAATGCCTCCCTGGAACTGATCCGCCACCATCCCAGCGGCGCCTCACCATTCCTGTTCGACGATGTGGACATTGAGTTGGAGGCGCTGGGTACGCTGAAATGGCAAATGAATCCGCGCTGGGGGTTTTACACGTTAGGACGATACGATGTCAAGGAGTCATCTTTGCGGGACTATCGCCTGGAGCTGAGCCGGCGCAGCCGCTACCTAACATGGACACTCGGCTACCGGTTCGCAAGCGAGAGCCTCGGGCTGCGCGTGGACATCAACGGGCTCACAGGAGACACAGAGCCTGCGGAAACCAAGCCGGTAGTGAGCGATGACGAGGTGCAGTTGACGCCGGAGTGGGTACACGAAGGCTCAACAATGGATGCCAACTAGGTACCGGGCGGCCGCTTTCGGGTCGGACAGGTGCGTCGGAGAGCCACGAGGCAGAGAAACGGGAAGCAGAGAGTGTCGCATGCTATTGGCCTCGACGCGTGATGTCTCCACAGTTGCAGGTTTTCGCATCGTGGCGGTCTCCCACTGAGCTTCACAGCGCCAAATGACCGCACAGTCCGTAAAATGCCAAACTGACGGGACGGTTGATGGGTGTTATGGCAGTAATCTGGAATGTCCTGAAAAGAGTTGTTGATCCTAACGAGCGCGAGGTTGCACGTCTGCTGAGGACGGCTGACCAGGTGTTGGCGCTTGAGGAGGAGATAAGGCAGCTCTCCGCCGAGGAGTTGCGTGCAAAGACCGGGGAGTTCCGCGACCGCCTGGCCGCCGGTGAAGACCTCGATGACCTGCTGCCCGAGGCGTTTGCATGTGTGCGGGAGGCCGCCGACAGAACGCTGTCGGAGCGACCATTCAGGGTGCAAGTGGCAGGCGGCATCGCCCTGCATCGAGGCATGATAACTGAGATGAGGACAGGTGAGGGAAAGACGCTGACGGCCACCATGCCCCTCTATCTCAATGCTCTGCCCGCCAAGGGCGCTCATCTGGTCACCACCAATGACTTCTTGGTGCGCTGGCAGGCGGAATGGATGGGACAGATATTTGCCGCTCTGGACATGACTACCGGCTACGTCCAGCACGCCATGTCCGCTTCTGAACGACGGGTAATGTACGGCAGAGACATTACCTATGTGGAGAACAGCCAGTTGGGCTTTGACTACCTCCGCGACAACATGGCCGTACACCCCTCGCAATTGACCCAGCGACAACTCCACTACTGCATCGTTGATGAAGCCGACAGTATCCTTATTGATGAGGCGCGAACACCTCTGATCATCTCCGGTGAGGCCAGCTCGCACGGCGCTGACTACGACTACTTCGAAACGCTCGTAACCAAGATGATACGTGCCAACAATGATGACGAACCGTTCTTCACATGGGACAAAAAGGACCACCAGGCTTCGCTGACCGAAGAGGGCATGATCTGGGTCGAGCAGCAAATGGGGATGAAGGACACTTCGCTTGTTGATCCGGAGAATGTAGAAATCGCGCAGTTGGTTGACAATTCGTTGAAGGCGCATTTCCTCTACGAGAAGGACCATCAGTATGTAGTCAAGGATAACGAGGTGGTCATCGTTGATGAGTTCACGGGCCACTTGCAGCCCGGTCGCCGTTACAGTGACGGGCTCCACCAGGCGATCGAAGCCAAAGAGCATGTGTACACTCCTCGCGAACGGCAGACGGTGGCATCTATAACGTATCAGAACTTCTTCCGCATCTACGACAAGCTCGCCGGCATGACCGGCACCGCCAAGTCAGAAGAGCCCGAGTTTGTGTCCGTCTATGGCGCACGCGTCGTAGTCATACCCACCAATCGGCCGGTAGCCCGTATAGATAATCCCGACACCATATACAAAACTGTGGAGGCTAAGTCCCGCGGAATCATCAACGAGATGATCAACATGCACGTGCGCCGCCAGCCCGTGCTCGTCGGCACGCGCTCGGTGGACGTGTCGGAGCACATCGGTCAGCGGTTCGAAGGGGCACGTCTGCGCACCCATGCGCTGGTACAGATACTGCTCTGGGAGCTCCGCGAAGCCGACGGGCTGGACAAAGACCAGCGCGAAGCATGGCTCTCCCACCTCCGACGGCCAATAGGAGAACTCGTCGCGCAAGCGACGCACATGAAACGGCGGGCCAAGGACGACGATGTGCATCTGGCAGATATTGCCGAAGCGCTCGGTATCGAGGGAGACGTTCTTGTTGAGGCGAATCTCGACCGCTTGCTGACCATTGTGGGAGTGACGGATACGGATACAGACGCCGAGGCGCTTGCGCAGTACCGGTTGCGCCTTCACGCGATGCTGGAAGAGGGTATGAAGCCAGGTGATGATGACAGGGAAAGCCAACTGAATATCCTCAACGCCAAGCGCCATGAGACCGAGGGGACGATCATCGCCCAGGCCGGCAGTCCCGGGATGATGACGGTAGCGACAAACATGGCGGGCCGAGGTGTTGACATTGCGTTGGGCGGCCGCGACCCGGAAACCGATGAAATCATCCCCGAGCAATACGAACTTGTCAAGCAGCTTGGGGGCCTACACGTCATCGGCAGTGAGCGTCACGAGAGCCGTCGCATTGACAATCAGTTGCGGGGGCGTTCCGGTCGCCAGGGAGATCCCGGATCATCGCGCTTTTACGTATCCCTTGAAGACGACCTCATGAAGCTCTTCGGACCGGAGCGCGTGGGCGCATTGATTGGCGGCTGGCCCGAAGAGGAACCCGTGGCCGCAAGACTGGTCTCCAAAACGCTCGAGCGCGCCCAAATGAAGGTCGAGATGCGACACATGGGCATGCGCAAGAACACGCTCAAATATGATGACGTGATGAACACTCAGCGCTCAGTCGTCTATCAGCAGCGTCGCCGCGTCCTGGACGGGGAAAACGTGCACTCAAGTATCGAGCGCATGATCCGCACCACCGTCCAGAACGTGCTTGACATGTTTGCGCCTGAGAATCAGCCGTCGGAAGAATGGGACCTCGAAACACTCTACCAACGCGTCCGCAGAGTCGTGGGAACCCCACCGGAGGCGGATGCGGAGGCCGATGTCGAGATTGCCGCAACCGGCGTGTCCATGCGTCTGGCTGAACTCTATCTGACTAGACTTGCAGAAGAAGGCGAGGACATTGCGGCTCGCCTGCGGGAAGTCGCCGAGCCACATGCAGAACTCAATCGCTCGATGGATCGCAAACGCGCCCAGCAGATGGCCCGTGATACAGTCCGAAACGACATAGACGCCGTCATGGCCCGCTTTTCCGATAGCGACGGCACGGTTAGCACATCACGCCTGATAGACGTCGCCAGAGCAGTCGGTGAGCTCTACGACGGCGCGCTCGAGGACCTCGGCCTCTCAGGTGTGTACACCATAGACTGGCGAGAACTCCATGACGTTATTCCGGCGCTGGCAGTCCAGGTCTATGAGGACCGCGAATATGCGCTGCTGGACACCCGCATAATCCAGGGCGTCAACCACTTCGCCGACAAGCAGATCCCGCGCGAGCAGTGGGATCTGCCCGCCCTCGAAGGGTGGCTCTTCGGCTTCATACATGACCTGCGACCACGACTGGCTATTGAGCGGTTACGGGCTGTTGTGGCTGACGGTGAGGGCGAGCAGTGGCTTGTGGCGCGGACCCTCGCTGCGTACGAGGAAATCGCGGGGCTGCCGCAAAAGGCGGAGCACGAAAAAGTCGGCCTCCAGCAGCCGACGCGCGGACAACTCGAAGATGCCGAGGCGCCGGAAGAAGAATCCTTGAAGCAGCAAATTGCGACACTGACAGCCGAATATGCTCAGAACGTCGCGAAAACCGACCCCTGGGATATCCCCGGCCTCGTCTATGCACTTCTCGAGGAATACCCAGCCGTTATTGCCCGCCTCGCCGACGAGCAGTTGGCAGTCATCGCCGATGCCAAGGAAGCGCTCGCTGAGGCGCTCATATCATTGGTGCGAACACCACCGCCACAGGGCACTGGCGAAATCGGTTACCGTCAATTCCGCACTTGGGAGCGCGGCTGGTTGCTCGTCGCTGTTGACAAGACATGGATGGAACACTTGCTGGCAATTGATGATGTGCGTGAGGGTATCCATCTACGCGCACACGCTCAACGCGATCCGCTGGTCGAATACCAGCGCGAGGCTTCCGCGATGTTCGATGAGATGATGGCTATCGTGGCCCGGCGGGTGACGCAGTATGCCTTCAGCCGTACCGAGGCGATGGAGGACGCCGGTACGCAGGTGCGAGACCTGCAGGCCACCCAAGAGGCGGTGAGTATCACCGACGGAGGCGAGGACCCTGCAGCTCCGATGCATGACACCCGGCCCGGGGGCACCTATGTGGCGGAGAAGGAGCCGGGACGCAATGATCCGTGTCCCTGCGGCAGCGGCAAGAAGTACAAAAAATGCTGCATGCTCAAGAGATGAGCCGCCATCATAAACACCATCTGCCTTGTCGTGTACTTAAAGAGTCGACAATGCACTCAATAGCCCATGCAATAATATGAACTATTGCCAGTAGTGGATGTCTAATACGACAAAGGGAAGGATCTGTCAAAATGCTATTGGAAGTCAAGCAGCGCCTAGATCGGGCTCTTGAGGAGCTCAATGAAATGGGGAATCGCCTTTGACTTGGCCGCACGCAGAGAGCGAATCGCTGCGATGCAGGCCAAGACTGAGGCCGCCGATTTCTGGGACCAACCTGATGCTGCACAGGAGTACATGAAGAAGCTGTCTGACCTGCGACGCACTGTGCAGCCGTGGGATGAACTCCAGAGCAAACTCGATGACCTCCAGGTGCTGGCTCAGTTAGCCATAGAAGAGGACGAACCGGAACTCGAAGCCGAAATCAGCCAGGGCTATGAGGCCGCAGCCATCAAACTGGACGAACTGAAGGCAGAACTTCTCTTTGGCGGCAAGTATGATGACAACTCCGCGATTCTGTCGGTCAATGCGGGAGCCGGCGGCACCGAGGCCTGCGATTGGGCGGAAATGCTGCTGCGGATGTACCAGAGATATGCTGAGACCCGCGGCTGGTCGTTCACAATCGTGGCTTCGCTCGATGGTGATGCAGCAGGTGTCCGCAATGCCACCGCCATCGTTGAGGGCTTTCGTGTGTATGGTTATCTGAAAGCCGAGGTCGGCGTCCATCGTCTCGTGCGATTGTCACCATTCGATTCGGCAAAACGCCGCCATACCAGCTTTGCCTCGGTGGACGTCATTCCGCAGATCGAGGAGAGCGACAAGACCATCGAGGTGCCGTCGGAGGAGTTGCGTGTGGATACTTACCATGCCAGCGGCGCGGGTGGCCAGCATGTAAACAAAACTGACTCTGCGGTGAGAATCACGCACTTGCCTACAGGAATTGTGGTACAATGTCAAAGCGAACGTAGTCAGCTCGCCAACCGGCGGACTGCCATGCAGCTTCTGGTATCGCGCCTGCATGAGCGCGAACGCCGCGAGCAGCAGCAGGAGTTGGCCGAACTGCGGGGCGAGCGTATGGACATTGACTTCGGCAGCCAGATACGATCTTATGTGATGCAGCCGTACACGATGGTGAAGGATCACCGTACAAATCTCGAGTTCTCTCAGGTCGAGACAGTGCTCGACGGAGACCTCGACAGATTCATACTTGCGTACTTGCAATCAGAAGTTGCAGGGGGCGACTATGATGGCGATGAAGACACGTAGAATCCTTGTACTTGCTTTGGCCTTGCTGGCAGCAGGCGGCCTTGTCCTCGCGGACACGGTTGCCGGTGCACCGATCACGTCAGTGGACGCCGGAAAACAGGAGGTGGGCTTCGGGGACTTAGTGGCGGACGCCTTGCGCTCCGCTTCGGGAGCGAGCATCGCTTTTCTCCCGGCCGTGTCCTGCAAGCCCGGGACCATCCCGGCCGGGAACGTCTCACAAGCTCAGTTGCAGAGTCTCCTGCAGAACCCCGACGAGGTGTGGGTGGTGTCCAATCTGAGCGGCGCGCAGGTGCTGGACGCGCTCAACAAGAGCTTGTCTCGCCTACCCGGTACCAACAACGGTTTCCTCCAGGTGTCCGGAATCCAGGTAGAGTACAACCCGGACGGGAATCGCAACAGCCGTGTGACCTCGGTCACTGTCGGTTCCTCAGCCCTCAACGCCGGTACCCAGTACCGCGTGGTAATGCCGCTTTCGCTGGCAAAGGGCGGCTCAGGGTATTTCACTATCTTCGACGCTTCGAACATGGCCGGCGACCCTAGCACACAGTCATTGCTGGAGGCCCTGACCACCTATGTATCGAGTAAGTCCTCGCTCACCTACCCGGGCACCGGCCGAATCATAGCGCAGTAGCCCGGATGCAAGTGGGGAAGCACACTGACCAATCCGATCCAGCCATCCGGCGCAGCCGATCTCGGTTGCGCCGATTTTCGTCAACCGGCAGTTCTGTAGCATAATTAGGAGGGATGACCAGTGCAGGAGGCTGAGTACGCAGCCGTTACAGATTCGTTTGAGGCGTGCCCGAAGTGTGGGTATGACGGGGGCTTCCATGTGCTCTTACGGCGCACCAATAACACGCGCTCGAGCAACTTGGAGCTCTACCTGAAATGCCCCGAGTGCAAGGTCGCATACAAGGTCGGCTGGCTCTCGCGCCTGGCTGAGTGAAGAGGACCGTGACGGGCCGACGTAATTTAGCCCCTCTACCGATAGACCATCACAAGGGTATCATGCAACCTATCACCATGTCACTCATTGACCTGCTGGCTGATATCATCTATAATGAGCCATTCTGAAACGTGGCCCGGCCGGGCCAATTCACATATAGCCGTCACCTCTGGTTGCCGGGAGTCGTCTGAGCGGAGTTGTGGCGGCCAGAAACGAAAGTAGCAACCTACATTGAAAGCAGAGCTGATCTCCGCTGGTACGGAGCTTCTGCTCGGCGAGATTGTCGATACCAATGCCGTCTATCTATCTCAGAAACTGGCTGAAAATGGTGTTGACGTCTATTATCGCCATACGGTAGGCGACAATCTAGGCCGCCTGGTAGAAGTTCTGCGGCTGGCCTTCAGTAGAGCGGATGCAGTAATCGTCACCGGAGGCCTGGGGCCCACCCAGGACGACATTACGCGCGAGGCTATCGCCAAAGCAACCTCGTGCCCTCTTGTGCGTTCCCCCGAAGCAGTTACGAAGTTGCGCGCGTTTTTCGCCCGCCGTGGCCGTATCCCCACCGAGAATAACCTCTGTCAGGCCGAAGCCCCTCAAGGCGCAAGCCTCATAGACAATGAATATGGCACTGCGCCGGGTATTCGCCATGAGTACCCCGGTGGAGTGGTCTTCGCCCTGCCTGGGCCGCCCGCAGAACTCCACCCAATGTTCGAACGCGATGTGCTCCCATATCTACTTGAGCAGGCCGGGGCGCGCGCCCAACGCTTATACACCCGGGCTCTCTTGCTGGCAGACATCGGCGAATCCAACACTGCCGAGATTCTGCGCGAGTTGATCTCCGCACAGACCGATCCGACCATCGCGTTGTATGCTTCACCCGCGCGCGTGCGTGTCCGGCTGGCGACAAAAGACACCGATGAAAACGCCGCCCGCCGCCGCCTCGATGAGGTGGAAGTGCAGGTCCGCGAACTGCTGGGAGAACATGTCTTCGGCGCTGATGATGACACGATGGAAGTGGTCCTCGCCCGGTTGCTGCGCGAGCGAGCCGCGACCCTGGCCGTCACCGAGAGCTGCACCGGTGGCATGATAGCAAGCCGGATCACAGATGTCGCAGGCGCTTCAGACTATTTCCTCGGCGGAATCGTGGCCTATTCCAATGATGTGAAACAGGCGCTACTGGGCGTCTCCAGCGAATTACTCGAGGCCCACGGTGCCGTTAGCGAGCCATGTGCCGCAGCGATGGCAGAAGGTGTACGCTCGGCGCTGGGAGCCCACTACTCGCTGGCGACGACGGGTATCGCAGGGCCCGCAGGCGGAACCGACGACAAGCCCGTCGGGCTGGTGTATATCGCAGTAGCCGACCAGCGCGGGACCATGGTGGCGGAGCATAACTGGCCCGGGACTCGCGAGCAGTTTAAGCAACGCGTGTCCCAGATGGCACTCAACATGCTAAGGAAGCGCATCTTGGACATCATCTGAGGAGTGCGATTGTTGTGACTCATACCGGGGAGGAAACGAGTAGGCACGCCACGACTGTTCGTCTCTTCTATGGTGTTTTCGTTGACGAAGCCCTGCGTGAATCAGTGGTCAGATTGCAGGAGCGCCTGCACGTACCGGGGCCACGCATCAAGTGGGTAGAGCGGCAGAATCTGCATTTCACGCTGCGATTCATCGGCGATACCCCCGGAAGTCGAGTGCCCGAGTTCGTTGCTGCAGGTCGCGCAGCGGCGGCAGCTTGCCCGAGCTTTGACATGCAGACACAGGGTGCGGGAGCATTTCCATCACCGGCCAATCCGCAGACGATATGGCTGGGAGCTACCGCCGGGGCGGAGGCGATGATTGAGCTGCACCGGGCGCTGTCCGACGTACTCGCCAACGAGGCACTGGCGGAACCGGAGGACCGGGCGTTTGTGCCGCACTGCACTTTGGGCCGCGTGCGTCAGGGCCGTGGTCGGCGGCGGGAATACCGGCGGCTAGCAGAGGCGATCGAGGCTGAAGCCGAGACGGAAATCGGCGCTATGAGATGCGCTGAGTTCTGCCTCATAAGTAGTACGCTTGCCAGTTCGGGGCCGCAGTACGAAACCGTAGCGAGATGCACTTTGCCGAACCAGTAGCAGCGCCAGCAAGCTGCTGCGGAGATTCCTCATCATTGAGGGGGCAGATCAATGGCCGGGCAAGAAGACCGCAAGAAGAACCTGGAGTTAGCGTTGTCACAGATACATAAGCAGTTCGGTGAGGGCGCGGTGATGCGGCTAGGTCAGGACCCAGCCATGCTGAAGGTCGCCGTCATTCCCACCGGTGCCCTGAGTGTGGACATCGCCTTGGGCGTGGGCGGTCTTCCGCGTGGCCGGATAATCGAGCTCTATGGCCAGGAGGGCTCCGGGAAGACGACGCTGGCGATGCAAGTGCTCGCCAACGCGCAGCGCATGGGCGGCACCGCCGCATTCATTGATGCCGAGCACGCCTTTCCACGCGAGTTGGCCGAGGCAATCGGCATGGACCTCGATAACCTGCTCATATCCCAGCCCGATACCGGCGAGCAGGCGCTGGAGATCACCGAGACGTTGATTCGGAGCGCTGCCGTGGATGCAATCGCCATTGACTCAGTGGCGGCCCTGGTGCCGGCCGCTGAACTGGAGGCGACATGGGAGATTCGCACGTCGGACTCCAGGCGCGGCTTATGAGCCAGGCCATGCGGAAGATAGGCGGGGCGGTCGCTAACGCTAACACGGTGGTCATGTTCATCAACCAGATCCGGGAAAAAATCGGCGTCATGTTCGGCAGCCCCGAAACGACTCCCGGTGGGCGCGCGCTGAAGTTCTGGGCGTCTGTCCGTATCGAGTTGCGGCGGCGCGAAGCCATCAAGCGTGGCTCTGATATCATCGGCGGCCGCGCCGCGGTCCGTATCACGAAGAACAAGGTGGCACCGCCATTCAAGCGCTGCGAGTTCGACATGATCTTCGGTGAGGGCATTTCGCTGGAGGGCTGCGTGCTGAATGAAGCGGTGGAGCGAGACATAGTGGACAAATCCGGTTCGTGGTTCAACTATGGCGACACGCGTCTCGGCCAGGGCCATGAGAACGCCGTGCAGACCCTCGTGGAAGACCCCGACTTGAGGGTCGAGATTGAGAACCTCGTTCGTGAGGATGCAGGCTTGCCCGCTCTGGAGATTCTATTTGCCGGGGCGAAGGAGCAGGACGAGGACAACGGCACACAGGACGCGGATGAGTAGCATATTAACCAACAATCGGAGGTGGTAATTGGCCTTGTGAATAGAATAACGGCCATCAGGCCGCAGAAGAAAGATGGCAGTCGTGTTTCGATCTTCGTTGATGATGAGTTCCGCCTGGGTTGCGCGGCGAAACTGGTCAAAGAGCAGGGCCTCGTCGTCGGGGCGATACTTGATGATCAGCAGAGCAGGCGACTACAGGAAGCTGACGAGCTCTCACAAACGAAGGCAGCGGCCCTCCGACTACTCGGTCACAGGGCACGCACGAAGTCGGACTTGACGAAGCGTTTGCAGCGTAAAAACAAGTTTGCCGACGACACAATAGCTAATGCAGTGCAATGGCTGGTTGATCTGGGTTATGTCAACGACATGCAGTATGCCCGAGACCGCTTGGCCGGGCTCGTGCAGGCAGCCGATAGGGGCCGCCGGGGCCTGGTCGAAAAACTGGTGTCAGAAGGTGTCGCCAGAGCGGCGGCCCGCGAACTGGTTGAGGCGACCGTCAGCGTCGAGGATGAGGCGCAGTGGGCGCACCAGTTGGCTCAGCAAAAAGCATCACGAATGGCCGATAAGCCATGGTCAAAGGTGAAGCCTAACATCGCTTCATATCTTCACCGCCACGGCTTCGAGGGCGAACATATCTGGAGCGCGCTGGAGGCACTCGATGCAGACAATTGAGGACTTCAGCCAGGACCACAGCCAACATGTCGTCAACCGGTGTCTAGGCAATTCCTATGGAGGTGCGCACAACGATGCCGCTCCTTTTCCCATACATGGTAGCACTAGCCGCATTACTCGCCATCTGTCTGGTCTACAGTGTCCTCAGGTACACCCAACTGCAGGCCAAATTCGTAGTTATCACACAGCAGTTGGAGCAGCAGAAAGTTGAGCAGCAGCGTGCTCTTGACGCACAGCGCCGCGAGATGGAAGTGGAACTCAAAGAACAGGAAATCGCGTTTCGCAAGGCAGTCGAGGAGGAACTCCGCGAAGACCGCGTGGAGATGAACAAGGCAAAACAGCGCCTCGAACAGCGCGAAGACAACCTCGACAAAAAGAAAGATGAGTACGAGCGCAAGGAACAGAGCCTCAACGACCGCGAGATGCACCTCGACGAGCGCGAGACAGAACTCGACGAACAGGAAGAGCAGCGCGACGAGGAGCTCCAGCGCATCGCCCGGCTGACGAGGGATGAGGCCCGTGACCTGCTCATGCGTGACATCGAGCGCGACATGGCCGCAGAGGTCGCCGCGCTCATGAGGCGCAAACGCCAACAGGCGCTTGATGAAGCCCAACACAATGCCTCCAAAATCGTTGTTAACGCCATACAGAACTGCGCCGTCGAGCAAACTACCGAGACAACAGTATCAGTGGTCAGCCTGCCCAGCGAGGAGATGAAGGGTCGCATTATCGGCCGCGAAGGCCGCAATATTCGAGCCTTCGAACAGGCGACTGGCATTGACCTGATAGTTGATGATACGCCGGAAGCTGTCGTTCTCTCCGGCTTTGATCCGGTACGGCGCGAGGTGGCGCGGATTGCACTCGAACGGCTTGTCAGTGACGGTCGCATCCATCCGGCCCGAATCGAGGAAATGATTGAAAAGGCACAGAGCGAGATCGCTCAGAAGATCAAAGATGCCGGCGAGAAGGCAGCCTTTGAAGCGGGCGTAAGCGGCCTCCACCCCGAACTGCTCAGGCTTCTCGGCCGCCTCCAGTACCGCACCAGTTTCGGCCAGAATGTGCTCAAGCACTCCATCGAGGTGTCGCTGCTGGCTGGACGCATGGCTGGAGAGGTCGGCGCACGCGCCGAGATAGCACGACGCGCCGGAATTCTGCATGACCTGGGCAAAGCCGTTGACGCCGACCAGGAGGGCCCGCACGCTCTGCTCGGGGCGGAACTCGCACTTGACCGCGGTGAGAAGCCCGAAGTCGTGCATCCCATTGAGGCACACCATGACGACGTCGAAATCCAGACCGTTGAGGCAGCACTCGTCCAGGCCGCCGACGCCATCTCCGCATCCCGGCCCGGCGCCCGACGAGAGACACTCGAAAAGTATATCAAGCGCCTCGAAGCACTCGAAGAGATCGCCCGCACCTTTGACGGCGTCGAGAGAGTATATGCTATCCAGGCTGGACGCGAAATCAGGGTGACAGTTAAACCCGATAAAATAGATGACTTGGCGGCATACCGCCTCGCCAGGGGAATGGCCGAACGCATCCAGGCCGAGGTGGACTACCCGGGCCAGATCCGCGTTACCATCATCAGAGAGACGCGGTCCGTCGAGTACGCCAAGTAGGCCTGCCGCGCCCGGGGCAACCCAGACACCTGATGAAACGAGGCAAATGCTTTGCGCGTAATAATAGTCGGCGATGTCGTGGGGCGACCTGGGCGACGGGCGCTCCGTAAGTTGTTACCTATCTTGCGTGAGGAGGAGGCGGCCGATTTTGTCGTCGTCAATGGAGAGAATGCCGCGGCCGGCTTTGGCGTAACTGCATCCTGTGTCCGGGAGATTCTCGACAGTGGCGCTGATTGCATCACCACCGGCAATCATATCTGGGCCCAGAAAGGCGCCGAGGAACTTGTGGACATCGAGCCGCGACTACTGCGCCCGGCCAACTACCCGCCGCAGTGCCCGGGCCGTGGCTCAGGCGTCTTACGTGCGCCGAATGGCGTCAACATCGGTGTCATCAACCTGCAGGGCCGCGTATTCATGGCGGAACTCGACTGCCCATTTCGCGGCGCTGATGCGGAGATAGAACGCCGGCAAGCTGAGGGGGCGCAGTTGATCCTGGTTGACTTTCACGCCGAAGCCACCTCCGAGAAGAAGGCCCTGGCACTATATCTTGACGGCCGCGTGGCGGCGCTTGTGGGTACACACACCCATGTGATGACAGCCGACGAACAGATACTGCCGGCCGGCACCGCGTATCTTACTGATGTCGGTATGACTGGCCCCTGTATCAATACAGTAATAGGGGTGCGACGTGAGGAAGTTCTGGCCAGATTCACGACCCTGATGCCGCAGCGTTTCCAGGTGCCAAAGCAGGCGGAAACCGAATTCTGCGCTGCAGTTATTGAATATTCTCTTGACACGAACCGTGCATTGCATATAAAAAGAGTACAAAGGTGCTTGCCCGCCGGCGTAGGAACCTAGCCATACCGGCCTCGACGGCTGATGACGGCCGCGTATAAGACACGTCGCAGTCGAGTACCCAATCCAGACGAACTCAGATTATGCTGGACGCCATAGATAAAATCCGCAGTTACTGCATTCATTGATCAAGTGATTACCTCAGACAAATGCAATTCGAACGGTAGCTTTTTCCGTTGCATCGGGCGCAGCAAAGGGGGCAACATTTGTGGCAACGCTTAAGGTGGGCTCGTCGTCGAATCCCAACAAGGTGGCAGGAGCTCTGGCGGGTACGATTCGCGAAGAGGGCAATGCCGAGATGCAGACGATCGGTGCCGGGGCATTAAATCAGGCTATCAAGGCCATAGCAATAGCCCGTGGTTTCCTCGCACCGTCCGGCATTGACCTGATCTGTTACCCCGCATTTGTGGACGTCATGGTCGAAGGCAACGAACGCACTGCCATCCGTCTCTTTGTTATGCCCAAGTAGAGTGGCGGCCCAGACGTTGCCCTCAAACTAGTGTGACAGTCGGGCCTTGTTCGCGGCATCGTCGCGGCAGGGCTTTATTTGTGCCTCGCCTCTTCATGGCGAGATGACACCGGACGCATTCGGCCGCCGCCAACCTCAATGAGAGGTCGTGAATGTCGGCTTGACCTTCCGAACCACAATCATAGCCCTGGTACTGTCCCTGCTATCCATTTGGTGGATCCATCAGGCGACGCTCACTCAAGCCCCCGGCAATGTCTATGCCCCCGTCTATATGCTGGCCGTACCGCCCGTTCCCGCTGTTTTCTGCCTGCTACTCCTCGTCGCTCTCGTGCCGCTGACAGCTCGTTTTTTCAAACGTGCCCTTTCCGAGCGCGAGATGATTGTCGCCTACATGTTCCTCGTCATCGCCATCCCACCGGCAACCTTCGGCATCGTTGAGATGCTCATCCCATGGATGGTCAACCCAGTCTATTTCCAGACCCCCCAGGATGACATGGCACAACTCGCCGAGGCCATGCCGCACTGGTTTCGTCCCCATGACACCGAGGTTATTCGCCAGATGTACGAGGGTAGCGATGACGGGGCATTTCCGTGGCGCCACTGGGTCTATCCCCTGGGTGTCTGGACCGCGTTCATGACCTTGGTCTTTTTCACGGGCTTGTGCTTGGTGACCCTTTTCCGCAAACAATGGGTCGAACGCGAGCGACTCCGTTTCCCGCTGCTGTTCATACCGATGAGCATTGTGCAGAGGGAGGCCCCCGGGTCGCGAACATCCTTCTTTCGCAATCCGCTCGTCTGGGTTGCATTCGGCCTGGTGACGGTGCATCACGTTCTCAACGTGATGCACGCATTCAACCCGGCAGTGATGGCGCTGGAGGACCGCTATCACCTCGGCCAGGTATTCACCGAGCAGCCCTGGACCGCCTATCGTGGCGTCAGTTTCTTCCACCGCCCACAGATGGTTGGGCTCGCCTATTTCGTCTCGCTCGACGTCCTTTTCTCCGGCTGGTTCTTCTTCCTGCTCCAGCCATTCCTCAAGATCATCGCCGATATCTTCGGTCTGGCGGCGGATGCCTCATTCCCGTTCGTCCAGCAGCAGGGCACCGGCGCCTACATCGCCCTGCTACTAGTTCTCTTCTGGACTGCCCGCGGCCACCTCGGCCAGATCATACGCAAGGCATTCTACAACGACCCCGACGTGGACGATGCACAGGAACCGATGCCATATCGCTGGGCCCTTTTCGGCACCATCGGAGGTTTCGTAGCAATCATCGCATGGACCTACACCATGGGCTTCTCGCTCTCATACAGCATTCCGTTCTTCGGTATGCTGATCGGCTTCGGGTTGGTCTATTCACGCGTTCGCGCGGAGGCCGGCGTACCCAGCATGTGGGCCTTCCCGTTCGACCAGCATCGGCAGACGATTCTCAACTTGGTCGGCTACGGTCCGCTGATCCGCGGCGCGGATGTCACGAATCTGACCCTCCTGACATCGTTCTCCTGGCTTGGGCGCGGCTATTTCCCCTCACAGATGGGATACCTGACGGAGAACGAAGCACTCGCGGATCAGATGAAGATTGGCGCTCGCATGCTGCCGGCACTGATGATGGGCGCTTTCCTCGTCGGCTGCGTAGCTGCCTACTATGTCACGCTGAAGGACTACTACGGCTTCGGGGCTCTCGTGCTCAACGGCGGCACGACGCGCGGGGGGTATAATATCACCACTTCCCTGAGCCAGTGGACGACGGCAGCTGCGGCACTGAAGAGCGCTGGGCCGGCCAATCTCAACCGCACGCTCGGACTTGTTGGCGGCGCCGTTGCCACTGTCGGCCTCGTGGCGCTCAGGCAGTACTGGCTCCGTTCGCCCTTCCATCCCCTCGGATATATCGCGACACTGAATCACGGCTATGCGTTGTGGGCGCCGTTCTTCACCGCCTGGGTCATCAAATCGGCGATCCATCGGCTGGGTGGCGCGCGTCTCTTCCGTCAGTTGATGCCGTTCTTCCTCGGCTTGGTGATGGCGGATTTGGTGATCGCCGGGCTCAGCAGAATCGTCATGGCCATTCTCGGACCCGACTGCCTCGGCGGCTATATCGTCCACTTTGGCTGACCTCAACGTACTTCACAACCGCCGTATCCCCCGACCTCGAAACCACCCGCGTATCTTAGGGGTACACCCGCACCTCAAAGATCCGCGCCGAGGCATCCCCGTTCGTCCGGCTGACAGTAATGCGCACCGTGTCACCCGTCACAGCCGTGATCCTGTGAACTCGCTTGCGCAGGTAGTTACCGGTCTCACGAACCACCTCGGTGAATTCCCCGTCCTGCCCAATCTCGATAACGTAGTCGGCGACTATCTCCGGTTGCGGCCCCCGGATCATCCTCGCATTGAAACCGTCACTTTCGGTCAGCGTGAGCGGTCTGGCATAGCCACTGTCGAAGGTCAGATGAATCTCACCTATCTGTTCCGGTGCGGCAAGCCCCAATTCCAGCCACTGCGGCATCGTTTGGCGCGGATCGGATGCCCACTGATGCGTATTCTGCTGCCGCAACCTCGTTACGCCGTCTGTGACCTTCTCGCCTCCACAGTTCTCGGCCTCCGAAGATGCCACGACTGCCGCACCTCGAGCCAGATCGTCCGTACCATCGGCGCGCAGACCAATGATGTACTGGTCATCCCTGAGCAACTGTTGCTGCAGAGCCTCGATATGCTGCGCAACCAGGTCGCGTGGTATACAATCCCTGGCGCAGCACATTGCCGCCGCAGTTCCCACGGCCTGCCCCATCGCCGCGCCCGTCGCCGCCAGCCGCGTGGATGACATCGCCATGTGCGTCGCGGAAATGCACCGGCCGGCCATGAACAGATTGCTCACATCGCGCGCATATAGCGCGCGCAACGGGATGCTGTAGATGTCGGGAGTATGCAGGTACTTCGACGGCGGCTCATCACTATAGATCCCGCCGGGGGGGTGAGTATCCATCGGCCAACCGCCGTGAGCAACCCGATCCGCAAATGCCACCGATGCCATCAGGTCGTTTTCCGTCAGGATGTGATCGCCAACGATCCGCCGCGACTCACGATGCCCCGGCACCCAGCCGAACCATTTCAACACCCAGTTGTCGGCTCCATGCCGGCCACCGTTCTTGATGTGATCCCAGACACCCATCATCACCGCCAGAAGCTCGTCGCGGATGCTTTCCTTATCCTTGACCGTATCCATCTCGCCGCCATATTCGACCCACCAGTAGCCGTGGTCGAACTGCGTATGACCCCGGTGCGGCAGGTCGTCGTCGCTGAACTTGCGGGCGAAGCTGGGCGGTCTGAAAGGCACGGGTACGCCCACATTCTCCGCGACCCACAGCAGCGACCCACCCATCGTCTGATTGTCCGGGCCCTCCGCATGGGGCTCCCCGAACTCGTCAGGGCCCTCGCGGCCCACGCGATACTCGGCACCCGCCTCAGCAGCCAGCCGTCCGTCACCGGTGCAGTCAATGAAAAAGCGCCCCTTGATGACAAAGACATCCTCCGTCGTTTCGCGAGCCGCCTCCGTCGCCACAATCCGCCCCTCGTCATCGGTTTGCGCTCCAGTGCAGGTAGTGTTCAGGTAGAGACTGAGGTTCGGCTCGGCGTGACACTTCTCGTAGAGGATGAGGTCCCACATCTGCGCGCAGCGCTGCGGATTCCGCACCGCATCCTCCAGGCGAATCTCGTCTATGATGCCTGACTCGCGGCAATGGGGACGCCCGCCCGAGTGGTCTGCGCCACCGGCATGGACCCGAATCTCACTCGAGGTGTTGCCTCCGAGCATCGGTCTGTCGTGAAGCAGAATCGTCGGCGCCCCGCTGCGTGCAGACGCCAATGCGGCACAGACCCCGGACAGCCCCCCGCCTACCACAACTACATCGGCCGATAGTTCATGCAAATCGCTCATTGCGCTGCTCCTCCATTTGGGATGCCGACCATCGCTCACTCGCTGGCTACACAGTTCCTGGCCATACATCTCATCAAGCACCCTGCGTCAACGACGTCACGGGCTGTAGTAGTTCCATGTCGTTTTGCTTCTCCGATACTGCTGCGATTCCCACAGTCGCGGCTGCTCTGCGCGCGGGTTGGGTGCCGGGTTTTCGTAGATATGCAGTTCGTCATTGTTCCAGACAACAATTTCCTCGCGCCAGTCCCCGATAACATCCGCGACGTACAGCCGGCTGGCGCGCTCTACTATGCGTAGCACGAATTCGCCCGATATGGGGTCAAAGACGCAAACGTCGCCATCTTTGTGTCGTTCCTTGGCCGCTGCCAGTTGCTTCTCTTCACCGGTCCAGTGAATGGCATTGATGACCTCTACTCCGCTCACCGTCCAGCCTGCGGGCGCAACGTCGTCCATTTCATAGTGGGCAAGAACTTGGCCTTGTTGGTCGAATACGAATGGCTTCTGATGTTCATTGTAGCGGCTGCGGCACCATACCTGCAGACCTGCTGTGCTCAAGTCAAATTTGCCCACCGCGGCGTTTTGCGGCTCCTGCCCTTTATAGTCGGTGATGAATAGAACTTCGGTGGCATTAGCCAGGAACACGCGGTTGCCCCCTCCCTCCTCGAGCGCAACTACCTCCAGTCCTGGGCTATCTGGCTGCACGTCCGCCGCGTAGATGGAATCTAGATGTCCCCTCACCGGCATCTTGCACAGCAGACGCCCATCCGGCCCCAGGATTGTGCCTCCAAGCACCTCGTCTTTGCCGTCGCCGTCAATGTCGGCCAGCCGGGCGCCATTATGAGCACAGCTTAGGAAGCCGTCGGTCTGCCACAGCGGCTGCGTATTGCCCGCCTGGAGCTCCCCGAGGCGATAGGCCGAGACATAACGTCCCATCCGGTAGCCTTCTTTATTCGTCGCCTGCAGTAGTAGGTCGCTGTCGCCATTTCCCGAGAAGTTCGCCACCACCAGATGCTCCCAACGCTGTGCTCCGTCTGGTACAGGTGGGCTAACCGACCACTTCTCTTCACCAGTGGCTCCAGCTACTACGTGCAGGACGCTGTCCTGGGTCAGAAACAGCACCTCGGCGTGCCCGTCGCCGTCAATGTCGGCCACCTGCAGGCCTGCCCCGTGGTGCCCGGGCAAGCCCTCGCGCTCCGCCGACCCGCCGATGCGGACATCAACACGCTTGCTCCATAGCCGAGTGCCATTGGTATCATAAGCCGCCACGTAGCCCGGCGCGCTCACCAGGATGTCTATCCTCCCGTCATCATTCACATCGGCTGCTATCAGCCCACCACGACTGTCATCCGGTACGCTGATTTCGAGAGGTATCACCCGTGCATCCGCCATCGTCAACTGCGCACCAAACACCCCATTCGCCGCCAGTCCGCACACCACGCCGGCCAAAACAACGGATTGCATCTTTGCTTATCTCCTCAGCTCAACTCTATAATCACCAGGTCATACATTTCCAATTCGGGCAGCGTAAGCTTCACGCCCCCGCATGTCTCCTCGACGCTTACTTCGACACCTCTGACTGAATACGCCCGCATTGCCCCTTCGCAGTCCAACTCCATTTCGATGTCATGTACCGGGATCAATGTCGTCATCGGGCGCTGCATGTCAGCGGTGTTGTTGACCAGATGGATGACGATGCGGCTCTCTGCGGGCTGCTGCCAGAGCTCGACCTCCACCGTCGGGGGAGCAGTCACACGTATCGCCATTGGCTTGCCATGGGCCCAGCGCACCGCCCCGGCCATCAGCTTCTCTATCGCCTCCATCTTGTAAACGCCGCAGAACTCGCTGAAGAGACCGGCGAAATAGAGCACCCGGCCCCCGGGCTTGCTTGAGAATGCCGCCGGCCATTCGGACGTGCCCTCCGGCCGAGTATAGACCCGGCCTATCGGCTTCATGTAGTAGCCGGCGATCTCCGTACCGGCCCCCGCTTTGACCATCAGAGCATTGACCGGCCGCGCCAGCCACTGCCCGGCGCGGAACTCGCAGAGCACTGGATGAGCCGCCCCGCCGAGGTCAATATACTCCTCGGTAGTAGCCGGAGCGAAAGCCCCCTCGATACTCTCATAGCCGAGCAGTGAGCGCAGGTTGACCTCCGTCTCCCCGCCGCGCTCATCATATTCGCCGGCCTCAAATTCTGCTACCACGTTCCCCCCGTTCTCAACGAACTCGGCTATCGCCTGCTGCTGTGCGGCGCTCAGACAGGCAGCGTTGGCGATGATGAAAGTCTCGTATCTACTCAGGGAGCCATCCGTGAGCCCGGCCTCGAGGATGACATCGAACGGGATGTGCTGGCGCGTTAGTGCATTGAACCAGCCGCGATAGATGTCGCCCTGCCACTTGTCGCAGCGGCTCTTACGCGCCGACCAATCCACCACCTTCTCGCCTGACCCGGTCGTGAAGGTAAGGTCCTCCTCGCTGGTCGCCTCGACATCGGTAAACAGTCCGTCCAGGCGCGATATGTAGAACTTCGAGCTCTGGCCCGAGTACAGCAGCGCCACCTCGGCACCCGACTCGGCAGCCGTGCAGTACTCCTCGATACTCTCCAAAAAGCCGTTTGCCTCCCGCATCGGCGCTACGGTCTCCTCGGGCGAGTTCCGCAGAGCGTAGTCGAACACTGCCAGCCACGTTCCGGAGCCGCACGCCACCGTCTGAGCGGCGGCGATCTTGGTCTCCACGGCCGGCAGTGGCAGATAATGCCATGCGCCCAGACAGTGATGGACGAAAACGATGGCCGGCTTGCCACCCGCCCGCAGATGCTTGGCAGCAAGCGCCCAGAACAGAGGCGGCGTCTCGCGCCCCAGATGATAGAACGCCTCTGCCCCATTGAAATGCTGATGCGGACCGGTTGCCGCAATGTCGCGGGCAACACGCCAGGCACCCCCGTGCCAGCTTCCCGCATTCAAAAAGATTACGCCCTCCGGGTTCACTTCCCGCATCGCGTCGCCGGCATCCTTCAGGAAATCGGCCATTGACTGCTCCCGGAAGTCAATGAACTCCTTATAGAGCGGATCCGCCCAGTCCTCTTCCCGAGGCGGCGCCTCCCCGTAGATCTCACTGAACTTCGCCAGACACGCCGGACAGTAGCAGCAGCCCGGATAAACGACCGGGCCGTCGAGGAATACCCCGTCGAGGCCGGTCTTCATTGCCTCCCGCACCAGGTCGAAGGCCCACTCGCGCCACTCCGAGTTGACGCATAGCGTAGTTCCGGACCCGTATAGCGGATTCACCCGCCCGTACTCCTTCCCGTCAGCCATGATCTGCAGCCAGTCGGGATGCCGTTCGCCGAACTCGAAGGAGTACCAGTGCATGTTGAGGTATGACAGCGGATGAATGCCATATTTCTTTGCATAGGGGATATACTCCCGCAGCATGTCGAAGTCTCCAAGCTCTGGATATTTCTCGAACTTGTCGGAGTTGAAGGTGGTCATCCAGCCGAGGCCCGGCGCGATGCCCGGCGTGCCGATGATCCATTCGCAGTTGACATGCCATTCCTCGGCGTGCTGCCGGGCCAGTTCGTCGAGATCAAGCTCCGTAACCCGAGCCAGATCGGCCATCCACTCATGCCGCGCCATGCGAATTGGCTTTTCCCACCATTTGAGTTCTGCCATCTGTCAAGCCTCCTCACTGATTCAAGCAAGCGTACCATGCAGTTTCCATACCGGCAACAAGCAATCCTGCGCGTATGCCAATGTTGCGGGCAGAAAAAAACCCCGCGTTCTCCGGCGGGGAATGTCTTGTCGGTCATCGTAGTGGAAATGTGGCCTATGTCTTCTGCCTGCGCCTAACCAGCCAGCCTGCGGCGAGGCCCGCAAGCATCAGCATTGCGGTACCTGGTTCCGGCGCGTACTGGCTCTCCATGTCATACTTGCCGCTGCCTGCATTATACGTGAAATAGAGACTGTGTCCCTCGAGGGAGCCGGTGGGACCGATGCCGTTGTCAACGCCGTCGTATTCGAAGCTGGTGTGCTCGACACCGTCCCCGTAGTTGACACCAACGGGGTTCTGGTACGTGTCGGAGGGCTCAAACGGGAATGACAGATAGCTCATCTGGATCATATCGCCATCCTCGTGGAGTTGGAGCTGAAAGGTGTTCGTGTCACCGTTGGCGTCGGGGGTGTCTTCCCAGGTTACGATGAAACGACGAGAGCCCGCCGTGCCTCTGAAATCATAATATGTCTCAAGGTCCCAGACATAGTACGAACCGCTCGGATTGAAGTCAGACCAAATGGGAGCCACCAGCCGTGTGTAGCGCTCATTCCAACTATAGGTCGGCCAGCCGCCGGCCTCATCCGCATAGTCCGCGTTGGTTACGCCGCCATCGGGCCCGACGAAGCCGATGTAGCCATTCGGGCTGATCGCCACCTGAGTGTAGGTGTCGCCGTAGAACTCGAAGTTGAAGCCAATATTTATCGTACTGCTTATTTTGGTGTCATAAAGCTCCTGCGAGTTGTCGCCATAGCCGGCTTCCCAGTCAGGAGGGATTATGTCAGCGACAACAGGCATGGCTATAAAGCTCGCCAGAGCCATAACGAACACGATTATGAGCGATAGTCTCACCTGTTCTGCCCCTCGTACATGCGCTAAATACCTGTGTGCCCGGCCCGCTGCTATCAGAACTGGCCGCACCATATCAGTATAGCAAAGACCACGGGTAGTGTCAATCGCGGAAATGTAGATTTTGGTCAACAAACGGCAAGCATTCTGTTAATGTTACGCAAACCTATTGCACATCAGATAGCGCAGCCGCAAAATTCCTTGCGTTGAATGTGGAACGGCTGAGGAGATGCATAGACCTGGCAGTGGTGCGCTTTCTGGAGGATGACGTCTGGGAGGCGGTCCCGCTATTGGCACATCCGCCGGAGACCCAGCCCCAGCGCGTGGCGGCTGATGATGATCGTATGATGATGATCGTACCGCGCCCAATGTGATACCCGACATCCGCTATGCGGCCGCATCGGGGCCATCTTCAACACCGGCCCGTTTCGCAAGCGCCCGATGTGGTCCCTTGACCGCAAAACCAACGCCGCTAGCGTGTCTCAGTCGAGTCGGACTACAAAGAGACTTGGGCCCCGGTTCAACTGGGCCCAAGTCTCTGCTACTGGCGTCAGCTACATGACTTCTTTTCTTTCTTCTCACCACACTTGCTTTCCTTCTTCTCCTTACATTTGTCTTCTTTCTTTGGCTTGCAGCAATCGCACATGTTTCTCACCTCCTTGCATGTTCTGGACGCCGAGGACACCTGGTCAACTCGTGTCCTGTAACTCCAGAATCGCGCTGTCGCTCAAGCATCTGGATTTGAGTGTTTCATCGAGCAGTTCGAGCATCCGAATGATGGTGTCGTCGGCAATGGCATAGTACACGCTGGTGCCGTCTTTGCGTGTTGTGACCAGTCCGCTGGCACGCAGCGTGCTTAAGTTACATGATATGGTGGATTGATTCGCCTCCAGAGTATTAGTTATGTCGCAAACCGTCATCTCCCTGGCACTCAGCAAATCCAATATCTGCAGCCTGGTATGCGAGGCGAGAGCTTTGAGTACCTCAACTCGAAGATGATAGATGCACCTCATGCTAAGCCCCATCATTTATTTATATATTGAGGGATTTCAATACTTACAAGCAATTATAAAGGAACTGTCCTGTGCTGTCAAGAGGTGATGTCAGTCCGGCCACACGGGTTCAATGTAGTCGCCGGTATCCCTCATCCACTTGGCGAGGGCGCTTCGCATTTCCTCACGTACCTGCGCATAGGCCGAAGCGGTCGCGACATTGTGCAGCTCATTGGGGTCCTCGTACAGATCGAAGAGCTGGTCCAGCGGGTCGCCGTGGTAGTAGGCGTACTTGTACCGCTCCGAGATGCAGCACCGGATCTTGGAACCACCATTGGTGTGGCCGTTGAACTCGCTGAAGGTGTACTCAGGGCCCGGGGTATTCTCATCACGGATCGTGGGCCCGAGGCTCCGTCCCTGAGCCTCCGTCAGCGGCGGGAGGCCGAGCAGTTCGAGAATGGTCGGGGCCATATCCGTCTGGGATGTAAGCCGGCTGCGACGGCCCGGCTCGATACTCGGCCCGGCTATCACAAATGGCAGCCGTATCGCCTCATCGTACATGCAGCCCTTCTGATACATGCTGTGGCTGCCTATCATCTCGCCGTGATCGCAGGTCATGATGACAAGCGTATCATCAGCCCGGCGTGATTCTGCCAGTGCATCAAGCACTACCTGGTGGCAGGCATCACCGAAGGCCACAAAGCCGTAGTAGGCGGCCATCGCCGGGGCCCAGCGCTCCCAGTCCCACTCGGCGACACTTTGGTAGCCGGGCGCTTCGCCGACGGCTTCAGGCATATCGGAGCGGTCTTGGCCGAAGCCCGGCGGCGGCTTCATGTCGGCTGCGTCAAACAAGTCCATGTATTCATCAGGCACCAGCAGCGGCGGATGCGGGATCCCGCACGAATGCCACACCGCGAACGGCCTATCCGCCGGGGCGTTGCGGATGAACTCCGCGATATTCAGCGCGTGCTGCATGTCCGCATGTTGCTCGACAGGCCCCGTCCAGCGCATCGGCAGGGGGATGCTGAGGCTACCTTCACTCACTCCGTCATCGGCCACGAACGTACACTTGCCGGTCTGGTCGCCGTCTTTCCCACCTGCGGCCACCAGCACCTCCTTGTACTGCTCCCGGCAGAAACCGCTGTTCCTGAAGTAGGCAAACTCGTCGCTGCGGTCGTCCTCCGGCGCGCGATTGATGTGCCAGATGCCCTCATAGCCGAGATGGTAGCCCGCATCCAGCAGTCTGTCGAAGATGAGCTCTTCGCCGACATTCAGCGTCTGGTAACTCTGGCCGAAGCTCAGCGAGCCGTGGGCGTGCGGCCACTTTCCTCCAGCCATCGAGGGCCGCGTCGGCACACACAGGGGATTGGCGCAATAGTAGCGGTCAAACACGACGCCCCGCTCGGCTAGAGCATCGCAAGCCGGCGTCGGCACCGGACCATCGTAGCAACCGATCGTATCGCGCTGCAACTCGTCCCACAGCAATACGACGAGGTTCTTCGCTCGTCCCTCGTTCATGCCATAGCCTCCGCATTGCACGCAGCCAGTCACATCCCTGCGTTGCCTATTGCCTGCTCTGCACTTCCGGATTAGCGCAGTTGGGCAGAGGTTCGCCACGTAAACCCGCGAGCACATTCTTCGCCGCCATCACTGCCATCTTCCCGCGCGTCTCACGGCTGGCGCTGCCGATGTGGGGAGCTAGCACGATGTTGTCGAGTTCCAGCAGCGGGCTGTCCGGCGAGAGCGGCTCATTCGCGGTCACATCGAGGCCGGCACCACGTATTGTGCCATTCTTCAGCGCCTCGTAGAGAGCCTGTTCGTCCACTACCGGGCCTCTGGAGGTGTTGATCAGGTAGCCGTCGGAACCAATGAGTTCGAGCTCGCGCGCGCCGATCATGTGTCGCGTCTCATCGCTCAGCACCGTGTGCAGCGTCACAAATGTGGACGCCCGCAGCAGGTCATCGAGCTCCATGAACTCGGCGCCCAACTCTTCCTCCAAATCCGTATTGCGTCTGACATCATAGTAAACGATGCGCATGTCGAAGCCGACGGCCCGCTTCGCCACGGCAGCGCCAATGCGTCCACAGCCGACGATACCCAGGGTCGCATTGGCCACATCAGTGCCCAACAGCAACTGCGGCTCCCAGGTCTTCCACAGCCGCGCACGCACGTAGCGGTCCGCCTCGGCGATTCTGCGCGCTACTGTCATCAGCAGCGCCCAGGTCAGGTCCGCCGTGGTGTCGGTTAGTACGCCCGGGGTATTGCCTACCGGAATACCGCGCTCCGTGGCCGCCGCGATGTCAATGTTGTTGAAACCGACGGCATAGTTGCTGATGACCTTCAGCTTGGGCGCTGCGTCCATCACCTCCGCATCAATGGCATCAGTCAGCAGGCAAAGCAGGCCCTCGCAATCCCTGATTTCATCAATGATGACGGACTTGTCCGGCGGCAACTGCTCCGGCCAGACTGTGGTGTCGGCCACCTCCCTGATCAGTTCCAGCCCCGCTTCCGGTATGGACCGGGTAACGAATACTCGTGAATCTGACATACATGCATCATCCTTTACGAATACTGTTTAGTTAGTCTTGTCGCCTTGGTGACTTGTCGTGTGCATGAGTGCCAGCGGAAGGAGCAACCTGAGGGTAACACACCGACTGTGAGCCGTTGAGGTAGCAAATCCAGAGCGCGCTCACCCCTGGACATGCGCTGACATCGTCAGATTACCGATATAACAACTACCCATCTGCCTCGAGTGAAGCCGGGCACTCAATTGCGCACTGCGATTCATGACGCCTTTACTAACTGACTTGTTCAATGGCCCTGGACTACTGGTCTCAGAACCACTATATTGGTACTATAACTGGCGATAAATTGCAAGGTTTATCTTCCGGGCCGGTTCACCACTCGTCATCAATGGTCGCCCGTTCCGCTTCGACTTCCTCGAACCAGATTTCAAGTTCGGCCAACATCTTCGCGGCGCGTTCGGGTTGCTCACCGGCGAGGTCGTATTGCTCTTCCGGGTCATCGGCGATATTGTACAGTTCCGGAACGGGCGGCTCAGGAATCTCGCGGACCGGCTCCGGATCACGACAAATGTCAGTGCGGCTTTCCGGGTCGCGCTTGGTGGCGCGGTCGAGGGCGTATTCCTCCGGCGAAAGGTAGTGCGCTGCGCCTATCTGGGGGCGAACCAGCTTCCATTTCCCGTCGCGCATCGCCGCATTCGATTCAACCACCGGAGTATAGCGGTTCCACTGCCAGAAGCGCCGCGTATTGACCTTGCCCGGCTCCCCCTGCAGGGCGGGCCAGACATTCCAGCCATCAAGCGGCTCGCCATCGGGCATCTCGACCTCACTCGCCGCAGCCAGCGTCGGCAGCCAGTCGGTGAAGTGTACCATCTCATCCACCTGCCGGCCGCCCTCAAGCCCATCCGGCCAGCGCACGATCATCGGCAAGCGAATCCCACCCTCGTACACAGAGCCCTTCGCGCCATTGAACCCGCAGTTGAACCGGTGCGTGCGCATGTCACCTTCGCCGCCGAACTGCGGCCCGTTATCGCTGGTAAACAGGACTATCGTGTTGTCCGCAACGCCCTGTCGCTCGAGCTCATCAAGCACCTGCCCGACGCCGCTGTCCATGCGGTGTATCATCCCGTAGAGGGTCCTGACGCCGGTATTGAGGCCCGGCCGGTCGGCGAACAAATCTATCTCCTCCTGCGGAGCCTCAAACGGGCCATGCGGGGCGTTGTACGTGAGGTGGAGGAAGAACGGTTCATCACTATGACGGGCGATGAAGCCGGTTGCCTCATCCGTGAAGACATCCGTGAGGTAGCGGCCGTCGGCCTCGCGGAAGCTGCCGTTGCAGTCCAGCGTCCAGTCATAGTAATCCCACCACCCGCCGCGGAAGCCGGCGAATTCCGCAAACCCGCGTGCATTCGGATGGTAGCGCGGATCGGCCGCGCCCAGGTGCCATTTCCCGACCAGGCCGGTCGCGTACCCGGCGGCCTGGAACGTATCGCCCATCGTCATTTCCCGCAGGGCGAGGCGGTCCAGCCCTCTGGCATCAAGCGTATCTATCGCGCCCGTGCGATGCGGGTAGCGCCCGCTCATCAGCGCCGCCCGTGACGGCGCACAGACACATGACCCGGCGTAGTGCTGGGTTAGGCACACGCTCTCCTCAATCAGCCCATCCAGCACCGGCGTGTCCGACAGGCCACCGTTGAAAGCCGAAAAATCTCCATATCCCATGTCATCCACGAGTATCAGCACGACATTAGGTTTCGGCATCCAACTGTCCCCTTCTGCATCTCACGCCCCGGTTGCCCGCTGGAGTTTGCCGCAGGCAAACTCCATTAGTTAGCCGGGCCCTGTCCAGCTGCCTACCTACCACTTATAGTAGATACAGTCAAACGAGCCGGCGACCCAGCTCTTCTCCTCGTCATCAAACGTGATGGCGACCTTGCCCTTGACGCTGCCGAGAATCGCCTCGTCGTCCGCATCCGCCTCCAGCTTCCAGTCGCTGATCTGCAGGGCGCAGGCCCATGTCGCATTGACGCTCATTGGCCCCTTGTCGCCGCCCTGCGGATACCAGTAGTACGCATGGGTCATCTCGAAGTCCACCTCATCGTCAAAGCTCTTCAACAGTTCGCCAGTGGTACCCTCGGCGATCGGGAACCTCAGGTTGACGCCTGTATCCTTGATGATGATGTCAGTCGGCTCGTCAACGGCGGTGTCCGAAAGCTCCAACGTGAGCCCACTGTCGGCCTTGTTCACTCGTACCGTCTTGGCCTCGAACGGCTGACCGTTGATTACACCGGTAATCGCGCCGGCGGGGATTGACGCAAGCGAGGGGGTATCGGTCCAGGCGAATTCAGTCACTGTCGGGTCGCCTACATCAGCAGCGGGTGCTTCGCCGGACGGTTCCACCGGCGGTGTATCCGACAAAGCTGCATCGTCCTGCGGAGCTGCCTTCGGCTTACAGCCCGTCAATGCTACCGTCCATACCACTAACATCAGTGCCACCAGCAAACCTATCAACAACGTGTTATGTCTCATTCTTGCAGTCTCCCGAAACATGGATTTTGGTTGCCTCTCGATGAGGAGAAGCCGTGCATTTGGCTATTGGCAACGCCCATCTACGTGATGGACGTGTGCGCCCATTCATAGGTCTCCTGGATGTTGTCGAACTGCCCCTCGGGTAGCTTCGTGTAGCTGAAATAGCCGAGCCGCTGCATCAGTGACTGCGCGACGGCGTGCTCCTGCTGGAAGAGGTTATTGCTCTCCGCAGGATCGTTGACCAGGTCATACAGTTCGTGCTTCCCCTCGGGATTGACCACCAGCGACCACTGCTCATCGCGTACGCAGCGGTACGGCGATCCGTGGTAGCCGGTGATCACCACGTCACGGAGCTTCTCGGCTTCTCCTGTCACCAACGGCCAAGCCGATTTGCCCGTCATGCACACCGCCTCATGACGCAGGCCGAGCAGGTCGAGACTCGTCGGCAGCAGGTCATCAGTCTCCACCAGTGGAGCAATTCTCGTGCCTGCGTGCTCTGCATCGGGCAAGCGGATCATAAGCGGTATCCGCAGCAGTTCGTTGTACATGTTGGCCGGCGTCTTCATGATCAGCCCATGATCCCCGTGCGGATGACCGTGGTCAGCTAGTACGAAAACTAGCGAATTGTCAAGCATCCCGCTATCCCGCAGAGTATCAATGAAATGACCGAACCAGCGGTCAACGAGCGTCACTTCGCCCGCATACATCGCTCGCAGATAGGCCAGCTCATCCGCCGTCAGCCAGTCCACCTCACCATAGTTTGAGTCTATCAGCCGCCGCCCCTCATAGTCGGGGTCGGTGTACATCGTGTCGTAGGGAGCCGGTGGGGCCCAGGGCTCATGCGGGTCGAATGAATCCACCCAGAAGAACAGCTTGTCACGGTCCTTGAGGCCCGCCGCCATCCGGCTAGCCTCTCGGAAAACCTGTGCCGTGAAAGTGTCCGCCTCCGATTCCCAGTGCTCGGAATGGCGAAGAAAATTCTCGATTACGAAGCGCTTTCTGGCATTGAGCTGGGGGTGCATATACTCCTCCGCATCAGCCGTGTGCGGCACCAGCTCGCAGGCATCGCCCTCCTGCCCGCGGATGAACTGGTAGGAGTCAAAGCCCCGGTGGAAGTTCATTCCCGGCTTGGCCATGTGATACGTGTCGGTGATCATCACGTTGGTGTAGCCGTGACATGACAGCAACTCGGCGGCGGTCACGTCCTCCTTCGCCAGCGGCTGCCAGGGCCGCTGATGCAGCGTCCGGCAACCTGTCACCATCGCCGTGCGCACCGGTATCGTCGGCAAGCCCTCCGGATACGCATTGTCGAACAGGATTGCTTCGGCGGCAAAGGCATCGAGGTGCGGCGTCTTGCAGAGCTGCGAGCCGTAGGCCCCCACGTGGTCCCGGCGCAATGAGTCCAGCATTATCCAGAAGACGTTCATGGTATCTTGCCTCCATTCCAGCGATTCACCGTCCACTAACTACTTCCCCACGCTGAGTGCAATGACCTGCCTGCGCAGAACCATGATAAGCAGTGCTTTCTGACAATAGCATTCCGATAATGCTGCGCCGGCGGAGGGGTTTTCTCGATCTGTTCCGTTTGGGGAACGCTCGGGAACTGATGCTTTTGCGTTTGCGGTTAGAGTTTTTGGGGCGACTAGATGATACCTTGTCGAGCGCATGACGGCGCGAAGCTGCAAGCTTCGCCTACAGGTAAGGAAGAGGGCGGGCGGTGCGAAGAATGATAACCGCTCGTGCCATCCCCGCATCAATCCATCCCCACTCCGCCCAATATCCAATGGCAGACAGCACGCGCCATGGTGTGGGGGCAGTGCTATGGGGCCGGCGGCTGCTCGACGTCAGTGATCTTGGCGGTCCAGAGGATGGCGTTGCGGAGCATCCGGTACGTCTCCGCCGAGCCTTCCGGGTGTCCGCTGAACACAACTACGCGCCCCTCCCCATACTTCCTGGCGATGACGTTGACGAACGTCGGGAGCGGCGGATTTCCCACATCGAAGAGGACCACCGGGACCTCGTCGGAACCATCCTTGATGACGAATAGCGGACCGCTGGCATGGGGGAAGAGGACCTTGCGGGAGGCCAGGTAACCCTCGGTGACTGGGTGCTCGTTGAGCTTGGCCCAGACCGGTCCGCGAACACCGAAGTTGTAACGTTCCGCGTCAATCAAACCGTATTTGCCTGCGCTGACAGCGCCGCCGCAGATTCCCACATAGCCGCCGCCGTCCTGGACGTACTTGCGGAGAGCCTCGGCGTTGGAGTCGTCGAGGCGCAGGCCGCCGCCGCCACCGACCAGCAGGGCATCATACCGGCTGAGGTCCGTAGTGGTCAGCTCGGTCTCATGGATCGGCTCGGGCACCGGCAGGCCCAGCCGCGCGAAGACCTGCTCGGACCAGTTTAGCAGCGACTGGTAACGCCCGTGGAGCATCCCGATGTTGCGGTGGTTGAAGAGCAGGTCGGTCTTGCGTGCCTCGACGGCGGCTTCCTCAGTGATGCGCTCTCTGACCGCCGTGACCCTTGCCTCGAGGGGCTTGTCGCCGTTCTCATAGAGCGTCTTGACCTGTGAGCGCGTCAGGGCGCGGTCATAGACGGCCACCTCGTCAATCAGCGCACTGGCAAAAAGCCCCTCCGCGAAAGACTTGCAGCCGATCCTGAGGAAGTCGGGCATCTCGATTTGCTGGTAGCCGCGCGGGTAGCCCGTTTCAACGCCGTTGTAGTAGAGCTTGAGCCCCGATATTTCCGGGTCGTCGGTGTCCCAGGTGATAGCGATGTGTCGCCAGGCATCCTGCGCCCATCCCCAGCCGTAGCGGCGGCTTTTCTTGCCGGCGGACCACATTATTACCTGCATGGACAACTCCACGTGGTAGAACTTGAGCTCAATGCCGCCGGATCCATCGTCCTTGAGGAACTGGAGGTAGTAACGGTCCTCCAGCTCGGTCGCGGGATTGGCCGCATTAATCCAGAGCTCCATGGTGCCTGATTTGAGGTTGAAGGGCGGCAGGCCGCGATACTCGACGCAGCCGTTCTCGCGGAAGTCGCCGGCCTGGCCGAACTTGCCCTCCGCGTACTTGACAGAATCGGCACCGGTCACGGTGATCTCCGAACCCTCGGCGACGGCCTCGGCGGTGCCGTCGAAACCGATGTAGAAGAGGGGCGCGAACTCGGGCTGCTCCGCCGCAGTCAGGGCGGCTACGCTGATGAGCAGGATGACGAGAATGATTGAAGTCCGGTAGATGGGTCGCATAGAGACCTCCTGTGGGCTTAGGCGACGGCCGGCGAGTCACAACGGTATAGGACAACGGTGACCGCACTCGGGAGCGGAAGCAAAGAATCCACCCCCCGAGTCATAGATGCGTGAAAAGTCCGGGTTGAGTCTATCATTTCAGGTACTGGGTGAGCAATATGCCGACGGCGATGAGCGCGCCGATGAAAATGATGGCGATGAGGAAATAGAGCTTCTCCTGGGCGGAGAATGAGAACCGGCCACGGTTCGCCAGCAGGAAGCCGATGGCGACGAATGGCAACAGCGGAATGCCCGGCAGAACCATCACCATCAGCGAGGCCAACATGGCGAGGGCGACCAGGATGCAGATATACCAGAAGGTGCGCTCGAAACGCAGGCGGTAACGCCATGTGGCCACGAAGAAGAAGGCGAGGAAGATGAAATCGCCCAGACCGGCAGTGGCGATGAAAGCAAAGCCGCGAGCGCCCTCAGGGCCCGCCGCCGAACCGATGGCAGGCAGACCGATGGAGAGCTTGGCGACCAGGTCGGGGGCCTTGTCGAGGGCGACACCGGTCGGGCCGGCGAAGACGGTGAAGATGTCCACGATCAGGAGCACGACGGCGATCGGGACCAGCATGTTGACATCGCGGATCAGGCGGGAAAGCAAGCGGCCCAGGAAGGCACACGCGATAAGGAAGAGCAATGAGCCAAGCGGGGAGATGAATGGTGCAGCGGCCCGGTACTGCGTCGCATAGAGAGTGAGCAAATACCAGGCCGTCAGAGGGAATGCCAGCAGGAAGAACTCGTGGAGAGGCTTGATGTCCCAGAGGGCGATGTTGCGGATGACAGCCAGCGAGAGGAGCAGAAAAAGCACGGTGCCGGCGACTATGCCAATGACCACCGGAACACCGGCGATGTGTGGGAAGGCGGCGAGGATGGTGTAGTAGGTGATGGCGAGAATGAGGGCCTCGCGCCACAGGGGGGCGTCGGAATGGTTGTCTCGGTCAGCCAGCAGAACCTGTTGCGGCACCGTTGTCCCCCGTCGGGTGTTGCGAGTCATCCAGGAGGCTTGCGCATGGTGAGTATAGCATCAGGCAGAGAAGTGTAGCAAGGACGGCGGAAATGCGGGGGCGTACCCTCCATCTGCAGCCGACTCGGGCTGGAAGCTGGCAATTGAACAAGTTGTGCTTGCTCAATTGCCACCTGAGCTTCGCCAACGACGCGAAGCTC
>Ga0180432_10001768_pt1 | contig 33520 bp, 32 predicted proteins | sample SS_ome_10_FD_132414 | JGI IMG/M metagenome (GOLD analysis project Ga0180432, IMG submission 132414) | Hypersaline lake sediment archaeal communities from the Salton Sea, California, USA - SS_1_MS_2 metaG | ecosystem: Environmental > Aquatic > Non-marine Saline and Alkaline > Hypersaline >... | reverse complement strand
TGAAGAGATCCTCTTTGGAGCTGTCAGGACAGAGAAGGAGAGGAAAGACGAACACATGGTTTGATGTTTTCGGCGACACGTAGACGACCTCTGAAATGCACTACGTCACTCGTAGTGCTCGAAGGCCTCTTCTCACACAGACCGGTGACCTGATCAGCGAGATTCACTCTCTGGTCAGCATCTGGGTCGAGCAATGAGCGACCACGAGAGAGACAGACTGCCTGACGCACCAGTCCCCTCACCCCCCGGCGAAGATCTCCCCGAAATGCTCCGGGGACAGTATTGTGCTCCAGGCGCAGGCGAAGATCAGCACCGCCGCGACGAGGAAGACGATCAGCGTGATCCGGCGGATGCGCTGGCGGGCCGTATCGTCCAGGACGTAGCGATGTTCGGTGAGGCTCCTCCCCAGTGGGACGCTGCCCGCGTGCGCGCCGTACTTCTCCACCAGCCCCCAGCGCACGAGGAACGACAACAACCCCGAGGCAAACACAGCCACCAGCAGACCCACGGCGACTCGCTTCCAGAGGATGTACTGGGTTCCCTCGCTGCCCAGCACGCCGATGAGGGCGTAGAAGAGGGTGCACGCCGCGATAGCTACGATAGCTACGAGGATTCCCTTGGTTCGCTTCCCGCTCATGGTGTTCCTCCACGGTGCACCAGCGCCCGGGGATCTAGACTGCGTCGATCCAGGCGACACTATGCGGCGGCCGCACGGAGTACGCAAGCTCGACTCGAACTCGCTTCTCTCCCTTAGATCTCAAGTTGCCTGCGACGGCCGATCACGGACAGCACGAGCAAGATGACAGTCAGCCCCAAGTAGCGCAAAGGCATCGCCGGCGAGGCGGCGATTCCGGACGCGCCGGTGAAATCGAGAGCGGGCACCTGATTCATCGGGCCGACGTACCACCACATGGTGTACACGACCTCGAACAGCTTGCTGCTCCCGCTCCATGAGCCCAGAGCCAGGGCCAGCGAAGGGATGAAGAGCGCACCGGATGCCCAGGCCACGAGGCTCGTCCAGTCACTGTTCAATAGCAGCCTTGTGGCCCAACCCCCTCCGGCTAGCGCGGCCACGACCACACCCGCCAGCCACATGGCGGGCAGTTGCCTCCCCAGCGGGCGGGCCGCCGAGAAGACGAATTGCTCGGTGTGGTGCCGCCTCTCTCGGGCGCCCATCGCCGACCAGACTGTCAGCGGCCAGATCCACGCCAGGGGTAGCAGCATTCGGCGGGCTTCTTCGGCGGGAGCGACCAGGCAGGCGATGATCAGCCCCGCCAGGGTCGCGTGCCACCACAGAGGATGTGCTCTGAGCATCAAGCGCAGTTCGGCCAGCACTGCGTGGGGGAAGGAGTAGCGCCTCTGTCCCGTGGTCAGCCGCCCGAGGGAGACGGGCGCCCTGACCGGAACGGTGACCCGTGCCGGTATCACAGAGGCAGTGGCCGGCGCATCCAGAGGCGCGCCCCGGAGGCGCCGCGCAAGAGAGCCTACGCGAAGCACGGTGCCACGGGCAGGGTCGAAGCGGTGGAAGAAGATGGCGGCGAGCAGGGCAACCGCCGCTCCCGCGCACAGCCACGCCAGGCGGCTCACGAGCATGTCGGCCGTCCACGCGACGCCCTCCCAGCGGAAGACCCGGAGATCGCCGATCGGCACGTAGCCGCCGGCGCTTTCCACCCACTCGGCCATAGAACCCTCCAGAGGCGCGTAGCCGACGCCGAACGACCCGTCGTAGGGCAAGGAGGCGGATTCAAGGGCCGAGGTGATGCTGGACTTCAGTGCGCTCATCCCCAAAGGGTCCCACCCGGAGCGATACGATACGTCGAGGACGAAGATGGAGACGAAGAAGTAGACCACGTTGCCGAAACCGCCGCTCAGTCCCGGGATCATCTCGAACAGAACGGCCACTCCCGAGATGACGGCCACTGCCGGCAGCGCCATTAGCAGGAAAGGGGACACGAGTGGCCAGGCTTCGACCCGTAGTTCCTCTCCTCGAATGAGTTGCATGCCCAAGGCGGCCAGAGCAAGAACCAGGACGATTGCGGCCAGGAAGGCGAAGTTGCTGAGCCATTTGCCCAAGGTATAGGCGGGCTTGCGAAGAGGGGTCGCGGCCATGATCTGCCCGACCCCCGTCCGCCGGTCTCGCTCCACCGCGTTCTTCACCAGATAGAAGCCGAACATCCACAGGAACATGGCGGTCAACAGGGCGACGAGCCCTCCAACCCAAGCGCTGTTGTAGACCCCACGGTAGCCGCCCAGGTCCAGGGTGACGTAGTTGGCCCCGATGGGGGGCACGAAGAAGCACCCCGCGCCTATCGTGACTGCGATGGTGATGAGGAAGCTGTAGCGCCGCGCTCGCTCGAGGAAGTCTGCCTTTGCCAGGTGGTAGAGGACGCGCACTGTTCTCATGGTAGTCCTCCGTGCTTGTTGACCTGCGTGTGTGGCATCACAGGCCTACTGCCAACGCCGGGGATCTCCCGGCTCAGCCGAGTTTCACGCCTCGTGACTCTCTAGCCCTCCAGCACACCCTTCCGCTTGAGCCGCAGGCTGGCCTCCAACACGACCTCCGCCTGTAGACGACAGGCAGAGCGGTAGCGCTCGTTGCCCAGTCGGGATGGGTCCCAGCCCCTGGCCAGTTCGATGTAGGGCTGAAACAACACCCCGGCCAGGATCCTCTGGCTGCGAGCCGCCGCGAACAGAGTGCTCGCTTCGCCGTTGTCCATGCACAGGCAGCCACGGTCTCGGAAGCCGGCGGCCATCTCGGGTGTGATGCGGTACAGGGCCTCGCAGGATCCGTTACCGCCGACGTGGTGGGCCACGCCAAGGGCGGTACACGCCTGGGCCAGTGCGTCCACCACTGCCTGGTCGGCGTGCACCTCCTCGTCGTCGTTGCCATAGTGGATCGAGGTTCCATCCGGGCCGAGGGAGAAGGAGGGCACGATGAGTTCGCCGAATTGCACGGGCGGGCCAAGCGACCAGGCAGCGCAGACCAGGAAGACGATCCGCACGCCGCAAGCGACCAGATCCTCCAGGATGCACGAAAGAGGCGAGGCTCCCATCGGTGGTACGAGCGCCGCGACGCTCGTGCCCTCGAAGGTCCCCCGCTTCGCGATCTCGGCCGCGGCATATGGATGGTGGCGTGGCGAAATCCACGTCCCGTCCTGCAGTCCGCACAGCTCCTCCAGGCGATCCACCACCCCTTTGGAGAAGGTCAGCACGGCGACGCCTCCCAGAGTCAGATCCTCCTCGCCGAGCCCTGCCTGCCGAGCCACTGACAGGGTCTGTTCGGGCGTGATCATGAAGGTCACGTTCTCCTCCTTGAGAATCCCCATGTCCGGGCCTGGGGCCCGACGGGATTGAGCCAGAAACCGCTACAAGCCAATACCGCTGCGCAGAAGAGCCCGCCGGAGCTGACTTGCCCCGGCGGGCTGCGATGTTGGGTGTCGATGTGCCGGGCGTGAAGTCACCCCGGTTCTGATTCCGAAGGCTCGGTATGGGCGGCGATATGCTGAGAATCGCCTGACCCTATTCCAGCCCGTAGACTTGCCTCGGCGTCAGGTAGCGTGGGAACCTGTCCAAGAGAGCCCGTCGAACCACGTAGCAGAAGTGACACTCGTCGACGTATCCGTCCTCGTGTTCGATACCGTATTCTCTGGCCAGCAGCGCAGGGCCGCCTCTGAGTAAGGGCCCACAGATGGGGTGTGAGCCTGCATCGTGCCTCTTGACCAGCTCTGACAGAGGAGTCTCCCACATGTTGCCCATGCTCAGCCCCTGGCAGAGATGGACGTTGCCGAACGAATCGACGTGCACTCTTTCGGGATCTTCCAGTTCCTCTTGCCGACACTCGGTGAGTTCGTCCCACCGCCTTCGGGGCAGTCCTTCGGTCAGCTTCTCGACCGCTCGCCCTCTGAACATGGCGCCTCCGCCGATCACCGGAGCGCCCTTGCTTCCTCTCTCGTCTTCGGTGGTCTCGACCGTGGGTTCCTCGATGCAGATGGAGCTTGCCGGCATGCCCAGTTGTCGGGCAGCGAACGTAGCTGCCTTGGCGGGACTGTCCTCACCCTCTCCGCCGTGGAACGAATCGTCGCTCATAGTGATGCTCGAGAGACCGGCCTCGTCGAGGGGCTTCAGCCAGAGGACGGCGTCCTCGGTGGACGTGGCCCAATAGCCGTTGGTCACTATCCCGACCTCGAAGCCCATGGCACGAGCCGCTCGAACGCTCTCGACCAGCAAGGGGTAGTAGAGGAAGGCCTCGCCGCCCTCGAAGTACACTTCCGTCACCGTGCCGATCTTGGTCGCCTCGGCGAGGACGTTCTTGACCTGAGCAAGCATGAAGGTCCCCTGGGAGTGAGGTCCACAGTAGAGAAAGCAGTGGTCACATTCGTAATTGCAGGCGTAGGTCAAGAGGAAGTGGATTCCCGTCAGCATGGTTCTGCTCCCTTGCGCGCCGTGGTATGCGGAACACCCCTACTGACCATTATACCACGATCCGAGGGCGGAGAGTAGACCGCCGACCGGAGCAAGCTCTACCAGTGATGGGCTCCGGCGTGGCATCAGGTACAGGGGTGTAGAAGACCCGCCTGGCTAACGCCCGTTCATCACGACCGGCAGGTAGGTAATCCGCCACGCCACGTACTCGTCGGCGCCGAGATCGGGGAGCGTGCTCTGATCACGAGTCTCTCCGTCGATGTCAGTGGTTACCGCTGCCCTCAAGCCACGATCGATCGCCGCCGAGCCGGCCGTCAGATGATACCCGTCCGCTCCGAAGGCCGGGTCCCCCTGGTACTGGCCCTCGGCGATCACGGCGGCCAAGGCGGATTCGGAAACTGTAACGGGCGTGGAATACCAGAGAACGCCGCCGATCGTGACGGTGTTGTGCGCTGTCACCGAGATACCCACCGTCTGGTTGTGCAGGATGGTGTTGGTCATCCAGACGGTGCTGTATTCCTTCGAGGGGAAGCCGGGCCCGGGCCAAAGCTCAGTGATGTGGATACCGCTGCCATCGCCCCCGGTGTTGTGGGTCACAGTGGTGTGCAACAGCCGGGCGGAGGAGCCATCGATGGACAGCCCACTACCCGCGACTAGGGCACGATTATCGGAGACAACGTTGTTCACCATCGACGTGTCCCCGCTGGCCCCCATTCGCAACCCGCCCCCGCTGTGACCGGCGGAATTGGAGATGATGGTGTTGGCGCTGAGCGTGGTGCGAGCCGTGCCATCCACAGAAAGGCCGCCCCCGGACCCTTCGGTAGAGTTGGAGATAAAGGCGTTCCCGTCGAGGGTCGCGAAGCGGCTCCAGTATATGTGCAGCCCGCCTCCTGCGGCGCCGGCCCTGTTAGAGCTGATGGCATTCCCGGCGAGGGTGCCGTCATCGAACCCACTCAGGCACAGCCCGCCCCCAAGGTTGTCGGCGCTGTTGTAGGCGATGGTGTTGTCACTCAGCGTGGGGCTGCCCTCACTGGCCCGGAGGCCTCCTCCAATCCTGGCTGTGTTGGAGACGATGGCGTTCCTGCTGATCGAGGCGTGGCTGGTCCACAGGTACAGGCCGCCACCTTCAGAGCCGGCGGTATTGGAGCTGATGGTGTTCTCGTTGAGCGTGGAATCCGCGGCGTGCAGGTACAGGCCGCCACCCGAGCTGGCCGTGTTCGAGGTGACGGTGTTGCCGCTCAGCGAGGCACGGCTGCAGCACAGGCAGAACCCGCCTCCATATCCGGCGCCAGAAACGGTGTTGCTGAACACGTGGTTGTCCTTCAGAGTGGCTGTGGCACTGATGACGTAGACTCCGCCGCCGGCGTGGCCGCCACCGGGCGTGCCGAGGGCCAGGCCTCCAAGCCCGCTGGCATCACCGCCCGTGATGCGTAGCCCCTCGATGGTCGGGTTGATCTCTCCGGTGACGTAGATCACGCGGCCGCGCCCCCGGGCGTCCAGCGTGGTGGGATTACGCTGCGGATCAGGCGTCGTCCAGTTAGTGGTAGTGTATCCCCCTCGGACAGCAATCGACTTGCTGATGTAGAGCACTTGGGTAACGACACCGGCGGCAGTGACGTCGCGTCGGGGACGGGCGCTGAGATCGGTGTACAATCCGGCTGCCACCCGTATATCGTCGCCTTCGTTGGCCTGGTCAACCGCGTGCTGCACGCTACGACAGGGCGAATCGCTTCGGGTGCAGTCGTTGCCCCCATCCGTGCCGCCCGGCGCCACGTAGCGGTTGGTGCCACCTTGGGCATGAACCTCGAGCCGCCGGCTGCCTGGCGGCGTCAGGAGGATCAGCATCCCAACTGTGAGCTGCAGGGCGAGCGTAAGAGCCAGGCGGATGTGCAAACCCCGCGAGTTCATCAATCCTGCCGTTCCTTCGCGTACCTCAGCACGCCCCCGCCGTCCAGGCAGCGGCGATGCAGCGGTGTCAACATCGCTAGACATGTCATTATACCATAGTCCGCGGGGAAGAGTAGCGTGCTCCCACGTGCGATGGATGCCGTGCACAGAGCAACGGCATGCCGGAGTCGTACCACGTGCCACTGTTCTGAGCTCCGGTGCATCGAGTCAGGGAAGCCTGGCAGACAAGGGGATCAGTGTTTGCCCTACGCCTTCTTCCGCCGTTTCACGTACATGATCACTGCACCGATCCAGCACATCACTGTGCTTATCGGAGTGAACGTGCAGTGGGCATAGTAACCCAGCAGGCAAGGCTTGCTTGCTCCGGAGGAGGGGATCAGAGTCACCGCTCCCAGTATGACCAAAATGACGATTCCGACCCACTGTTTCGCCTTCATACCCTCACAGCTCCCTTCGTGCTACCCTTCGCTTCACGACCATAGCTAGGATGTGTGGGCGTACGGTGGATTATGCTCTGTCGGTAGAGGTCCAGACAGCTCCATCCAGCGCCAGGGCAACTGAAGCCCAGCATACAGCCGGAGAGCCAGTCACTCCCCAGGCGGCGTGATGGTGTACTCTTTGAACGGTATGTCCTTCAGCCCAACCTTGGACAAGAACTTCACGAGGTCCCTGCGCCCGTAGTAAGTTGGCGTCCCTCCCGGTTTCTGTGCCATCAGAACTATTGGCATGTCACGAAACAAGCGCTTCAGTTTCTCCCTGGTCCTGCCCGCGACGATCTTGCGTTCCAGGACAGAACTGCTTACCACGACGACCGCGAAGGTTACGCCTTGTTGCCTGAGGACTGCTGCCTCAAAGGTGGGTCGTGTCTCTGGTGGTGAATCGGTCTTGGCCATTGCTCCTCGCCAGGGCCCCTTCGAACAAGAGGCTGCTCCGCGTGGCCGATCCGCCCGCCTTTTGAAGATGGCCGGACACGCGGATGGATGGTCTCTCGGTGCAGGAGCCATTATACCACGGTTTCGGGGCAGAAGGTAGGAGAGTGGTACGGTCGACCGCTTTGCGCGGGCAGGCCTGACTCTGGCGGATGTTGTCGCGCCGAGACATGGCGACATCCGTGCGACGAGTTGCTGTGCGCCGGCTTCGACGCGCACGGCAGCGAGGCTCTTTTAGGCCGGACCCGAACCATCGAAGCGAACGGAGCCGGTCAGGAAGCAGGCGGTCTGCGCAGGCGACCAGGGCGAGAGCCAACGTCAGCACTCCCAGACACTCGTACATCATCTCAAGCTTCCTTCGCTCGGCGCGATGGCTTGACCCGGCGGGGTTTGTATCGTAGAATTCTGCCAAGGCTTGGCATGACGATGCGCGAATGCCGCAGAGTCCAGATCAAGGGCATCATAGCGCGTGAGCATGACGCGGCTCACCGCCTCCGAGCACGCAGCGACTGGGGTATGTTCTCACGGCGAAGCCTGCAGATGGGTTGGCCGGGCGCCGGCAGCGCACATTCCCTGATTGGATCATGAGAGGGAAAAGGGGCAACATGGCACACCGCGACGAGCAGAAGAAATCGCACCTGGACCGGGAGGATCTTGCCGGCGAACACGCAGTGGGCGACGCCGGACAGTTCACGCTGGCCTGCCTCTTCTTGGTGATTTGGGTGGCGGACACGATCTTCCTCCAGTACACCACATTTCTCAATCAGTACGTGCCACTTGTCGTCAGAATACCCTGTGGGGTCGCTGTGTTGGTCCTGGCCGGTTGCCTGGCCAAGACGGGCATGGCCATGGTGTTCGGTGAGGAGAGGGACAGCCCCGCCATGGTCACCGAAGGGGTATTCAGTGTCATTCGGCACCCTATCTACCTGGGCGAGATGCTGCTTTATGTTGGCCTGCTGATCTGGAGCATATCGCTGGCTGCGGGCGTGGTGTGGGTCTTCGCCATTGCGTTCCTGCACTACATCTCGCGCCACGAGGAGAAGCTGATGCTTGGCATTTTCGGCCGGGAGTACGAACGATACATGCAAGAGGTGCCGATGTGGCTCCCGCGGTTGCGGAAAGGGTGATGACCGACTAGGCCCCTTGCCAGGCTCCGCAAGGGCGAGAAGTGGGTCCGGGAAGGAGGTGATGATCAGGTGGGTGAACGACCCTCGATCAGGGATTTCCTGACCAATCTCGATCAGCCGATGCCGCTGGGGAAGAAGCTGTCGAAGCTGACCAGGAATCTCTGGCGGCGCGTGGTCTTGGGGCAGAACTGCTGCGGGCACCCTGGGGAGCCGGGTTGTTGACGAGCGGAAGGGCCATCCGGTCCGGATGGAGAGCCCCACAGACATTGATGAGGCCATGTGTGGAGTGGACGGGGCCCGTCGTGGGCTGCATACGCAGGAGAGGAGAAATCAGATGGCACCAACAACGACTGCCAAGACAAATGACGTCGCTGCATCTGAGAGGGTGTTCCGAGGGCTGAGGCGCTTCAACCTGATCATGGGCTTCCTGCATCTGGTGCAAGGAGTCTTCATGATCGTCATCAGCAACGACACGACGTACCCGATCTACACCAATTTCCTCCGCTTCGACCTCGAGACCTTCTCCCTGGTCCCTGACCCGAAGCTGGTGTACGAGTTGCTGTTCGGCCCAGCGGTGGCTGCGTTCCTGCTGCTATCCGCCATCGCGCACCTGAGCCTGTCCACGTTCGGGTACCGGTGGTACGTCGAGAACCTGAATAAGGGAATGAATCCGGCGCGGTTCTACGAGTATGCCCTCAGCTCGTCGCTCATGATCGTGCTGATCGGTATGCTGGCCGGACTCTGGGATCTGGGCAGCATCATCCTGATCTTCGGGCTCAACGCTACAATGAATCTGTTCGGGGTCATGATGGAGTTGCACAACCAGACCACGGACAAGACCGATTGGACCGCGTACATCTACGGCTGTTTCGCGGGGATCATACCCTGGGTCGTGATCGTCATGTACTTCCTGAGTGCGATCACATCAGCGGACGCAGAGCCGCCGGCCTTCGTCTATGCCATCATACCGACGATCTTCATCTTCTTCAGTAGCTTCGCGGTGAACATGCTGCTGCAGTACAAGAAGGTCGGTCGGTGGAAAGACTACCTGTACGGGGAGCGGGTGTACATCATTCTCAGCCTGACGGCCAAGACGGCGCTGGCGTGGCAGATATTCGCGGGTACGCTGGCTCCGGTCTAGGGGCGTGGCCGGCCTTCGTGTGAACGGATCTCCGGCATCGCGAGGCATGAACTGCGTGCAGCAAGAGCGCGGCTGCACCGCTTCTGCCTGTCTTTGGGGCTTCCATGGATCGGGGCACTCACAGATTCGGACTCGTCGCCAAGCCACGGCAGCACTCTTCTGTGCTACCGTGGCTTGGGTCACAGGTGATCTCGAGTAACGCTTCTCGTCCGAATCCTCCACGGCACTTTGGGGGACAGTGCCGCTTCCCAGCCATACCGATGCGCCGGCCGACACCTTCCCCTTTGGGAAGCGTCTTGTGTCGTGCACTCAACCGCCGTCTAAGACGCAGCCGTCCTTCGCCACCGCGCCCTCTTTCATGTGTGGATCGCCGACCAGAGCACCAGAGGGGTCCTCCTCTTGGCTTCAGGGTGCGCCAAAGCCCACCGTAGTCCCTTTGGTGGCGAACTCCAGTAACGTAGCTCCCACCAAGAAGGCCAGTACTCCAAGCGCCCGCCCCTCTCGCACCCGGTACAGCACCTTCGGTCCAAAGTAGAGCTGCAGTACGAGCGACCATGCCCCTACAAAGAGGCTCCAGTACGGTATCCAGCCGAGCAGAACGCAAGGGCCCACGCCGTAGCAAGTCGCCTTCCAGGCATTGAGCATCGATCCCCTCCCGCCCAGAACGCGATATACCAGGTGCACGAACCCGGCCAGGAACGGGGCGATGAACAGGGCCAGCGCGAGGATGATTAACGGCTCGATGAAGTAGGCCACTGCGCCCAGGCGAGGCAGCAGGGACTCCTTGGTGATCTGCCAGCCCAGGATCTGAGCCTGGTACGTGGAGGTGCGGTCTGTGCTCTCCCAGCCCAGGTAGTTCATGACAGGAGTCAAGAGGGCAATGACCGTGGACACCTGAATCAGAAAGACGAGCGGTCGGGTGTACCCCTCGTCTCGAACCATCTCGAAGAACTCGTCCGGCTCACGCAACATACGGAACAACCTGGTGAACATCTCGCCCCCCTGCATTTGTGCTCCCACCACACTCGTCGCAGACCGGTCCTGAAAGCCAGGTCCATCATCGCAGTGTAGGGTTATCGGGTTCCGCGCCCAGGTGTGTTCGGGTAAGTCAGCGAATTCCTCGTCTGCACTTGAGTCGCTCTACATCCGTGGCCAACCAGTTACTGTCGCCTTGGGCCCTGCTCGGCGAGAACTGTCCGCCGGGTCGTTCTACTCCTCGACTATCCGATCATACAAGTGCTGAAGCTCCTCCTCGGAATAGAAGTGAATCACCAGTCTTCCGCCCTTTCGGCTCCTGACGAGGTTCACCTTGGTGCCCAGGGCACTGCGAAATGCGGTCTCCAGGGCACTTGTCTCCGGAGGGGATACCTTGGACTGCTTCTTCTCTGGTTTTTGGGCCGACAGGCGACGCACCAACTCCTCCGTCTGGCGGACGGAGAGGCTTCGCTGGAAAACGGCCTTCAGCACCAACAACTGGAGCTCCAACGCGGCCAGGCCCAGGATAGCCCTGGCGTGCCCTTCGCTGATCTTGCCCTCCGCCAAGGGAGCCTTGATCTCATCCGGCAGTCCCAGCAGTCTCAAGGAGTTGGCCACACTCGACCGACTGCGGCCCACGCGTGCTGCTACCTTCTCCTGAGTGAGGCCGAACTCATCCACCAACTGGCGATAGGCGCTGGCCTCTTCCAGAGGGTTCAGATCGGCACGCTGGATGTTCTCCACCAGGGCCAGTTCCAGCGTTTCCTGCGGCGTGACTTCTTTCACCACCACCGGAACCTGTTCCAGGCCCGCCATCTGAGCCGCCTGCCAGCGACGTTCGCCAGCGATCAGTTGGTAGCGGGGGCTCGTCGCTTGGTCCGGAGAGTCACCCTCCGACTCCACTCGGGCCACGATGAGGGGCTGGATCAGTCCGTGTTCGCGGATGGAGTCCGCCAGCTCAAGAAGAGAATCGGGGTCCATGCGCGACCGTGGCTGTCGGGGGTTGGGCACGATGTCCTGGGTATCCACTTCGAGGAGACCCGGACCGGCCTCTCCCCCAGGGATGAGTGCTCCCAGCCCTCTACCAAGACCTCTTCTGGTCTTCGGCACGATGCATCATCTCCCTTCCGCGATTCTGTCTGACATCAGAAAGGAATCAGACCCGCGGCGAGCGCCGGATGCTTTCAGGCCATCAGCTTAGCTTGCGTTCAGATCCTAGCAACTCCGTTGTCAGGGCCTGGTACGCCAGGGCTCCTTGCGACCGCGGGGCATAGCTCAAGATGGTCTCGCCGTAGCTGGGGGCCTCACTGAGGCGCACGCTGCGGGGGATGACGGTCTCGAAAACCGCGTTGTCGAAGTGACCGCGTACTTCGTCCATCACCTGGCGGGCCAGATTGGTGCGGCTATCGTACATGGTGAGTAGCATGCCCCTGACGCTCAACCGGGGGTTCAGGTTCGCTCTTACCAGATCGACGGTGCGTAGCAACTGAGTCAGACCTTCGAGGGCCAGATACTCGCACTGGACAGGGATGATCACCCCGTCAGCGGCGGTCAGAGCATTGATGGTGAGCAGACCCAGACTGGGCGGACAGTCGATGAGGATGAAGTCGTAGCGTTCACGAAGAGGCCCGAGCGCCCTCTGAAGGCGAGTCTCGCGTCCTTTCATGGAGACCAGCTCCACCTCGGCCCCGGCCAAGACGGGCGAAGACGGGACAAGATCGAGGCCCAGGCGCTTGGTCAGTGTGACAACCTGCTCCATGACCATGCCGCCGATAAGCACATCGTAGATCGAGCGGGTAAGCGCATTCTTGTCGACCCCCAGGCTGCTGGTCGCATTGGCCTGAGGGTCGATATCCAGGACCAGAGCCTTGCGTCCACTGGCAGCCAAGTAGGCGCCCAAGTTGATCGCAGTAGTGGTCTTGCCTACCCCGCCCTTCTGGTTCGTCAGAGCGTAAACCCGCGCCATTCACGGTACCCCTGAGTGGAGTTCGAGCTTCTGCAGAAGCGGTCTTACTACGTGGGCAGTATCATCACCTTGCGGCCATCGCCCTCACCGGTACTCTCGGTCCTCACCCCGGGGTGATCGCGGAGGGCGATGTGCACGATCCTACGCTCGTAGGCCGGCATCGGCTCCAGGACGACGGGACGCTGAGTCTCTACAGCCTTGCTGGCCATGCGCTGAGCCAGGCCCGTCAACGTGTCCTTGCGACGCGCCTTGTAGCCTTCCACGTCCACGACGAGATTGGGCCAATACCCAAGGCGACGATTCACGATGAGCCGGGTCATGAACTGCAAGTCGCGCAGCGTCTCCCCTCGTCGACCGATGAGTATCCCCAGATCGCTCCCGGTGACATTGAGCAGCGTAGGCGATGGGGAGCCTTCCCCGGTGGGAGCACCCCCTTCGACGACCGAGACAGATGAGGGCATGCCCATCTTCTCGAGCAAGATCGTCAGTACCTCTTGGGCCACACGAGCGATTTCCTGCTCCGAGGGTTCGCCTGGCTCGGGGGCTCTATCCCCTTCGCCGGGAGCGGACTCCAGGGGCACGGGCTCCGCGGCAACCGGCTCGGCCTGGTCCACGGTTCTCGCCGCAGGGTCCGGTGTCTCCACCGAGACCATGACCACCGCCTCTTCGGCTCCGAAGCCAAGTATGCCCCGGCTTGCCTCACGGACTATCTCGACTTCGGCCTGATCCCGCTCCACGCCCAACTCTGCCAAGGCCTGGGCAATGGCTTCGTCCACGGACTTGCCGGTGCCTCTAGCGCTTCTCCTTGGAGACATCCTTGCCCTTTCCTCTCGTCCCCTCCTCCTCGCCGGCAGAGGAGCGGACTGCACCACTGGTGGGCTGGCCTTTCGGCAGCAGCCCTCCTGCGCCGACCGCCGCGTACTGCGTGATGATGCCCACTAGATTGGAAACGACGAAGTACAACGCCAGCCCAGCGGCATACTGCAGAGTGATCCAGCCAAACATTATCGGCATCATCAACTGCATGCTCTGGTTCATGGACGCTTGCTGGGGATCCATGCTGGCCGAGCTCATCATCTTCTGTTGCACCCACATGGTCGCGGCCACGAGAATGGGCAGCACCCAGTAGGGGTCCGGCTTCCCCAGGTCCATCCACAGAAAGGTGCTCTTCAGGGGCAGCAGTTGCGAGAGAGACGGGAACCGCAAGTAGATGTTCTGTGCCAGCTTAAGAAACTGCAGAGGGTCAGCGGATAGCAGCTGGATGATTGACTGATACAGCCCAATCCAGACAGGGAACTGAATCAACATGGGAAGACAACCTCCCATGGGGTTCACTCCCTTCTCCTTGTACAGCTTCATGGTTGCCTGAGTCTGCTTGTCCTTGTCATTGGCGTACTTCTTACGGATAGCCTCCAGTTCGGGCTGCAGCTCCTGCGTAACGCGAGTGGATCGCAACTGCTTCAGCGTAAGCGGGAAGGTCAGCAGCCGGATGGCGACCGTGAACACCACGATGCTCCAAACCATACTGTGGCCGAACACCTTGTAAAGGAACAGCAGGGCGTTGAGCATCGGTCGAAAGATGACCAAGCTCCACAAGTCGCCAGGTGAGATGAACTGGAACAGAATCACGGCCCCGACGATCAGAGCTATATAGCGCAACGTCTTCTGCACTTGCTGTTTCGAAATCGGGGGCAGCTCCTGGGAGCCCTTCCTCCCCCTCCGTACTTGCTTGGGCTTCGAAGACACTATTGGCTACCTCCTACTTCCCGTCCAGTGGCAAGACCCAGCGCTGCAAGCCACTTTCCGCGGCCACCGCGTAGAGACCCGCTTCCATGGAGTTGACGTACACGGATTCCCCGAGCAGCAGTGGCGGGCTAAGGATCCTTCCCTCCAGATTGAACTCCCACTTCGATGCCCGAGTGGACACGTCGAGGGCGTAGAGCGTCCCTGCGTCTGTGGCTGCGTAGAGTATCCCGTCGGCGTAGGTCAGATCGGCCAGCACGGCCCCATCCAACTCGATGTCCCATTGCTTGGTACCCGTTCCCGCGTCGATGGCATAGACTCGGTGATCAAGCGACCCAGCGTAGAGGACGCCGTCGGCCAGGGTGGGCTTTCCCCAGTTCCAGCCCTCGGTCTCGAACTGCCAGCGCGCGCGCCCAGTATCGGCGTTCACGGCGTAGATCTTGCTGTCCAGCGATCCGAAGTAGAGGGTCCCTTCAGCCAAGAGAGGCGTCCCCGGAATGGCTCCACCCTCGTGGACTGTCTCCCATTTCTTGGTACCTGCAGACGTGCGGTCAAGACAGTACAGCTTGTGATCCATCGAGGCGACGTACAGCCGATCGCCATCCACGACCGGAGTACTCCAGATCCAACTGCCCGTCTGGAACTCCCAGTTCAGCACTCCATTGCCTGCGTCCAGAGCATACACTTTGCCGTCCGCATTGCCCACGTAGACTTCGCCGTCAGCAATCGCGGCCGCTCCGACGAAAGCTTCCTCTCTCTCGAAGACCCAACGCTCCATGCCGGTAGCTGCGTCCAGAGCGTACAGAGTGCCCCCGAACGAAGAGACGGAGACCAGCTCTCCCTCCCCGACAACGGCCGAATAGAACGGTCCTTTCGCTTCCTTCTCGCTGCGCGGGAAGACCCACTTCTGGACCCCAGAATCCGGGTTCAGAGCATAGATCTTACCTCGGCTGGAGGCAGCGAAGAGGGTTCCAGCATGGCTACCCAGGCCGCCCCAACCTGGAGAGACCATAGCGCCCGGCGAGCATCCCGCCAGGGCGAACAGTGTTACCAGCAGCAGAAGGGCTAGGCCGCCCTTGGTGTTCCTGTGATTCAAGAGTCAACCTCCTAGCGTGGCAGCGATATGCCTGGCTTGACTTTGCGGGCATCCGACGAGCATCCTGTCGGCGTGTGCCCATCAGGGGTGGGCTCACCGATCAGAGAGACGACAAGCGCCCAATCCACGATCGTCTGAAGCCACGAATCCGACCATTCTCTCACGGAACGGGATCGTAGCCCCCCGGATTGAATGGGTGACAGCGTGAGAGACGCTTGAGTGCCAGCCATCCCCCACGCAGCAGACCGTACTTTCCCACGGCTTGGTACGCATACTCTGAGCAACTCGGTCGGAATCGGCAAGTCGCCGGCAGGGCAGGCGATACATAGTCCCGATACACCCGGATGGCGAACATAGCCACTCTACGGGGCCAGGATCCACAATCAGAGATCCCCTCAGACAATCCTCTACTCCGAGTCGCACGCGGCGCAGCGCAGCAGCTTGGCCTCCGAGAGGACCCGTTCCACCGCACCGCTGATGGCCTGGTAATCCCTATCACGGATGCCGGATCGAGCGATGAACACCATGTCCCAACCCGCTTCTATCCTCGGCCACAGCAAACGTACTGCCTCGCGCACGCGTCGTCTGACCCTGTTACGCACGACCGCATTGCCGATTCGCTTGCTCACCGAGAACCCGACCCGACTGCGCTCCATCCCGTTTGGACGGGCATATAGCACCAAAAGGGGATGGACCCAAGAGCGGCCCTCCCCCCGCACGAGTTGAAACTGCCAGGTTTTCCTTAGACGGTACCGTTTCTGCATTGCGGCTAGCCAGAATCCGGGTGGCCATCGTGACGGCACCCTCGTCGGGATCCGGCCCCGCGGGGCCCGCAGAACTTGCTTCGCGATTGCAGTTCAGCGACACGGTCCATCGAGCACTATACGGTAAGACGCTTACGGCCCTTGAGTCGTCGGGCTTTGAGCACGTTCCGCCCGCCTTTGGTTCGCATGCGTGCCCGAAAGCCGTGCACTCGCAAGCGCCGACGCTTTTTGGGTTGCCAAGTGCGCTTGGGCATCTCGTGTACTCTCCCTAACTTCAGTCTGATGTTACCAGCGTATTATACCCTCTATGTCTCAGGGGTGTCAAATGCAGCTATTGTGCCCGCAGCCAGGCTCTTGGCGCGCCTACGAAGGCACGGTTCAGCGGGAACAGAGATCCGAAGAGCTTCGAGGACCCCTTAGGGTCTCCTTGTCAACAACGGGACTGATCTCCCGGCATTGGTGAGGTGTACTCCACTTAGCGGCGCGGCTCTCGTGCGCCCCGACGGGGGCGGTAGTGACCAAGGTCGACGTGCACGTGGACCTTAGCAGGGGATGTCCTTCGCAGTTGAACATCCGGCTGGACAGCTCCCTGGAGCCGGTCAAGTTCACCTTCTTGCAGACGGGTTCCTGTCCTGGTGGCGGAGGCTCCTACAGCCTCGATTTCACCGACAGCAGCTCCTACGACGGGGTCCCCGTCAATCAAACCCGGAAGCTCACCGTACGAGACGTGTGCGACGGCTGCGAAGGGTACCTCTCGTCCTGGTGGATCCGAGTGTACTACGAGGTACGGACGCCGACACCCACAAGGACGCACACGCCTACGGCCACTCCGGTGACTCCCGGACCGACCCGCACTTCCTCGCCAACTTCCACACCCACGCGGCGCCCGAGCGCGAGTCGCAAGCCAGATTCGGTGAGACTCCCATTCTGGACCAGGTGGAGGGTAGCACAATCCGGGTGTTCGAGGCGCGCGAGATCGTGACGCATGTAGATCTGCAAGGGCGGCCGGAACCGCCCAACGAGAACTGGATCGCTCCGGTTGTCTACGGGCTGCACGAGCAGGGGAGCGAGAGCCCTACCCGCATTCAACCCGGTCACACGAACGACGTCGGCGACTTCCCCATCACAGGCATCTTGCCTGGCCTGTACGACGTGCATGCCAAGGGACTCCGTACTCTGTGCAACGTGCGCTGGGACGTAGAACCTGAAGGCCAGGGGGTGGATCTGGGAGAACTCATCGCCGGGGATGCCAACAACGACAATGCCATCAATAGCGTTGACCTTTCGCTGCTGGCCGGTACGTATGGTCGGTCCGAGGGTCAGGAACGCTACGACTCGCGAGCGGACTTCAATGGTGACCACAGGATCGGCGAAGGCGATCTCGCGTTGCTGCGCGACAACTTTGGGGTGGCCGGCAATCAGTACCTCGGCCCCGCGGTGGCTTCGGCATCGCACGAAGGGGCTCCCATTCGCCTGATGAGTGCAGGCGGAGATGTGTTCCTGGCCTTCGAGCCGGCGGAGGTGGAAGGGGAGAGTGAGGATGTCTTCGCTTTCAGGATCGTCATCGACGCCGGGGATCAGCCGGTGGACACGGTCGAGCTGTACCTGGTCTACCCGCCCGATGAGCTGACCATCGTGGATACGGCAGGCAATCCGGTCTCACAGATTGCCGCGACTGCGATGCTGCCCGTGGTCGTCGCCAACGACGTCGACAACGATCTGGGGGCCATCGAGTTCGCTGCGACTGCTGCGGGGCAGGAATCGCCCAGGGGTAGCTTCGTAGTGGCACGCTTCCGGGTGCGCGCGGAAGCGGCAGGGCTGGATAGTTGGATCCTGTTCGGTCGAGACGAGACGCATGCCACTGACGTGCTGTACCGAGGGCAGTCGGTGATGGGCAGACTGCAAGGGGCACACGTGTCCACGATTGGCGCAGGTGGGATCTACCTGCCGCTGATAGTCAAGAAGTACGGCGCAGCGGCGGTCGTGCTGTTCCAGGATGACTTCGAGGATGGGAAGCTCACGGGCTGGACCTCGAATCTGGGGACGTGGACGAACCCAGGCGATCATATGCGGGGAGAGTATAGCCTGGGCAACGGCTGGAACATCAGGAACGTCTCCGGAACGGACTTCACGTACGAGGGGACGCTGACACTGAAGAGTGGCAATGCCGCCGGGCTGGTCTTCCGTAGCAGCGCAGATGGAACGGAGAGTTACGACGCGATCATCGACATCGTGGACGGGGTGTTCAAGATCAGCAGGCGAGCTCCGTATACGGTCTTGGGACAGTACAGCTTCACTCCTCAGTACGATACGGCCTACGACGTGAAGGTCGTGGCGAGTGGAAGTACACTGGAAGGCTATCTGGATAGGGTCAAGAGGATCACGGTCCTCGATTCGATGCTAAGCAGTGGCAACTTTGGCGCGATGGTCTTCCGTGGGACGGCGGAGTTCGATGACCTTGCCGCGCGCGAGTAGCGCATAGCCGGATGCGCTGAGAGCACCTGTGGTCCCTGATAGGCAGAGACCCGAAGGGGTTCGGAACCCCTTCGGGTCTTCTCATGCCTCGGGCCACACTCATTCATTGGCGACGAATTTCGTATCATAATGGCATGCTGCTTGACTTTTTTCGTAACACATGATAGAATGGGTGTGAAAATCGATGGGAGAGATGCGGTGCGACACGAGATCGATGACACGGACAGGCATATCATAGCACTGCTGCAGGCCGATGGACGTGCGTCCAACGTACAGATGGCCCGAAGGCTCGGGCTATCCGAGGGGACCGTGCGCAAGCGCGTCGATCGCCTTCTCGCATCGGGAGTAGTCAAGGTGGTGGCCTTGCCCGATCTGGAACAACTTGGGTTGGAGACCAAGGTTCTGATAGCCCTGCGAGTCGAGCCCGACAAGGTGGACGAGGTCGGCCGAGGGCTCCACGAGATGGAGGAGGTGCGCTGGGTTGGGTATACCACCGGCGAATGCGATCTGATCTGCGAGGCGGTCTTCCCCTCAGATGACTATCTGCTCCAGTTCCTCACTCATCGTCTTGCGGCTCTTCCCGGCATTCGTAGCACTACCACTTCTCACGTCCTGCGCGTACTGAAGGATGCTCAAGAGTGGCGAATCTCTTCCGCGTCCCCCAAGAGGATCCTGGTCGTGGATGATGATCCCGATTTCGTGGAGTTCGCCCGTATGGTTCTGGAGAGTGAGGGCTACGAAATCACCAGTGCCGGCAGCGGCAGTGAGGCTCTGACTGCCATGCAGAAGGAGTTGCCAGCCCTGGTTGTGCTCGATGTGATGATGGCCGGCATACTGGATGGTCTGGACGCCAGTAAGAAGATGCGCCTCGACACGGCGTTGAAGCGCATTCCCATTCTGATGGTCTCGTCGATCACCAGTTCAGAGTACGCTGGCATGTTTCCTACCGATGAGTACATCGCCGTGGACAATTTCCTTTCCAAGCCGGTGGCTCCCAAGAAGCTTCAATCGGAAGTGAAGCGGCTGCTGAGACGCTAGGGGGGCACTCCGGACCTTCCCGCGCAGGGAGGTTGCGCCCATCGAACTGTAGCGGAGGCAAAGATGGCAAAGATACTGATTGTAGATGATGATCCCGACTTCGTTGAGATCATGAGGCTGGTTCTCGAGAGCCGCGGCTACGAAGTCGGTAGCGCATCGAACGGGGACGAAGCTCTGCGACGGATGAGAGAAGATGCGCCCGATCTGGTCGTACTGGACGTGATGATGTCGGGCATTCTCGACGGCGTCAACGTGAGCCACGAGATGAGTGAGGAGCCTTCCTTGAAGAAGGTTCCCATCGTCATGGTATCGTCCATCACTTCGAGCGCACACGCAGGGATGTTCCCCACTGATGAGTACATTCCGATCGACGATTGGATATCCAAACCCGTTCAGCCGGATGCCTTGCTGGAGAAGGTTGGCCGGCACCTGGGATAGTGAAATAGGACCAAGGAGGCTGCATGGCTGCCGAAGCCAAGGTCGTACTTGTAGTAGACGATGACCCAGATTTCCTCGAGTTCATTCGCATCGTCCTGGAGTCGGCGGCCTATGAAGTGGTGACTTCCACGACCGTAGAGCATGGATTGGAGGTGATGCAACAACGGAGACCTGATCTGGTCATAGTGGATGTAATGATCTCGTACATCCTGGATGGGTTAAGCCTCATCCGGAGGATGCAGGAAGACACGGTCTTGAAGGATACTCCGCTGCTGTTGATTTCCGCGATCATGAACGCAGAGGACCTTGGTGAGTTGCCTTCATCTCCATCCGCCGATGCGTTCATGATGAAGCCCGTAGACCCAGCGGAGCTGTTGCGCGAGGTGTGCCACCTGATCGAACGAGACCCCGATAAGCCCAGGTCTTCCCATGAGCAAAAGGAGGAGTAATGTCCCCGAAAGTCATTGCCAGCCCGGAGCAGAGAACCAGATTGCTCACTGCCCTGTACGTCGTTCAGGAGCAATACGGCTATCTGAGCGAGGAAGCGATCGAGCGAGTGGCGGATCGGTTGAACATGCACCCCCAGCAAGTATACAGCATGGCCAGTTTCTACACACTCTACAAGACCAAGCCCACGGGCAAGTACGTCCTGCAAGTGTGTGAGGGGTTGTCCTGCTACCTGGCCGATGGGGCCGAACGCCTCATCGACCATCTGAGAGAGAAGCTCTCCATTGAAGTGGGAGACACGACTCCGGACGGCCTCTTCACTCTGCAGACCGTCCCCTGTCTGGCGGCATGTGACTCATCGCCGGCCATGAGAGTCAACGATACGCTTCATGAGAACCTGACCCGCGAGAAGGTTGATGCGCTTATCGAGAAGCTGAGAGGAGACTGACGTGGAGAGAATCCTTCTACGTAACGCTGATCTGCCCCGATCTGAGACCATCGATGTCTACGTGGAGCACGGCGGATACCAGGCGCTCCCCAAGGCTCTCGATCACACGCCCGCAGAGCTGATTTCCATGATGAAGGCGTCCAAGCTCCGGGGGCGGGGGGGTGCGGGTTTTCCGTCCGGCCTGAAGTGGAGCTTCATGCCGACAGATCCATCGGTTCAGAAATACGTCTGTGTCAACACTGACGAGGGGGAACCTGGGACGTTCAAGGACCGCGTACTGGTGGAAAAGGATCCCCACCAGGTCATTGAAGGGACTATCATTGCCAGCTATGCTGTGGGAGCGAGCCGGGCCTACGTGTACATCAGGGGCGAGTTCTTCTTGGGTGTGAAGCGCTGGATCAAGGCCATCGATGACGCCTACGCCCATGGCTATCTGGGGAAGAACATCCTCGGAAGCGGATTCGATCTGGACCTCTCGGTGCATCGCGGTGCGGGCGCATACATCTGCGGCGAGGAGACCGCCATGCTGGATTCTCTGGAGGGAAGACGAGGGGAGCCGCGCCTGAAACCTCCGTATCCTGCGCAGGTTGGTCTGTTCAAATGCCCCACCCTTGTGCACAACGTGGAGACACTCGCGAATGTTCCTCACATCGTTCTGAACGGGCCAGAGTGGTACGCGGCCATAGGGACCGAGAACAGTACGGGTCCCAAGGTCTTCTGTGTCAGTGGACACGTCAAGCAAAGAGGGACCTACGAACTCCCTCTAGGCACGTCCTTGCGGGAGATCATCTACGAGCATTCGGGAGGGGTGACCGACGATCGAGAGGTCAAGGCGGTGATTCCGGGCGGTGCTTCTACCCCGGTGCTGACGAAGGAGCACCTTGACATCAAGATGGATTTCGAGTCCCTCGAGACGGCCGGTTCCATGCTCGGCACCGGGGCCATCATCGTGATGCACGAGGGCACTTGCATGGTGGACGTGGCTCGCCGACTGATGAGGTTCTTCGTGCACGAGTCATGTGGGCACTGTACGCCCTGCCGTGTGGGGACGGTGCGTATGCTTGATATCTTGGAGCGCATGGAACACGGGCTAGGTCGGGCAGGCGATATCGAGACCCTGCAGGGCCTGGCCGACAACGTCTTCGGCAACACTCTGTGCCCGATGGGAGACGCGGCCGTCAACCCGATCCGAAGTGGAATCGAGCATTTCCGTGAGGAGTACGAGCACCACATCTGGCACAAGAAGTGCATGGTCTAGTCCATGCCTCACCGGCAACCCAGGCGGCCTCGTGGGTCCGCATGCATAGCGATAGTACTCTCAGGAGGAGCTAGATGGCCAAGATTCTGGTTGTGGACGATGATCCCGATTTCGTGGAAGCTACGCGCATAGTCCTGGAGTCAGCAGGTTACGAAGTGGTCGCGGCTGGCGACGGTGAGGACGGCATGCGCCAGGTGCGGTCCGAGAAACCAGACTTGATCGTCCTTGACGTGATCATGTCCACCGTACTGGACGGGCTGCACATGAGCCAGCAGTTGAGAGATGACCCTAACCATCGCCGTACACCGATTCTGATGGTCACCTCCATCGCAAACAGCGACTACGCTGCACTCTTCCCCACCGATGAGTATATCCACATCGCAGGGTTCCTGACCAAGCCGGTCAGCCCTGACACTCTTCTGGACTACGTGTCGAGACTTCTGAAGTAGGAGCGGTGGCTCCTGCTACGGGGAGGGAAAGGAGATGGACAGACTCAAGGTAGGTGGAATCATAAGAATGCCCCGGCTCGTTCAGTTGGGCGTCATGTCCGCACCCGACCGGCCGGGGATCGCCAGTGCAGTCTTCCAGGCCATCGGGAGTGCCCAGATCAGCGCGCAGTTCATCGTCCAGTGTGTGGACCTGGATCAGAGAAGTCATGTGATTCTCTGCGTGGCGGAGGAAGATGCGCCCGCAGCCAAGGAGATCCTGGGCAAGGTGAAGGATGAGGTTCAGGCGGAGCGGCTCACCTGTTGCGATAGTGTGGCTATCGTCTCTGTCTTCGGACCCGATTTCCGCGAGCGCCCAGAGATTGCGGGTCCGATCTTCTCCGCTCTGGCATCGCATGGCATCAACATCCGCGCCATAAGCACGTCCATCTCCACGGTGTCGTGTGTGATCGATGGAGACCAACTCGAGGAAGCGGAACAAGCTCTTGCCGAGAGGCTCGAGCTGCCCTGATCCGCTAGGCCGGAGCGTCCTGCGTCGTTACTGAGTCGTCGTCCTGGTCTTCGGCCACGGGTAGGGTGAAGGAGAACGTGCTCCCTTTGTCCGGAGCCGACTCTACCCACATGCGCCCTCCGTAGTTCTCGACAATTCGTTTGGCGATGGCGAGCCCCAGGCCCGTGCCGTGGGGCTCCATCCTTTTGGCCCGGTCTGTTCGGACGAAGTCATGGAATACCCGGTCCTGATCGCCCGGAGCGATGCCGATGCCTGTGTCTCGCACGGCGCAGACGATCTCCCCCTTCTCGTGCCGTCCGACGCTGATCTCGACGATGCCATTGGTCTTGTTGTACTTGATGGCATTGCTGATCAGGTTCATCCAGAGGCGCTTGAGGTTCTCCTCGTTCATCTCGACGGGAGGCAGGTCGGACTCACTCCGAATGCTGATCGTCACGTCCTTTTCGCTGGCGTGGGCGCGCAGCAGGTCCACGATCTCACGCAGCGGAACGGAGACATCCACGCGGGCCACCGGGATCTCGGCGCTGGCATCGCGCAGGTGTGCCAGATCCAGCAGGTCGCCGATCAACTCCAACTGATCTCCTGCCCTTCTCTCTGCCTTGCGCAGGATCTCCGTCTGGCGCTCCTGGGGAACGTATCCTTCGAGAATGAGCTTCAAGTAGCTCTGAATTGCAGCTACCGGGGCGCGCAGCTCGTGTGCCACCAGGAGGGTGAACTGGGACTTGACGAAATCGATCCTCTCTAGCTCGGACTTCTCTCTCGCCAGGCGGTCGGCGCGCTTTTCGACGATCATGCAGCGTCTCACTTCCAGTGACAGGCGTCGCTTCTCGAGCGCTTGGTTGATAGCGCGGAGGAGAGTATCGCTATCGAAGGGCTTCGCGATGAAATCGTACGCACCCTCCTTGATGGCCTGCGTGGCAAGTTCGATGGTAGCGTAACCGGTGATGATGATGCACGGAAGATCCGGATCGTGTTCCTGGATCGGCTTCAGCAGGTCTATGCCACTCATGTCTGGCATCATCACGTCCAACAGGACCAGATCGAAACGGCCTTCGCGCACCTTCTCGAGGCCTTGGCTGCCCGTGGCGGCCACCTCGACGTGGTGGCCCAAGGACTGAAGCGCCCGTTTGCATCCCTCGCGCATCCCGAAATCGTCGTCTATGACAAGTATCTTGGCGTCTTCGCTCATCAAGATTCTCCCCTAGGGCTCACCGGTGCCAGCTTGGACGGCGGCAACGGCGGAGAGCTCTCGCGGCAGCGTGATCAAGAACGTGGTGCCGCGGTTCGCTTCGCTCTGGACGGTTATGTTGCCTCTGTGCATCTTCACGACTCCGTAGCTGATGGCCAGACCGAGACCGGTTCCCTGGCCTATGGGTTTGGTCGTGAAGAAGGGCGTGAAGAGTCGTCGCATGTTCTCCTTTGGAATGCCGCAGCCGGTATCGGCGACCGAGATCAGGACCGATTCCTTGTCACAAGCGGCGGTGCCCAGAGTTAACGTCCCTCCTTGTGGCATGGCCTCGGCCGCGTTGTGCAGCAGATTCAGAAATAGTTGACCAAGTTGACCCGGATCGGCCTGAATCAGAGGCAAGTGCGGGTCGAACTGCTTGACGATCTCGATTCCGCGGAAGAGGGGGTCCCTCTCGCATTCTCCGACCAAATCGTTCAGCAGCTCGTTGAGCTGGGTGGGCTGCGCTATGATCTCGTTCTGCCGCGCGAAGTTGAGCAGGTTTGTCACGATGGCCTTGCACCGACGGGCCTGTTGGACGATCATCGAAAGGTCCCCGGCCATCGCATCCTCCGGGGCGGTCTCCTTCAAGAGCACGTCTGCGTAGAGCAGTACGGTCCCGAGTGGATTGTTGATCTCGTGTGCCACCCCCGCGGCCAACTGGCCCATGGAGGCCAGCTTCTCCGACTGGATCAACTGATCCTGAGTGGCGTGCAGCTCACGCTGATACTGTTCCAGCGTCGCCAGATTCTCCTCGAGCTGATCGATTAGGTATGGCAGGCACATCTCGGCTTCTGCCAGTCCCTGGAACACAGCGACCGCCTTCTCCCGACAGGTAGCATAGCCGCAGGCCCCGCAGTTGAGCTCGTCTTCCGGTTTGGTCTTGTCAATCTGAGCCAGGATGGCGCGGATTTCCTCCTCGCTCGGTACCGGAAGGGCAGAGGAGCGGTCCGTGAAACGCCGGCTGAGGTCCACGTCGTGATAGTGGGCCAGCACTCGTTCCCGTTCTTCCCAAGAGTGCTCTGCGCGCTCCTCATTCACGTAGTCCGTCACGATCTCCTTCCGTGCGAAGACGCTGAGATCTGTGCCCATCACCGGCCCGTTGATGCAGCCCTCGCAGAAGAGGATGTCCAGGAACCGGACCTGCATTGGCTCCCTTCTGAGACTGTCGATGATCTGGAGGACGTTGTCCTTGCCCTCGGTGACCAGGATCTCGTTCTCCAAGATATCGCCGCTAAGCTGTGCGGTTCGCAGCAAGCCGCCGGAAACCGGGAATATGCGTGCAACGTGTGCACATGGGCCGTCGAAATCAGTCTCCGGCAAAGAGAGCAGGTCTATCTCGGCGTCGCTCAACATCTCCCTCAGCTCGTCGTACGTCAGGGCCACCTCGACGACACCGTCCACGTTCTCATCGACTATCTCCGCCTTCTTGGCGATGCAAGGGCCGATGAAGACTATCTTGGCCCCCGGATGGTACTTCTCTTTGACGGCACGCCCGAGGGCGATGATGGGTGAAACGATGGGAGCCAGGTTGGGGATTAGGGACGGAGCGTACTTCTCAACGTAGGTCACCAGGGCAGGACAAGGGGTGGTGATGATCAGTTCGTTGCCCTTCTGGCGCGCCAGCTCGCGATAGGCGCGGCCGACGAGCTCGGCGCCGAAGGCGACTTCCAGAACCTCGTCGAAACCCAGCGCCCTGACCGCACTGATGACCTGCCCCGGCCTGGCGGGGTAGAAGGCGGCTGGGAAGGACGGAGCCAGAGCCGCGAAGACGGGACCTTTGCCCTTCAGGAGGTTCTCTGCCGAGCCAATGGAGCACAAGATCTCCTTTGCTCCTTGAGCGCAGACTTTCACACAACTGCCGCAACCAATGCAGCGGTCCTCGATCACCTTGGCCTGCCCGCCCTCGACTTTGATGGCGTTGACGGGGCAGTTGCGTACGCAATTGTAGCAGCGCTTGCATTTGTGCTCCATGGTCCTGACGACACCGGCCATTGTCACCCCTTGACGGCATTTTATTGCGGTTACGCTGAACGCTCGTGCGACGCTGAGGGTCTGATCCTGCGGCGCCCGTTTCCTCAACCTGACGGACACGGGCCTTCACGGTCTGAACCGCTGCCCTCGCGGCACGAGGTCGAAGCTCTGCCACCACAGCACATTATAGCACACCCGGGCAAACCATGCACGGGCCAGCGCAGGATGGCCCCCGTACATCCGCCATTTGCTGAGTTCCGCGCGGGCACGTATAATGGCCTCGGCTGGATAGGTATTCGAGTCCGGCGCTGGCCATTGATGAATCGCGAACACGCCTTGGAGGCGATCTTGATACAGGAAGCAGAAGTACTCGAAGCACTAAAGAAGGTCATGGATCCGGAGCTCGGGCGCAGTGTCGTGGACCTGGGCATGATCCAGAACGTGCAAATAGACGGCGGACACGTGGAGTTCACCCTGGCGCTCACCACGATGGCCTGTCCACTGAAGGGCAGGATGAGCGACGAGGCTGAGGCTGCGGTGGCTACGTTGAAGGGTGTGGAGTCGGTGACCGTGACGTTGGGTGAGCTGTCGCCGGACCAGAAGCAGAAGGCTCTTGGGATGCAGAAAGATGAGCAGCCTCTGGCCGAGAAGCTGAACGACATCCATCACATCATTGCGGTTATGAGTGGAAAGGGAGGCGTGGGCAAGTCACTGGTGGCCGGCCTCCTGGCGGTGGCTCTCCGCCGCCAGGGACACCGCGTGGGCGTGCTTGACGCCGATATCACCGGCCCGAGCATTCCCAAGATGTTCTTCGACTCTCACCAGCGGCCTCAAGGTAGCCCTCTGGGTATCATCCCGCCCGAGACCTCGACGGGTATCAAGGTGATGTCCATCAACCTGATACTGGAGAACGAGGACGATCCCGTCATTTGGAGAGGTCCACTGGTGAGTGGCGCCATCAGGCAATTCTGGAGTGAGGTGTTCTGGGGCGACCTCGACTACTTGATCGTCGACCTCCCGCCGGGCACTTCCGACGCGTCATTGACGGTCATGCAATCGGTGCCTCTCAGCGGGGTGGTGCTGGTCACCTCTCCCCAGGATCTGGCCGGCATGGTCGTGCGCAAGGCGGCGCAGATGGCCCAGCAGTTGAGTGTTCCCATCCTGGGCCTGGTGGAGAACATGAGCTACTTCGCGGCGCCCGACACGGGGACCCGGTACGAGATCTTTGGCCCGAGTCACGCGGAGTCCGTCGCTCGGAAGCTCGGAATCGAGTTCCTAGGGAGCCTACCCATTGATCCCGCTATCGCCATTCGGTGCGACGCAGGGAGGGTCGAAGAGGAGCCTGCCGAGGCCTTCGCGCCCATCGCTGAGAAACTGATCGGGATTGTGCCCGAAGGGAAGTGCAAGCCTGCTCTTCAGTGAGCGCAGGGCACGGGGAGTCAGCGTCGCGCCCGGGGACGGGACCGATCGGATCCCCGTCTTCATTGAGCCCTCCACATCCATCCGGTTTCACGATGGGAGTCGGAGAGCTATGCTAGCCCGCGCAATGACTCGGATGAGTCTTGCGCGTGTTCTCCCCGACGTAGTGCCTATGGCCGGTCGTCTCACCGTTCGTGGTTGGGTGCAATGATGGGGCAAAAAAGTGCCGCCAAGGAAGGTGGCTTCGCGCGTCTCCGCCGGGATCTGAAACTCACGCGCAGCCTTGTGCCGAGTCTCTGGTCGGACGTCATGGGGAGAGCGGTCGACCCCTCTCGTTTCCCGTGGCTTCAGCGTCTGGATCACAATGTCCTGCCGGCTATCGATTTCGATCTGCCCGTACTGCTGGTGGCTATCTGCGGCGGAGGGAGCACGGGTAAGTCGACACTTCTGAACACACTGGCCCACAGGAAACTCTCGGATGTGGGCTTCAAGGCCGGATTGACCCGCCGGGTGTTGCTCTGCGGCCATCCCGAGGTGCTACAAGGGGCCAAGCTGGCCGGGGCTCTCCTCCACCGCCTTCCCGAGGCGCCGGTGGCCTGGCGCTCGCCCGGCGATGCTCTCGCCGGCGGGCCACCTTTGTTTGCCCTATCCGATACGGTTCCTCGGCACCTTCTGCTCATCGATACGCCAGACTTCGACACAGGCGAAGGCGGCCGTCTGATCAATCGTGCCACCGCTGAGCCTATCCTGCGTACCTCCGAGATCATCATCTACGTCTTCACCAACACGGTCTACAACAACCTTTCCAACACTCTCTTCATGGCCGAGACGGTCGGTGGCATCGGTGGGCGGGACGTGATCCTGGTCTACCGTATCTCCCGAGCGGCCTCCGACGAGGAAGTACTTGATCACTGCAGAGCAGTCGCCCGAAGACTGTATGGCCTGCCTCCCGGCAAGGAACTGCCCGTGGGCTTCCCTGCACAGATCTTGGGCATCTACCGAATGCACGAGTCGGATCGAGTGGCCAGAGGACGCGCCAATCCCACACTGATTCCGGTAGGCGACGTGACCGGGGGAAGGGATCTCGAGGATCTCTTGAGTCACCTGGATGTCGCCGAGATCAAGCGGCGGGTCTTCGCTGCTGATCTCAGAGAGATCCGTTCCGAGGCCGCTGCCATGTTACGCCAGGCCTGGCAAGAGGCCCGCTCCGTCGACCTCTACCGCGAGACGCTGCGGTACGCCACTGCGCAGGACGCTGCTGCAGCATTGCGAGCCTTCCCCGTTCAGGAGGCCGTCGGTCTGACCGTCAGGTCGTTCCTCAGCACCAGCCCGGTGCACGTCAAGGCGCTACGCTGGCTTGGCGTCAGCGTAAACCACGTGGTGCGGGGTGCGATCCGTGGCGGTAAGGCAATCTTTCGCTGGATTCGGGGAGACGGTGCGGCACAGGTCTCGGAGCCGGATCTGCAGGAGAAGCTCACCCACGATCTTCTCGCGGCGGCCAACGCACTGCGGAACCGCTTAATGGATGACCAATTGATCGTTCGAGTACCGGTGGACGATGACCTGGCGAAGCGGGTCAGGCAGCAACTGGATCGCGGGGACGGTGCCAGCTCACAGCCCCTGATCGAGACCGTCGAGCCAGGCATCCTCAATCTTCACGTGCCCGTGCCGGGCATCGTGATGCAGGATCAGGACGCGGTCCTGGCTCAGGACTGGGAGAGGATTGCGGGTCAGGTGCGCACCGCGGTACCCTCGCTGGCCGGCCTGCCCCCGGAGATTGAGGCCGAACTGAAGGGTCTGGTGGCACAACTGCGCGAACGAATGAGCTGGCAGGAGAAGGCTCTCGAGACCCTCTTCGCTCTATTGCCGTCGCTTCCACCCCTGCTGGCGGTCGCGTACGTTCTGGTGACCAAGACCCCTCCTCCTCCGGAGACGGGGCTGTGGATCAGAGTGAAGAGCCTCTTCGGCGCGAACGACCTCTGGGCCTTGGTTTCCTTGCCCCCCTCTCTCGATCTGAGCAACGCCGAGCGCAAGCAGTTGGAGGAATTGATCGCGCCGGTCTTCCGGCTCTGGTTCGAGCGCCGGCTACGGGCCGTGATCGGCCTCTTCGATGACACTATTTGCCAACCGGTGATCCGAGCGCTGTCCGGCGTGCCCTCGCCGGACGATCCTCGCTTTGCCCAAGCGGCGAATTCCTTGCGGAGATTGGGAGGCGACCGATGAACACCTCTGTGCGAGGCGGCCACGAGGACGATGCTCACCTCAGAGCGGTGTCGGCGTTCGAGCGGACCGTCGGCCGGTTGGACGCCATCGAGAGATACCTGTACGAGGCAGGATCGTGGCTTCCCGGGCGGCAGTTGCTGGCAGAGATCGCCTGGGCGAGACAGCGGATCGAGCGGCTGGAGGAAGCGTGGGGCAGGAAACTGGTGGTGGCCCTGGTGGGCCCATCGGGTGCAGGGAAGTCCACGCTCCTCAATGCCCTGGCCGAGCGGGAGCTGTCTGCGACCGGCAGGCAGCGGCCCACTACACGAGAGGTGATCATCTACGCCCAGTCTCTCTCCGACTCGGAAGACCTGGCTCGCCACTGTGGCACGGACAACGTGCGAGTGGTGGTGAATCATCACGCTTCTGGTCTTGAGTATCTCACCCTCGTTGACGCTCCTGACACCAACACCTTGCCCGAGAATCAGGCGCTGCTGGCCCGAGTACTGGAGAAGACCGATCTGTTGGTTGCCGTCTTCCCGGCAACGAATCCGAAGATGCATGACAACGTCGCCTTCCTCCGGCCGTACGTCCGAAGTTTTCCTCGGGATGCCGTCGTCCCGGTGCTCAACAAGGTGGATCGTGTGCCCAAGGCTGAATTGGAGGGCGCTGTTCTGCCGGATTTCCGAAGAGCGCTGGCGCGCGAATGGGGCCTGGAAGCCGAGCCGCTGTTCCTGACCTCTGCCAAGAGCAGCGTGCCCGGAGTTCGGCACCCGGCGGACGAGAAGCCTCTACATGGGATCGATGAGACGGACGGGCTGAGGAGCTTCCTGGCGAAGTACGTCGCATCCGCAGGGCAGGTGGTGGACAGGCGTCTCGCCAGAGCGGAGCGGTTGGCCGACTTGGTACGCGCACATTGCCTGGAGGTGCTCGACGCGTCGTCCGAGAAGAGGGCCGAGGCCCGAGCCCAACTGCTGCAGTTCGCCGACCGGACGGTCCAGTGTCTGATTCGAGAGTTCCAGAAGATGGGTGAAGGCCGGATCAAGTCGGCCCCCAGCGTATCGCTCTATGCTGCGCTCGCCGCTCGCTGGTGGGGTCCGGTGGGGTGGCTGGTGGCGATGTGGAGCGTGCTACTCGACCTCGGATCGGCCGTGGGACGGATTCTGCGACGGGGGAACCTCGCCGGACGGATTCTGTTCTCCGGGGAGGATTCGGGTCGAGGTGGTGTGCCGATTCGAAAGGAGGGCGCCGCGCAAGCATCGAGTGTGGTGGGCCCGCTGTTCTTCGCGCTGCGCCAACTGTACGCCGGCGAGTGGCCGCCCGTGGCCGACTCGCTCGTCTCTTCGGGATTCGACGTCGCCGTGCGCGAGAACGCGCACTGGGAGGAGTGGGCCGGGAGCTGGCAGGGCGGCATGGCCTCCCGATGGACAGAGGCCTCTCAATGGCGCGTACGTTTCCTGGCCGGGCGATTGTCGTTCTGGCCCTTGCAGGTATTGCTGAATGCACCCTCACTGGCCCTGGTCGGATGGGTGTGTGCCGAGACGCTGCGCTCGTTCTTCGCGCGCCAGTATCTGCCGGTGGACTACTTCCGGCAAGCTCTGATCGTCATCGTGCTGGTGTGGGTCATCTCCTTCGTGGCACTACAGATGCTGGTCTCGGCGTCCTCGGGGCGACGGTTCTATCGCGCCGTGACGCGAGAACTGGCTGCGGGGGAACTGGGGCTGGCGACAGAATGGGGCCAGCAGTTGGACACGCTCGAGGAACTCCAGAGACTGTGTCGGCAGAGCGCCGCCACGGCCTCGGTCTATCCCGATCTATGGACACGCTCCCGCACCTCATAATCGTGGGCCCATGGTGTTGCCAGGCGAGCGTCGCTAGAGGCCCGCGGACCGACCTGTTTGCAGCAGCAGTTGGAACGAGCGCGCGGTGAACATGGGGCGCAGTATGCAATCCTCCCGCAGCTCGCCGTTCAGTTGGAACTCCACACCCGGAATGCGCCTCGCAGCGGACAGCGAGATGGTATCCTGCCCCAGCACATCCGTCAGGGCTGTGGCTTCGATCCTCATCAAGCCGTACAGGTCATCTGCTTGCGGTGGGCCCATGAGTTGAGCTTCGAAGGTGACTATGCACAGGTAGTCGTAAGGGAGTGCCTGTGCCAGGCGGGTCTTCTTGGGGCCGATGGTGCAGAGACAAGGTGCCGGCAACTCGCCGGGAGGGAGAGTTTGCTTTCCCACCCAACGCTCGGAGAAGAGAAGGTGTGTCTCGTCGGAGTGGAGCACCCGCAGGTCGACGCCCAACTCCTCTCGGGCTTCCCGGTGCAGGCAAGCGATCTCGTTCTCGCCCTCCTCGATGTGCCCCCCTATGCCGCCGATTCCCACCGATATGCGGCCGTCATCCTCCTCGGTCCAGAACTTCGCCTTGCTGATCTCGAAGTAGTAGGCCTCTTCGTCCCGCACTATCGCTGAGGCCCCGACGACGCCCCAGGGCCTGCCCTGGCATAGCCGGTCGATGCTTCGGCGCAGCGGTAGGTACGCGTCCATGATCCTGGTGCTTGCCTCGTGTTCGGTCTTGGGCATGTGCTGCTACCTCCTGGCCGGATTCCGCGATACGCGTCGCCGTGTCCTGGCGTAGCTACCCTCGGAGCTGACCACAGCGTGCCATGGGTCCCGCGAGAGGTCTCGGGATCGAACGCGGGCTCGCGCGAGGGTTGGCAGGATAGGGAGTTCCGGACAAGCGTTAATCGCCCCGCCATTCCAGCGCTTTCTTCTGGAGTTCCAGCGCGGTGTACTGGTCGCGGTAGTTCCTCAAAACGCCCGCCCAGTCCTGGCGCAGGCTCTCCCCCCTCTCGTGCTTGCGCCCGTAGCAGGCGCATCACGAAGTCAACCACCTACTGTTGAAGCTCCGGTGGCAACTTTCTGGCCAACTCTTCGATCCCATCCATGTGCTCACCTCCTGCAGCTCATGGCATCCTGCTTGACCGGGCAAAGCCACCCGTCGCGTCATTCCGGCGAGAGAGCGACTACCTTCGCTCCGATCCGGTTGGGCTCCCCGGGAGACGGCGATGGCCAGCCCCTTCCCGCACATCCATTATATCACCACTCGCTATCTTGATACGAATGGTACGAGTACACGAGTCCCGCAGCGTTCGCGCGTCTCGCCGGCTCGCCAGATTGGTGATCAGACACGCCCGGTTGGCCCTCACTCTCCTCGCCGCATTTAGCTCCTGATTCAAACTGTGGTATCATCATGGGCCGATCGATCTAAGAACCTGCCCTCACGTCAGTCGGAGGAGAGGACCCATGCGTCGCCGGAGCACATACGGATCCCCGGTTGTAAGCTGGAGTCTGTACGGGGCTGTGACGATTCTCCTGGGCACACTGGCCGCCTACGTGTGCCTGGGCTGGGATCCGCTCATCTCATACGCGGTGTCGGTGAATCTGGTTAGCCTGATCTTCTTCGGCCTGGACAAATGGCGCGCTCAGCGGAATGGCTTCCGCATACCGGAGATCGTGCTGTTTGGGCTGGTAGCGGCAGGAGGATCGCCGCTGGGATACGTCGCCCGGCATCT